>Ga0299912_10001208_pt1 | contig 20911 bp, 23 predicted proteins | sample RVTome_2_FD_207667 | JGI IMG/M metagenome (GOLD analysis project Ga0299912, IMG submission 207667) | Soil microbial communities from uranium-contaminated site in the Upper Colorado River Basin, Wyoming, United States - RVT95D214 (version 2) ... | reverse complement strand
CACCGAGATTGACGGGGGCGGGACGCCCGGCGAGGGAATGGGGGCGGGCGGGATGGCCGCCGGCGGCCGCACCGTGCAGATCCCGCTCAGCCAGCTCGCCACGCTCCGCCTGGTCAACGCGCCGATGCTCGTCAAGACCGAGGACGCGTTCCTCACGTCGTGGGTGCAGGTGGACATGGAGGGCCGCGACCTCGGCAGCTACGTGCGCGACGCGCGGGCCGCCGTGGACTCGCTGGTCGAGCTGCCGGCCGGCTACACGCTGCGCTGGAGCGGCCAGTACGAGTTCATGGAGCGCGCGGTCGCGAAGCTCAAGATCGTGGTGCCGCTCACGCTGCTCATCATCGTCGTGCTGCTGTACCTCAACTTCACCAACGTGCGCGACCTCGTGATCGTACTGCTCGCGCTCCCGTTCTCGCTGGTCGGCGGCATCTGGTTCCTGTGGGCGCTGGGCTACAACCTCAGCGTCGCGGTCGCGGTCGGCTTCATCGCGCTGTTCGGGGTGGCCGCCGAAACCGGCGTGGTGATGCTCATCTACCTGGATCTCGCCTACGAGCACCGGCGCCACGGCGGCGCGATGACGCCCGCGGTGCTGCACGAGGCCATCGTGGAGGGCGCCGCCGAGCGGCTGCGGCCCAAGATGATGACGGTCATGGCGATCATGGCGGGCCTGCTGCCGATCATGTGGGGCAGCGGCGCGGGCGGCACGGTGATGCGCCGGATCGCGGCGCCCATGATCGGCGGCATGGTCAGCTCGACCGTCCTGACGCTGCTGGTGATCCCCGCGATCTACCTCCTCTGGCGGCGGGCCGAGCTGCGGCGCACGCCCGGCCCCCCGACAACCGTTCCTGCGGAGTGACCACCTGAGAGGCGCAATCTCATTCAACGGAGGAGTCTGGACATGCATCGCATCGCCCTGCTGACCACGGTCGTGGCGTTCGCCGCGACCCCGCTGGCCGCCCAGCACGCGCACCCCGGCGCCCCCCCGCAGCCGCCGATGATGGCGGGCATGATGCACGCCGAGGACGGCATGGGCATGGCGGCCATGGACTCGATGATGGCGCCGCTCCACACCGTGATGGTGTACGCGCCGCAGCGCCTGCTCGAGCGCAAGGCCGCCCTGCAGCTCGGTATCGATCAGGAGAGCCGACTCGCCCGAATCGCCGCGGCAAGCCGGGCCGCGCACGACAGCGCCTGGGCCGCCGCCGACCAGCATCGCGGCCAGCTGCAGGAGGCGGTGGCCGCTGCGGTGCCGGATCCCGCATCGGTCGCGGCGCACTTCGAGGCGATGCACGCGGCGATGGGCGCGGCCCATCAGGCCATGCTGCGCGCGGCGCTCGAGGCGAGGGTGGTGCTCACGGTGGGACAGCGCGGCATCGTGGACCCTGCCGGCCATGACGCCGGCACGCACCGCGACGACAGGCAGCCGCGCGGCGGCCAGCCGCAGGGTCACGAGGGACACAATGCGCCGCGGCGGCCGTAGCACGCACCACGCCCGGCACGTGCGGAAGGAGGGCTCAATGGAACAGATGGATACGTTTGCCGTGCGGCTGGACCGCCGTCTGGAGGAAGCCCAGGCGGCGCTGGCGGCGCGCGCCCGCGACGACGAGCAGCTGATGCAGGAACGGCTGGATGCCCACGAGCGCCTGGCCGCCGCTGCCGAAGCGGTACACGGCCGATGCGTCCGGCCAGCGTTGGAGGCGCTGGCGCGACGGTTCCCCAACGCCATCGCCGCCCATTACCGGACGCCCTGCGGTTTCGTGTCGGAGTGCCGATTCGCGCATACCGCGCGGTATCCCGCAGCGGCGAAGGTGGGCCTCGCGCTGGAGTGGGACCCGGCGGCGGAACATGCGTGGCTTCAGTACACGGCGGAGCTCGTGCCTCTCCTGGTGCCGCTCGAGTCGGGTGACCGCAGCGAGGTCACGCTCGACGCGCCGGCCGAGGAGGAGATCCGTGGGTGGGCCGAGGCGAAGCTGCTCGCCTTCGTGGACACGTACCTCCTGGTGGCCAGCAGTCCGCAGTACCAGATCGGCAATCTCCGTACCGACCCCGTGTGTGGGATGCAGGTGCCGAAGTGGAGCGCGGAGCACACGCACGAGTGGTCGGGCCGCACCTACCAGTTCTGCTCGTCCCTCTGCCGCGACGTCTTCGCGGCGAGCCCGGCGCTGTTCCTCACGGGGCGCGTCGAGCTCCGGCCGGACGGGCAGGCGTAGCGCGATGGTCGACACCATGCGATGGGGCTCGCGCCCCCCCGCCGATTCAGCGCGCGGCCGGTGCACCCGGACGATACGTCGCGCGACACTTGCGGCCACGGTGCTCTTCGCGTCCGCGTGCGCCGGGCCGGTGCTCCACACCGGGAGCTACGAGCCGAGTGGGTCCGCCGACGCCCGCGAGCGGATGCACGAGCGGTACGCGCCCGCGCGACTGCTGGCACAGGCCGCCGCGCTCGAGCTGACGGCGGAGCAGATCGCGGCGCTCGGAGCCCTCCGCGACTCGGCCCAAGCCGGACGGCTCACGCCCCTGGACGCGGCGCAATCGGCGCGCGGCGTGCTGCGCCCGACGCAGCGCAGGGCCGTCGAGGCCCCCCCACGACGACCGGCGTCACCCAGGCCGCCACCCGCGCCACCGCACCGTCACTGAGCCAAGCGCGAGGGCCCCATGGTGGGCCCGGGAGGTCACATGGATGGGTCCGTGAAGAATGTCGCCCGGGCGACTGCCCGCAGGCTGGGAACGCTGGCGCTGGCGGGGTTGCTCGTCCTTCCCACGGGGTGCGCCTCGGGTCGCGGCACCTCCGGCGGCGCGTGGATGGCCGGGATGATGGGCGTGATGGTGGTCGGCGGGCTGGTTCTCGGCAGGGGCCTCATGCACGGGGGCGGGCGCGCGAGTCACCAGGAGGACGCGTTCACCGCCGAACGCTTCCAGCCGGCCCGGCTGCTGGAGCAGCGCGCGCTGCTGGAGCTGACCGACGACCAGGTCGCGGCGCTCGAGGCGCTGCGGGATGAGGTAGCCGAGGGTCGCCGCACGGCGGAGGACGCGGCGCGCGCGGCGTACGACCTGCTGCGCCCGGTCCAGCGGGCGGCGGTGGGATCGGCGGGAGCGGGGACGCCTCGCCACCACTGAGCCGATCATGATCATCAGCGCGACGCGCCCGCCCACGTTCTGGGCCGTCCTGATCGGAGTCGTCGTCGTGTCCGGTCTTGCCGCTCGAGCCGGCCTGCGGCTGTTCCGCGCGATCGAGCGCGCACCGGATGCGGCGGTGCCGGCCATCCGCACCGAAGCGATGACCGCCGCAGTGTTCGGGAGGGTCGCCGAGCTCGAGTCGAGCCGCCGGGCGTACGCCCTCACGGGTCATCCCGACCACCTGCACGCGCTGGAGCTGGCGCACGCCCGCGTGCACCGGGCGTTCGCGGACCTCCACGCCGCCGCGGCGGCGTTCCCGGCAGTGCGCGCCCTGGCGGAGTCGGCGGAGGTGGCGGTGGGCTCGTGGGCGGACGACGCACTCGCGGCCGGGGCCGCTCGAGCCGGTGGGGCGGCGGGGGTCGCGCACGACCAGCGCGTACTCGGCCGGGCGCGCGCCCTGCTCCGGACCGCAAGCGTGCTGGCAGCGCGCGATCGCCGGGCCGCGAACGCCGCGGTGCGGGCGGCGCATGTCCGCGTCGAGTGGGTCTGGTTCGTGGCAACGGGTGTCGTCGTCCTGGCGCTGATCGTGTTCCTCGAGCTGGCATACCGCCGCCGCGCGCGCGTTGCGGAAGCGGCGCGCCAGATGGACCTCCTGCTGGGCGCTCTGCCATTCACGCTGCTCGGCATTGATCCGGTCCTGCGGATCCGCCAGGCGACCGGGTTCATCCACCAGGTGCTGGGCATCGCGCCGCGGGATCTTCTGGGCACGCGCCTGACCGATCTGGTCGCCGAGGCGGACCGGGTGCCGCTGGAGGTGGCGGCCCGCACAGCGTTCCAGGGCGCCGCGAAGGCGTGCGAGGTCGTCACGCGCGGCAACGGCCACCAGGCGCGTGCACTCTCGATCATGTTCAGCCCCATCCGGGAAAAGGGCGAGGTGGTCGGCGTGTCGGCCGTCGTGCACGACGTGACCGGCGAACACACCCTCAAGGCCCAGGTCCTCCAGTCCGACCGGCTGGCCACCGTGGGGGCGCTCGTCGCCGGCGTGGTCCACGAGATCAACAACCCGCTCTCCGCGATCGTCGGCTACTCCGAGCTGATCGACCGTGCCCAGTTGACGCCGGAGGATCGCGCCGCGCTCGACACCATCGCGTCCGAGGGCCAGCGGGCGGCGCAGATGGCGCGCAACCTGCTGGACTTCTCGCGGCGGCGCGCGCGAGCGCACGAGCCCACCGACCTCGCCCGGGTGGTCGAGCGGACCGTAGCGCTGCGCCGCCACGACCTGGTCTCGCACGGCGTGCAGCTGGACCTCGACGTGGCGCCGGGGCTGCCGGAGGTGCAGGGCGACGCCCAACAGCTCCAGCAGGTCCTCCTCAACCTGGTCGTCAACGCGGAGCACGCCGTCCGCGATCGCCCGCAGCCGCGGATCGTGGTTCGCCTGGGACCAGGAGCCGGCGTGGTCCGCCTGGCGGTCGAGGACAACGGACCAGGCGTCCCGGACGATCGGCGGGAGGCAGTCTTCGAGCCCTTCTTCACGACCAAGCCGGAGGGCGAGGGGACCGGGCTGGGCCTGTCGGTCTCCCGGGGAATCGTCGCGGCGCACCACGGTCGCATGTGGGTGGAGCGGGCCTCGCTGGGTGGAGCTCGGTTTGTGGCGGAACTGCCGGTCTCGCTGCTCGCTCGGGCGGCCGCCGGTCCGGCGCCAGTCGCAGCGCCGGCGACTGCGGGCGCCGAGCGGCCGGGCGCCGCTGTGCTCGTGGTGGACGACGAGCCGGCCAACCGGGACAGCCTGGGGCGCCTGCTCCAGCGCCTGGGCTACCGCACGCGCGTCGCGTCCGGCGGGCTCGAGGCGCTGGCAGCGATCGAGCAGGAGACCCCCGACGCCATCATCTCGGACGTGCACATGCCGGGTCTCGACGGCGCCGGTCTCTACGAGGCTCTCGCCGCACACCGGCCCGCGCTCGCCGCGCGCACCGCCTTCATGTCGGGCGACGCCGGCGAGGATCCGGTGTGCCGCCACCTCATCGAACGCGGCTGCGTGATCCTGCGCAAACCGTTCGAGTTGTCCGAACTCCAACACGTCGTCGAGGGGCTCCTCGCGAAGAAGGGGGCGGATCCATGAAGCGCAAACACAGGAACACGAAGCCGGTTCCGTGGGCGATAACCGTGGGCGTCCTGCTCACGCTCGGGGGCCTGGTCTACCTCGGTGGGAAGGCAGTCCTCGGACCCCTCCATCCGGAGCCGCGCGCCGGGGTGACGAGCGAGCACGTGTTGCACGAGTCACAGCTGGCGGGCTACCCCAATGAGGTCGCAGCCTACGCCGTGGCCCGCGTGTATCCCGCCGTGCTCGATGGCCTGTACTGCTACTGCCACTGCGGTAAGCACAGCGGCCACCGCTCGCTGCTGCAGTGCTTCGAGAGCCAGCACGGGGCCTCGTGTGAGGTCTGCCAGATCGAGGCCAATCTGGCCGCCCGGATGCACCGCGAGGGCGCGACGCTGGAGCAGGTCAGACAGGGGGCGGACGCGCAGTTCCGAAGCTAGTCGCGTCTTGAAGCGTGAGGACGGCGGCCTTACCAACGTGTCGGTCGCCAGGGCGCACGGCCAGTAAGCGCTGACAACTCCAACGAGGAGGTACCGAAGTGTGGATCCCCAGAATCGCCGGTATGACGGCCGTGGCCCTGGCGGCCGGCGCTACGCGCGCGGCGGCGTGCACGCCCGATGGACAAGTCTCGTATCGCGAGCTCGCCCGGCGCTGCCCAAACCAGACCTCATGAGGATCTGATGACGCACGAACTTCTCCTTGCGGCGGCGGCGTTGCGGCTGACCTTCTGACCGAGGTGGCGCAGGGGCGTGGGGGGGCCAACGGTGGGGTCCCACCCACCCCCGCGTCCCGGAGGGGTGATCCCCGTATGGGTCCGCGTCTGGCACAGTGGGGAAATCCGCTGAGGCTTACGGGTCATCGCATCGCGCAGGGGGGAGCTGTCCTCCTGCTCACCGTGGCGGCGCTCGTGGGCTTCCGCCTCATCGACGCGGCCGGTCGTGCCCCGGCTGCGGTCGAAACCGCTCTGCGGGTCCAGACCCGGGCCGGCACCGTGCTGAGGATCGTGGCCGACTTGGAGTCGGACCGGCGCGGCTTTCAGCTCACCGGCATGGCCGAGCATTTCGCCGCGCTCCGGCTCGACCACGAGCGCGTGCACGACGCCTTGCGTGAGCTCCGCGAGGTCGTCACGTCACCGGGCTTGGCGGGCCACGTGGACTCGGCGGAGGCCGCCATCGGTTTCTGGAGCGACGAGGTGGCGGCCCCGACGTTGGCGCGGCAGGCTGGCCAACGGAGCCTGGCTCGGGACAAGGAGCTGCTGGGCGGTGCGCGGCGACACTTGGGTGCCGTAGTGTCCGCCGCCGAGCGCGACGCCCTGGCGGCCAGACTCGAGATGCGGCGCGCGCGGGCCCGCGCCCGCGGCCTGTGGCTACTGGTCACGGGCGTGACCCTGCTGAGCATCGTCGCGCTGGCCGAGCTGGCGCATCGGCGGCACCAGCGACTCCTCGACACGTCGCGCGAGATCGAGCTGCTGCTGAGCGCACTGCCATTCGCGCTGGTGTCGCTCAATCCCGACGGCGTGGTCCGTCACGCGACGGGACGGGCGCAAACCCTGTTCGGGGTTCCGGTCCGGCGACTTGTCGGCCGACGGCTCGCGGAGACTGTGAACGGCACCGATCGCCACGAGGTCGAATCGGGCATCGCGCAGGCGCTCGGCGGTGCGCGAGTGGATCGCGAGGCGATCGTGAGCGCCGAGTTCGAGGTGCCGCGCGTCCTGTCGCTCACGCTCGCCCCTATTCGCGAGGCTGAGGTCACGGTCGGTGTGTCGGTCGTGGTGCGGGACGCTACCGCCGAGCGGGCGCTCAAGACCCAGGCGCTTCACGCGGACCGACTCGCGAGCGTTGGCACGCTGGCGTCGAGCGTGGCGCGCGAGCTGAACAGCCGCCTCGCGTCCATCTCGCGCCTGGCCGCGTCCGCTGATGCCGCGCAACCGGACCGGGAGGCTCTGGTGGCGCTGGCGGGGATCTCGGCCGAAGCCGCGCGTGCCGCCAGGCTGGTCGGCAATCTCCGGGACTTCTCGAGGCAGCGCGCGCATCGGCACGAACCCACCGACCTGGGGAGGGTGTTGCAGCGGGCACTCAGCCTGCGCCGCTACGACCCACGGTCCCGCCATGTGGACTTCGCGGTGGATCTTCCCAGCGACCTTCCGCCCGTGATGGGCGATGCCTCGGAGCTCCAGCAGGCGTTTCTGCAACTCATCGTCAACGCGGAGTATGCGGTGCGGGATCAGCCGACGTGCCGCGTGACCGTGCGCGCCGAGCGTGCCGGTGAACACGTCCGCGTCTGCGTCGAGGACACCGGCCCCGGCATCCCGGAGGACAAGCTCGAGACGGTGTTCGAGCCGTTCTATACCACCAAGCCCCGTGGGGAGGCCACCGGCCTCGGCCTCGCCCTGGCGCGCGGCGTCGTCACGGAGCACGGCGGTCGGATCCGGGCCGAGCGCTCGCCGGGTGGCGGAGCGCAGTTCCTCGTGGTGCTGCCGGTCGTTTCCGCAGCCGAACCGAACGGGCGCACCTCGGTGCCGGCGCTGGCAGCACTGACGCTCGCCGTGGTGGCGACGGCGCTCGGGGGATGCAGCGACCGACGGCCTGAGAATGGCGCGCGAACGCCAATCCAGCTCGCCGCCATCGGCCAGCTCCCGGCCGAGGTCCAGCGTGCGCCCGTGGCGGTCAGCGAGGCCTACCGGTTCGCCGTAGCCAACCCCGCCATCCTCCGCCAGGTGCCCTGCTACTGCGGCTGCGGAGCCACTGGTACCGGCCACACCTCCAACGCAGCCTGCTACCTCGCCGCTGATAGCCCGGAGGGGGCACCGGTCTTCGACGGACACGCCTTGGGGTGCTCCATCTGCGTGGACATCACGCGCGACGTGATGCGCCTGATGCGACAAGGCAAAGCACTCGCCGAGATCCGGGCGTACGTGGACACGACCTACGCGCGCTATGGGCCGTCGAACCTCCGGTAGCTGGCCGTGGCGGAGGCCCCTCGCCGCCAGCCGGGTGTGGCTGGTGGCGGCCGCGACATTCGGCATCGCCGTGGCCCCGCTGCCGCTGTCCTCTGCACGGCCTGCGGAGCGGCGGGTGCGCATCGAGGCCAGCATGGCGGGCTTCATGCCGGCCGCGATCGCGGTGAATCCGGGAGACCGCGTAACGGTGGAGCTGGTATCAACCGACGTGGTGCACGGCCTCTACCTGGACGGCTACGGGTTGTCGGTCATGGCCGATCCAGGCCAGCCGGCCACTCTGACCTTCGTTGCCGATCGGCCGGGCACGTTCCGGTTTCGCTGTTCGGTCACCTGCGGACCGCTTCATCCGTTTCTCGTGGGCAAGCTCCACGTAGGCTCCAAGGGTATTGTGTGGCGCGCCGCCGCGATCGCTGCACTGATCGCCGGCGCGGCCGCCTGGCCCGTGCGGCGATGAACCGCTACGACCTGTTGCGCCTGCCCCCGGTCCGAGCCGTGTTGGCGAGCCGTTGGCCGCTCCTGGTCATCCGGGCGGCGGCGCTGGGTGGATACCTGCTTGTCGTCGTCGCGGGGTGGGTCGGCACGCCGGTGGGAAACCGCAACCTCAGCGTCGTTCTCGTGTGGATCGCGTGGTGGGCTCTCCTCATTCTGCTCGCCGTTCCCCTGATGGGTCGGGCCTGGTGCAGTATCTGCCCGGTGCCGATTCCGGGAGAGTGGTTGCAGCACGGTGCGGTGCTGCGTCCTCCGCCCGCCGGCCGGCGGGGCTGGAGCCTGGGGAAGCGCTGGCCAAAGGTCCTGCGGAACACCTGGCTGCAGAACGCGGCGTTCGTGATCGTCACGCTGTTCGGAGCGGTGGTGCTAACCCAACCTCGCGTGACCGCGCTGGTGCTTGCGCTCCTGCTCCTGGCCGCTGTCCTGACCAGCCTGATCTTCGAGCGCCGCGCGTTCTGCCGCCACCTGTGTCCCGTGGGCGGCTTCATCGGCTTGTACTCCCAGGCGGCGCCGCTCGAGCTGCGCGTCAAGGATACGGCGCTGTGCGCCGGCCACCGGGAAAAAACCTGCTTCACAGGGTCGTCCGACGGCTACGGCTGCCCCTGGAACCTGTTTCCCGGTGGCATGGTCAAGAACGTCAACTGTGGGCTCTGCATGGAGTGCGTGCAGACCTGTCCTCATGACAACATCGCCCTCAACGTGCGTCCCTTCGGCGCAGATCTGATGCAACCGCGGGCGCGCCGGATGGATGAGGCGGCCAAGGCCCTGATTCTGGTCGGGAGCGCCGCGGCGTACTCCGCCGTCATGCTCGGTCCGTGGAGTCAGTTGAAAACGGCCGCGTATTCCGCAGGGTCGGCGGCGTGGTGGGCTTTCGCGCTGGTGTTCCTCACGCTCGTCCTCGGCGTCCTGCCCGCGGCGTTCTACTTGGCGGTGTGGGCCGGCAGCGCGCTCACCGGCTCACGGCGCGGGGGCCGGCAGGCGTTCGTCCGTTTCGCCTACTCGCTCGTCCCCCTCGGTATGGCGGCGTGGATCGCCTTCAGCCTGTCCTTCGTGTTCACCAATGGCTCGTACTTCTGGCCGGTGTTGTCAGATCCGATGGGCTGGGGCTGGAACCTCCTGGGCACGGCCGACGTGCCGTGGACGCCCTACCTCACGGGCATTCTTCCGCCGATCCAGGCGACCGTGCTCCTGGCCGGGATGGCGTGGTCGACCGGACTCACGCGGCGCCTGGCGGCCGAACGTGGACCGTCGCCCCGATCCGGCCGAGCAGCCGTGCCCGTCATTCTGTTTCATCTGGCGACTACCGCCGTCCTGCTATGGCTTCTCGTCGGCTGACGGAGTGGCTCGGACGGGCGGTGGTCGTCCTGCTCGCGGCCGGACCACCGTCGGCCGCGTTGCTCGCGCGCGGATTCGAAGCTCGCGGGGTCGTGGCGCTCCAGGGCGTCATGCCCGAAACTGGGGGTTGGCAGCCTGCCACCCTGACCGCCACCGTCGGCGAGTCGATTCGGCTGCGGCTGACGTCGAGTGACGTCATGCACGGCTTCGCCATCGGCCGGGACAACCGGCCGCCGGTGGACGTGCGACCGGGGCAGGTCACCGACATCATGCTCCGGTTCGACCGTCCCGGGACCTACACTTTCTACTGTACCCGCTGGTGCGGTCCCAATCACTGGCGGATGCGCGGGACCATTGAGGTCACCGGGTCCGCCGTCGCTCCCGACGTAAGTGCGCCGGCGCCGTACCTCGCCTTGGGCATCGATCTCGATGCACCGCATCCCAGCGGAGTGCAGCCCGACGGGATACCGTCCGCGGCGCGCGGGGCGATGCTCGAAGCGGGCGTCCCCGAAGCCTACTTCGCTCGCGACTATGTCCGCCGTCACAGTCCCGCCGCGGCTTGGCGGGCATTCCGTGGCGACTCGGGCATGCGGGCGTATTCCGACCAGCAGCTCTGGGACCTGCTGGCGTCGGTCTGGAGGCGGAACACCAGCGCCGCAGCACTGGAGACCGGGCGACGTCTTTACGCCCGGAATTGTGCGGCGTGTCATGGCCCGGCGGGTCGGGGCGACGGCGTGATGGTCGCCGCCCTGCGCGAGGCCCTGCGCGCGCCCGCCGAAGACGCCGTCGGGCATTCGCGAAACCGGCACACCGTTGCAAAACCGGCGGACTTCACGGACCCCGATTTCCTGGGGGCCAGCCCCGTGCTGCTCCACGGCAAGATCGTGAGGGGAGGCATGGGCACCGGCATGCCCTACTGGGGACCGGTTTTCACCGATCCCGAAATCTGGGCGTTGGTGGATTTCCTGTATGGCTTTCAATTCGCGTACGACCCGCAAGGAGGACAGCAATGAGCACGTCCCGGTCCAATAGAGGGGCATCCGGCAGCCGCGAGCATGGCGCAGCGCCAACGCAACCGTCGACGGGAGATGTTCCGGACCACCAGCCGTCCGGCCGGCGCAGCCGGTGGCTGGGCCCCGCTCTTGCGGTCGGCGTAGTCCTCGTGGCGGCAGTGGCGACCGGGGTGTTCACGCGCAACGACGCGCACCTCCCCGCGCGTGTCGGTGAGACCGGCACACCCGTGCTCCGGGTCGACCGTGACAGGATCGACCTGGGGCAAGTCCCGTTGGGTCAATGGGTGGAAGCGCATTTCACATTGACAAATGCGGGTGACGGACGATTGCGCTTGGCCAGGGCGCCGTACGTCGAGGTAGTCGCCGGGTGTTGACCGCCGGTCCCAACCATCGGTTCGATGGTACTCGATCCTGGCCAGCAGACCACTCTGTCCCTGCGGTTCGCGATGCATGGGGACATGGGAGGGCTGCACGATTTCCGCGTGCACTTGCGGTCCAACGATGCGGAGTGGGGCGATCGAACGCTGACGGTGCTGTCCGATTGGGTGCCGGCCCGGCCCTGAGACGCGGGCCCCGGCCGCGCCGGCGCCGTTCGGAATCCAGGGTCAAGGGCTCCGCCTTAACGCACCTCGAAGGTGAGCGTCGCCCACTTCGATTCGTAATCCACGCCGTCGCGGCTCGCCGGCTCCATGTGGACGAACTTCACGTACCACCTCCCGGGCATGCCCAGGGCGAAGCGGACCACGCCATCCGCGTCGCTGCGCGCGCGGACCTCAGGCATCGCGCGCCCGTCGTGCTCGCCGCCGCCGATCACGAGTTGCCGCGCCGCGGGCATCCCGTCCACCAGGCAGCGCAACGCAAGCGTGTCTCCGACGTGAAGGGTGTATGGGTTCCCCAGAGGCAGGAGCTCCGCCGGGTAGCCAAGGGGTGTTGCAAACGCGTCCGTGCGCGCCTCGCCGACTTGGAGTATGGCTTTGACGTGCTTCTGGTAGCGCTCCCGCACCGGGCGAGCGAGCTCGCCTAGGCGGGTGCGCGCTTCGAGAACGTCCGGGATGCCGTCATGCTCGAGGTAACTGTTGAAGTCGTCGGCCGAGAGCGACAGCTCCCGCGGTGCGAGCGAGGCCCCGATGACGTACGTCCCGGGTGCGCCCGTCGGCACCGTGAGCCACGTGGAATCGCCGGCCGGCCGCCATGCGTCGCGGGGGAGGGAGCGGCGCGCCATGGGCCCGACCACGCTGAGGTCCAGGAGTCGATCAGGAGCGATCGATGCCTCGCTGCGCGCGAATGTGCCGTTCAGAACTGCCACGCGGACCGTGGCGCCGGGAGGAACGAAGTACGTCTCGAGCTTGAGAAACAGGTCGTGCGCAAACAGGACGGTTGCAGTCACCATCACGAGAACGAGGGTGGCGACGAGTCGCTTGATCATTGAGCCTCCCTGGAGTCAGCGGCGGAGTGCCCCTTCTGCTTCATGTCACCTTCATGTCACCGCAGCATCAATAGAGCGAGCGCGCCACCGCTTCGATGGCCTTCATACCCTGGCCGAACCTCGCCATGGCGTGCCGGTGCTGCTCGAGCTCACTGTATGGCAGGAAGCGCACCTGCAGCTCTCGGACCCGGCTGAACGCCGGTCGCGCGAGCTGGGCGCGCACGTCGCTCTCGCGATCGTCCGGAGCAACGAGATAGAGCCCCCGCGGGGCGCCGTCCGGGCTGCCAAGCGCAAGGTCGAGCAGGCGGACGATGCCCGAATAGATGGACGTGGTGTGCTCGACTTCGAAGGCGGCGGCCACACGACCATCAGCTGGGTTGACCCAGATCACGTCGATGAGCCGTACGGCGTCCACGCCGGGACTCTGATCGACGACTGGCGGTAGCGCTTCGAGGCAGCCGTCGCCGAGTCGTCCATCGCCGCACGCGCGGCCCCGATCGTTTGACGCCACCCACACGTCGAAGCCGAGCGCCCGGCCCAGGTCTCTCAGCCAGCCCTGGATCTCGGTGTGGGTGCGGTCGCCGTCGCGAGCCGCGGCGAGCATCCGCTCCTGCTTGGCGCTGTCTTCCCGCGCCCGAGCCAAGTCGGCCTCCCACGCCGCCCGCGCCACCGCATCGTCATCGCGAGGTGGAGGCGCGTAGCGATCCGTGCCGATGTCGAAGAGGAGGCCTGCGACCGCGCCGAGATCGGTAGAAAGCAAGTTCCGGTACCGCGCGTTCAGCTCCAGGATCCCCGCCCGCATTGCGAGGTACTCGTCCCAGCGACCAAGCCGGACCCGGGCTCCGGTGAGCGCGTTGTAGCCTGTGACGATGGCCGTATTGAAGGGCGGCACGAAGGTGGGGTGGAGGAAGTACAGCAGGTTGGCCGCGGCCGGTCCGAGCCCCTTGATCTGCCGGCGGTCGAGCGCCCGGATGGCGTCCACGACGTCGTCTTCCTTCGTGCAGCAGACGCAGGTGTCAAGGAACCTCGCGAAGGCGAGCTGGTTCTCCCGACTCTCGTAGATGTCGGGGATGCGGAGCTTGGGCTTCCAGAGGAAGGCGTGGTCGGCTCCCTTGAACACCTGCCGCTGTTCGGCGATGGACCCGACGACCGTTTCCAGCGATGAACCCTTGTAGACGTTCCCGAAGGTGCCCGCCTCCATCTCGGCGACAACCTGAGCGATGCCGCGCCGAATGGAACGGAAGTTCTTCAGGCGCTCCTCCCAGAGAAACCACGTCTGATATGTGCCCCCCGGGTCCTCACGCCACCGGGCGATGAGGGCGAGCAGAGGGTCGTCGGCGCCTGGCGACGGGTGCGTTGGCATGGCCCTATTATGGATCGTCCGTCAAGCAACCGCGAGAGCGCACGCCACCTCCGCCCAGACGAGACGAACAGTGGGTGAGGCTGAGGCGCCAGCGTGTCGCAGCCTGGCGGCCGAGGATCTATCGCGGCCGAACGGGCGCGCGCTGTGCAAGAGACTCGCGTGCCGCCTCCACCAGCGGCACCAAGCCGCGGGCGACCACCGCCGTCCCCGGTGCCACGCCGTCCCTCAGAACGATCAAATCACGGATGGGCGGCCCGCCGCTCACCCACTGAACCTGGTAGACTCCCTCGGCGACTCGGGTGAACACGGCGGGACCCAGCGGCAGCTCGACGACGGCAGAAGCCACAGCCGCTGCTACGGAGTCCTGCGGGGCCTTCGGAACGACCTCAATGCTCACCAGCTCGCGGCGGTCAACCGAACCAGCGTCACGGAACTCTACCGCCACATCAGCCGAGTAGATCCACTCGGATCCAGACCTCCGCACCCACTCGACTCCTCCGGCGAACCTGAGTCCTTGCGCTCCGAAGGACACGCTGGCCGGATCGTCTCTGTGCATCAGCCTCGCGTCCCCTTCGCTGACGGTCAAGCGAGGCGACGCGCGCTGTCGGATCCACCGCACGCCACGAGCAGCGGCATCGTCGCCAGCACCAGCCACGCACCCAGCGTTCTCATCCCTCTTCCTTGGTGCGGGCGAGCCGCAGCGCGTTCCCGGTAACCGCCAGTGATCCGCCCATGTCGCCGACGAGCACAGCCATTGCCAGGCTGACCACACCGAGCACGGCACCCACCGCCAGCACGACCTTGAGGCCGAGCGCGAACGCGATGTTGAACCGGACAGCTCGTCGCGACCGCCGCGCCAGCCGAACCGCGTAGGGCAGCCTGGAGAGGTCATCGGCCATCAGCGCGACGTCGGCGGTCTCGATCGTCGCGGGCGAGCCGGCCGCTCCCATGGCCAAACCCACTGTCGCCTCCGCCAGCGCCGGGGCATCGTTCACGCCATCGCCGAGCATCGCTACCGCGCCGAAACGCTGCCGCATCGCGCGGACGGCGTCCACCTTGTCGCTCGGGAGAAGGCGCGAGCGAACCTCATCCACCGCCGTGGCTGTCGCGACGTCGGCGGCCGCCTCCTGGGAGTCGCCCGTCAGCATGACGACCGGCCTGATGCCCAGGCGGTGAAGCTGCTCCACGACCGCCTTCGCGTTCGGACGCACGACGTCGCGAATGGTGAAGGCCCCCTGCAGACCCGAGGCTGTGCGAGCGTACACCCGGATGGCTCCGGGAAGCCGCTCACCGACCGACAGCTCCGGACCGGTACCAGCGAAGTCCGCCGTGCCGATCCAGACCGCATCATCGCCCTGGTGCGCCCGTACGCCCCGGCCAGGGACTGCCGCGAAGCCCTCGACGTCGCGGTCCGCCCGGATCCCCTGCGCCGCAGCGAACCCCACGATCGCCCTCGCGATGGGGTGCTCCGATCGGGCTTCGACACTGGCCGCGATGCGGAGCAGCGCCTCCCGCGATGCGCCGCCCGCCACCTCCCATCCCGTGACACTGAGCTCGCCTCTGGTAAGCGTGCCGGTCTTGTCGACGGCCAGGGCGCGAACGGCGCCGAGGGCCTCCAGATGTTCGCCTCCCTTGATGAGCACGCCGTGACGGGCGGCACTGGTCAGCGCGCTGACGACCGTCACGGGAGTGGCGATCACCAGAGCGCAGGGGCAGGCGATGACGAGCAAGGTCAAGCCGCGCACGAACCACTCGAGTCCGTCCGCGCCGAACAACAGAGGCGGGATCGCGATGACCAGCACCGCCGCTGCCGTCACCGCGGGGGTATAGATGCGTGCGAACCGTTTCACGAAGTGCTCGATCGGCGCGCGCCGCTGCTCGGCTTCGCGCACGAGCTGAACGATGCGCGCGAGGGTGCTGTGCTCGGCATCGGCGGTGACTTCAACGTCCAGGGCGCCGTCGGTGTTGAGCGTGGAGGTGAAGACCGAATCGCCCACCGACTTCCGCCGCGGCAGCGACTCACCGGTGATCGTCGCCTCGTTCAGCGCCGAGCTGCCCGCCACGACGCGTCCGTCAGCCGGCACCTTGTCACCAGGGCGGATACGCACCCGATCGCCGACCCGCAGATCGTGGGCGGACACCGTCTCGATCGAGCCGTCGGGTAGCACGCGGTCGGCCTGCTCCGGCGCCAGCTCGATGAGTCGCGCGATGGATTGCCGGCCGCGGTCCACGGCGAACCGCTCCAGCAGTTCGGCCAGCGAGAAGAGGAAGGCAAGCGTAGCCGCCTCGAACGGCTCTCCGATGAGGATGGCGCCCACGATCGCCGCCGACATGAGGAAGTTCATGTCGAGCTTCATGGTGCGCGCGGCGCGCCAGCCCGCGCCGGCGAAGTTCCAGCCGCCCACCAGTGACGCGGCGGTGTACAGGACGCCGGCGAGATCGAGTCGGATCGCCAGCCAACCGGCCTCATCCGGCGCGCGCGTGACCCACGCCGCCACGAGGCCGGCGGCCCACAGGAGGCCGGCGGCGTAGGTTCGATGGGCGAACGGGGTGCGCCACGGCGATGGCCGAGTCATCGCAGCGCCTCCTCCCCGATCTCACCCGTCGCGATCCGGAGCGCGGCCTCGAGCGCGAGCACGACTGGCCCCCGGGTCCTCACGCCACGTGCGATGAGGGCGAGCAGAGCGTCGTCGATGCCCGGCGAGGGGTGCGTTGGCAGGGCCCCATTATGGATCGTCCGTGAAGCAACCGCGAGAGCTGGGCCCTCAGCGCACCTCGAAGGTGAGCGTCGCCCACTTCGACTCGTAGTCCACGCCGGGCCGGGCCGCCCGCTCCATGTGCACGAACTTGACGAACCACCTTCCGGGCGAGCCCAGCGCCACGCGGATCACACCATCGGCATCGCTCCGGACCCGGATCTCCGTCAGCGACCGGGCGGCGCGTTCTCCGCCCGCGATTACGAGCTGGTTCGGCGCGGGGATCCCGTTCACCAGGCAGCGAAGCGCCAGCGTGTCGCCGGCACCCAGGTGGTACGGGTTGACCAGCGGCACGAGCTCGGCCGGATATCCGAGGGCTATGCGGTACGCGTCCGTCGGACCGGAGCCTCGCTTGTCACAAACGTCCCGTTCAACACGACGACGCGGATGGTTGTGTCGGGCGGGACGAAGTAGGTGTCGAGTGGTGCTTCGGCATTTGTGGTGCCTCCTCGGTCGAGGGTGCGGCTCGGTCGTGCTGCCTTCAGCGCGCCTGGCGCCGCCGCCCCGACGTGTGCGTGTGTACTACGAGCCACCGCCCGCCACGCTTCTCGAGGATGGCCGTGCCGCGCCCCTCCACCTCGACGTGCCCCTGCGGCGTGTCGGCGATCAACTCGTAGCGGAACGATGCCCACGCCACGTTGCCCCGCACCTGTGGCTCAATCTCGAAATACCGGTACCTGAAGTTCTGGAACTCGGCCAGCTCCGGCGCGAGGTGGTGGTCGCGATAGTCCACCCACCCGCGGTTGACCCCGGCTCCCTCGACGATCCGCACCCAGGCGTCGGGCGCGTACAGGGTATCGAGGCCGGCCACGTTCTTGGCCTGGCTGAACGCCGCCAGCGCCTCGATCACGCTCGCGACGAGGTGCTCGTCGTGGCTCTGCGCGCGCGCGGGGTGTGCCATGCTCGCGCTGATGGCGGTGCCGGCCAGGGCCATGGCGATGCGGAGCAGACGGGTTCGCATGTCAGTCCTCCTCGTTCTTACGGGTGTGCGCGGTGCTGTCGGTGTGCGTGTGCGGCTTCGACTCATCGCGGCGCACGGCTGTCGCCGTGTCCCGGCGGGCGGTCGCCGTGTCCGCCTGCATCGTATCCACCATCTCCATGTCGTGCTCCTCGCCGGGCGCGTGCTCGTGCGCCTCTCCCCCGCGCTCGGCTTCCACCGCGCCCAACCGCGCGGTCGGTATGCCGAGGGCGTGGTCGAAAACGAGCGCGCCCCCCAGCTGGGCGGTGTACACCATGAGCCCCACGCCGACGGCGCCGACGGCGAGCGCGATGGGCAGTTCTCTCGGACGCCAGGTGCCGCGGCGCACGAGCCGCCAGACGGCCAGGACCGCGAACACCGCCAGCACGGCCAGGCCGAACGCCTCGTGCCGCTCCATCAACGCGTGCGCCTGGTCGCTGTGGTCGATCACGTCCTCGGTCAGCAGGCCCGCCCCCACTGCCGCCGCGGCGCCGGCGGCCCCGGTGAGCAGCGTCCAGAAGCCAACGGTCTTCAGTGACTCCCGTTTGAGGATTGTCCCGGCCACGTCGAACAGCACCGACACCAGCAGCAACGCGGCCGGGAAGTCGTTCAGCGCGGCGTGCAGCCGCGGCCAATCGTATCCGAACATCGGTATCTCCTGCGGAGCGTGGCCGCGTCAGTCGTCGTGTCGGTGAGCGGGAGCCGGCGTCGGGGGCTGGCGCCGGGGTAGCAGTCCGGTGGACGGCCCGCCCATCGCCTCGATCCCGCCCATCATGTCGCCCATCATCAGCCACTCCTCGCGCGACATGACGTTCTGGCTCGGGTTCTGGAACTCGGCCAGCGCCGAGTAGATCACTTCGCGTTTGCGTTCCCGCGGCACGGTGTCCGCCGCGAGGACGTCCGAGATGATGTCGTGCATCATGTGCAGGTTGTCGAAGATCGTCGCCGCCCGCGGGTGGCGCGCCGTGAACAACGGCGCCACCGTGGCCGTCATCGGCATCACCCGCGGCATGGTGGCCGGAGCCTCGCGCAGCATGTCCCAGAACCGCGCCACGGCGGCGTTCACGCCCGCCTTCCGCTCGTCCGCCGTGCGGCCGGCGATCAGCGGCTCGTACAGGCCGACCTGGAGCCAGTGGTAGGCCCAGATCAGCCCGTTGAACTTCGGGAACCGGCGCCGGAATACCTGGCTGTAGTACTGCTCGTCCATCAGCGCCATTGACTTCGGCCCCACTGTGAAGGCGTAGCGGCGGTTGCTCAGGTAGTAATCGGTGACCCGCTCGATGAGCGAGTCTTGCTCGGCCTCGCCCAGTCGCTCGTCGGCGTAGATGTCGTAGATCTGCCGGTGCAGCACGTGGGCCCAGTCGAACATCATTTTGGCCCGCCAGGCGAGGCGTGCGTACGTGGGCTCGATGACCTCCTCGGCCACCGCGAAGCGCGGGGGCCGGACCAGCAGGTCGGTCGTGAGGTAGCGGTACTCCCGCTCCAGCGCCGCGGCCGCCGCCGCCGAGTCGGGCCGGGTGTACAGCCGCTCGTACAGCACGGCGTGGCCGTAGTCGAAAGCGTTGAACAGCCGGGCGGCCTCCGGGTAGCTCCGGAGGAACGTCCAGTTGAAAGCGCCCGGGTAGTAGAACTGCTCGTCGCGGCGATCCTGGGCCATCAAAGGCGGTGTCGCGATGGCGGCTGACGCCACCACCGCGGCGATCGCCAGTCGTGCCCTGAAGGGCACGCTCGGCCACGGCGCGTGCTTAAGCACGCACACACGCCGAGCGAGGGCTCTCAGCCCTCGACTGCCGCGCCGGCTAGTGACGTTGCGCATCGGAACCTCCCAGGGGCTCGGCCGCGCGCCGCCCGCGCGGCATGAGCCACGGCAGCGCGAACGCGCGTGACAGCCCGAACGTGAACTCGAAGTCTGGGCCGAGGTCCCGGCGCAGCCCGCGCGCCACGCCGAAGTCGAGCACAACGGTCGGTGTCCACTGATAGCGAAGGCCCACCGACGCGTTGACCTCCACCGGCGTGCCGTCCGCCTCGCGCAGCGCGTACACCTCCGCCACCACCAGCGTGCTACGCCGGAACATGGTGCGGTCCACCGCCGCGCCGTACCACCAGCGGTCGGTGCCCTCTACCAGGGCCGTTTCGCCGTCGCCGAAGCCGTACTCGGCGTTGAGGTGCAGGCGGCTGCGGCCGAACGAGCGGGTGGCCAGCACCTTGACCGACCCGCGCGTCGCGTCTCCGCCGTGTGAGCCGACGGGCAGCACGAGGTCGCTCCGGACGGAGAGCGCCGGCAGGATCCGGCTTTCGGTGTTCAGGTTGTACAGCGCGAACAGACGAGCGCCCGACAGGCCCCAGGTCGTGGCGCCGCCCTCGTCGAGCCCGGCAACGGGGAGCTTGACGCCGATCTGGGCGTTGCGGAGCACCCCGTACTCGATCTCCGGGATGAACGCGTGCAGGGTCTGGCCCGCGCGACCGCGCACCGCGCGGTACGGGGTGATCAGCTCGAAGGCGTATCGCTCGAGCGAATAGGCGTCCTCGACGTGCGTGGGGCGGTCGTCGTCGAGGTTGCGGTAGTCAATCTGCGCCTGGGCGCCGCGCGGCGCCGCCGCTGTGCAGAGCAGGGCGGCCGCCAGCGCGGCTCGCCAAAGGAATCGCATGGAATCGTCTCCTCTAAAGTCGGTGAAGCGGCCCGGATGAGGGCCAGGAACGACCTAGAGGAGCGCGCTCGGCGGTGGAGTGGGAGGTTGGCCGGTTCGGGAGAAGGCCGGACGCCAGACGAGGCCCGCTGCGCGCGCGGCGAGGTGGGCGATGACGCCTTGCGCGGGTGACCTTGTAATCGCCGGGGCCGCGCCCGCGCAGCTAGACAGCGTGATGCAGCCGCTCGCCAGGCAGTGCGTGCAGTCGGTCGCGGCGGCAAGCGCTGGACCGGCGGGCGCCGCCGGCGCGTGTCCCGTGTGGCTGGCGTGGCCGTCCGCGGCCGCGGCCGCGGCCGCCGTGTGCGCGGCGCACGCGCCCCCGTGCGGCACCCCCGCGCGAAGCGTGCCCGGTGCCAGCGACGCGAGCAGGACCAGGGCCACAAGGCGCGGCCACAGGCGGTGATGCAGGCGACGCACGGTCATTGCTCGAATAATACACCGTAATGGTCGGAAATGCGTCGAGCCGCGCCGGTAGCGATGACGGCGAAGAGCAGCAGGGTACTCAGGGATCCGACGCGAGTTCCTCCGCGGCGCTGCGCTCGATCCAGCGCGCCAGGTGCGCCGAGGGCGCGAGAGGCGCGGGGTGGTAGCGCACCGGCAGGCCAGCAAGGTCTCTGGGGATCTTCTGCGCGTTGATCTCGCCTGAGGAGATCAGCACCGGAAGTACGACCACGGAGTCATTGCCGGCGAGTGCGTTTGCCTGCGCGCGC
>Ga0299912_10001207_pt1 | contig 20920 bp, 17 predicted proteins | sample RVTome_2_FD_207667 | JGI IMG/M metagenome (GOLD analysis project Ga0299912, IMG submission 207667) | Soil microbial communities from uranium-contaminated site in the Upper Colorado River Basin, Wyoming, United States - RVT95D214 (version 2) ... | reverse complement strand
CGTTTTTATTGTTTTCCCTTGAATCCTTGAACCCTTGGCCCCTTGAATCCTTCGATCATCGCCAACTCTTTTGGAGATGATCCATATAAATTAATATAACCTATTTCCCTTCTCATATCCCCAGGCAGATTTCATTTTAATTGTGGATCTGTTCACAGAGCTAGGTAAATTAGGGCCCCATCAAGGTTTAGCCGCGGATTTTTGTTTCTCGCTCATATCCTTGCTGTAGTCAACCTGTAGATGAGATGGTGATACAATGTTTCTAGACTAACCACGAGCACTCCATCAAAATAGTGGGGAATTACCGTCCTATTGTTTTTGGAGAATTGTTGGCTTAATATTGTTGGAATAATTTTCAGGGAGGTATTTGGCATGACAAGATTCCTATTTGTTATGGGTCTGCTACTAACAGTTGTTCTTCTCCCTTTAAAACATTCAATGGCACTGACGAAGGAAGAGGCAACCAACATAATGAAAGAAGTGGTTAGAAAGGATTTTAGAATTCTGGAAGTCAAGGAAGCTCCGTTACAGGGCTTTTGGGAGGTTGTAGCTGAGGTGGGACAGGAGAAGATGATCATTTACGTAGATAAGAGCTTAAGATTTATCATTCTTGGCCAGATATTGGACCGTCAAGCCAAGAAGAATATAACTCTTGAAAGGGCAAAAGAGTTGCGAAAGGTGGACGTTTCGAGCCTTCCTCTTGAGAATGCCATTGCGATGGGAGAAGGAAAAAGGAGGCTATATGTATTTACGAACCCGGAATGTTATTTTTGCTTTCAATTGCACGAGGAACTTAAGAAGATAGATGACCTCCGAACCTTTTTCTTTTTGTACCCGGTGAGCCCTACTTCTTATGAAAAGGCAAAGTCCATCTGGTGTGCTCCAGACAAGGTGAAGGCTCTTGAGGAGGCTTATCAAGGGATGGAGCTAAAAACCCCTCCTTGCGATCCCCGACCCATTGATAAGAATATTGAGTTAGGAAAACGTCTCCTCATTGATTCCACTCCCACCCTCATCTTCCAAAATGGGAAGATTGTTGAAGGCTATAGCAACCCAGAAACTTTGAAGAATCTCCTGAATTCGAATTCAGGTCTTAAGAATAGCGAGTGAGATGATGAGTTGACCCGTTCGACGGCGCCCAAGCCCCTCCCTTGAGGGCGGGGAGTCGAAGGATTGACCCTATGCCTGTGCCTGTAGGAGAAGCGTCTCGCTCCTCTGTTAAATTTACCCTGCTGGCAGGTCTCTCTCTGTTGTTGGGTCGTTGACTACAATTGGAAACAGTGTTATTTTGAAGATATGAAACTGCCAATCAAGCAACTTATATCTCTTGTCCTCTCTGTTGTTGTCCTGGGCGCTTGTGCTGGAGCTCCGAGGGCTCAACAACCGAGGCCAAAACCTATCTCAAGCCCAACCATTCAAGTGAAACCCCCAAAGAAGATCCCTCCCCCGAACCCGCTCGCTTATTACCATTTCCTCCTCTCTCAGTTCAAATTGAAAGAGGGGAAACTCGATGAGGCGATTGAGGAGCTCAAAGAAGCGATCCCTTATGATGAAAAGGAACCCTCTTTACATATTGAATTGGCCATCCTTTACATCTATAAGGGACTTTTGAACGAGGCCGCTGAGGAGTGCAAGACTGCCCTCCTTCAGGATCCAAACTATCTATCGGCCCATTTGATCCTAGGAGGAATTTATTCGACCCTCAAAAAGAACCGCTTGGCGATCGAATCTTACAAGAAGGCATTGGAAATCGACCCTCAGCATCGAGAGGGTTACCTCTTTCTCAGTTCCCTCTATGGAGATATGCAGGAATATGATCAGGCGATCCAAGTCCTTCGGCAATATCTCAAAATTGAGCCCAACTCTGTCATGGGTTTATACTCCCTGGGGAGGATTTATGTGGAGATGAAGTCTTATGAAAAAGCTAAAGAGTATTTTTTGAAGGCTTTAGCTATTGACCCTAACGTCATCTCCGTTTTGGCGGATTTGGGCATTACTTATGAGATCCAGAATGAGCCGGAGAAGGCGGTCGAGGTCTATAAGAAAATCCTCAGCCTCGATCCGGACAACAAGAAGGCGAGAAGCCGATTGGGTCAGTTCTTTATCAAAAAGAAAAAGTTCGACGAGGCATTGGATCAATTTCGGGAGATTCAAAAGTTCGATTCTGAGGATCTCAATATTCGCACCAAGATGGGTTTGATCTATATGGAACAGGGAAAATTGGATCAAGCCATTCTGCAATTCAACTTTGTCCTTGCCACCGCTCCCAAAGACGACCGGGTAAGATACTATTTAGGAGCAGCTTTTGTGGAACAAGGAACCTTCGATCAGGCGATCTCAGAATTTAAGAAGATTCCTCCGGAATCGAACCTCTTTGTGGATTCGAGAAGAAGTATCGCCCTCGTTCTAAGTAAACAGAACAGAAATGCAGAGGCAATTCGAATCTTGGAGGAATCGATTCAGGCCAAACCGAACGACGGGGATCTCTACCTGATCCTCTCAGCCTTCTTCGAAAAGGAGAATCAATCGGAAAAGGCCCTATCTGCTCTGAAGAGGGGGCTTGATCAGAACAAAGACAACATAGAGATCCATTTTCAGCTCGGGGCACTTTACGATAAGTTGGGGGACATCGACAAAATGATCGCCGAGATGAAGGAAATTCTTCGATTGAACCCGGACTATGCCGATGCCCTTAACTACCTCGGCTATTCCTATGCTGATCGAGGGATCCATCTCGAAGAGGCCCTCGAACTGGTCCAGAAGGCAATGACCTTAAAACCCCGTATGGGCTACATCACCGATAGTTTGGGCTGGGTCTATTATAAACTTGGGGACTATGAGAGGGCTTTGACCGAGCTTGAAAAAGCGAACGAACTGACTCCGGATGACCCGATCATCACGGAACATCTGGCCGACAACTACTTCAAACTGAGCCGGATCGGAAAGGCCATGGAGCTTTATAAAAAGGCTCTCACGTTGGATCCCAAACCCGATCAGACGGAGAGGTTGAAGGATAAGATTAAAAAGCTACAAGAGAAAAAGAAGTAATCATAGCGCAGTCAGCAAAATTCCAGTCACCCAATCCATTCTAATTCCAGATTTCAGATTTCGGATTTTTGTAACAATTTAGCTATTTGAAACAGCCTTCTTAAATCCCTCCCCGCCTCCCTTTTTCAAAGGGAGGAGAACCGTTTCCCCCTTTTCTAAAGGGGGATGAAGCGGTGTTTTTCAAAGAACTAAAGTGTTACGGATTTTTCAATCTGCAATCCGCAATCTGCCATCTGCAATCTCATTACCCTCCTGCGACAGGAGGGAAAATGCTCAGCACATCCCCCTCTTTCAGTATCTGCTCTTTCTTTCCATGGATGCCGTTGACCAAAATGATCTTGGGCATGTCTTCAGGTATTTTGAGTCTCGACAAGATATCCTGTACTCGGGTATGACTATCAACCTCCATTTTGCAGGAGAAACGACTGCTTCCTTTTGGGAGGTAATCCCTTAGCGTGGCAAATAACTTTATTTCGATCTCCATCGAATTCACTCCCTATCTTCCATAGTTAAACTTTCTCTCTGAGACCCTATCGCACCCTTCTTCCGTTTTCAAAATCCATTATATGTGGAAATTTTTTTCTTTTCAAGATAGAGACTTAGCCCAAAAACAGAGATAAACATGACAGATAACGGTAGGGCAGGCGTCTCGCCCGGCCCAAACGGTGAAATCGTGAGGGCAGCCCCGCCTATGGCGGGGTGGTTTTGAGGTTCCGAAATTTCTATTTCGGAATGGGGGGGGGATTGAGGGGAGGAGGATCAAAGGACCTGAATTTTCCCGCGAGGTTCTTCCACTACCTCACCCACAACGGATGCATAGGCATCCCCTTCTTTTTTCAGTGTCCCGACCAGTCTGTCTGCTTCACTCGGAGGCAAAGAAATCAAGAGTCCTCCGGATGTTTGAGGGTCATAAAGGATATCGGTCAAAAAACTTGGCACATTGGAATGGACCTCTACCCGGCAGGAGAAGAACTGACGATTTGAGTGGGCACCCCCGGGGATTAACCCCAATTTTGTATATTCTATCGCTTCAGAGAAAATAGGAATCTCTTTTGATCGAATCACCATGCCGACGTGGCTCGCCAAAACCATTTCCGACGCATGGCCGATGAAACCGAAGCCTGTGATGTCAGTACAGGCATGGGCTCCGAAGGCCTGCATCGACTCCGATGCCTTTCGATTAAGGGCCACCATGCTCTCCACAATCTTCCTCACCGCCTCCTCAGAGGCCATCCCTCCTTTGAGCGCAGTGGCGATGATCCCGGTTCCGAGGGGTTTGGTCAAAACCAATCGATCCCCTACCTTCGCCTTTGCATTGGTGAGGATCTTATTCGGGTGGACGATTCCTGTCACAGCCAGACCATATTTCAATTCTGGATCTTCAACCGTATGTCCTCCCACCAGAGCTACACCAGCTTCCTCCAGCTTCGAGAGCCCTCCAAGCAGGATCTCCTTCAAAACCGAGGAAGAGAGGGTCTTGATGGGAAAGGCCACCAGATTGAGGGCGGTAAGCGGGGTTCCTCCCATTGCATAGACATCGCTCAATGCATTGGCGACGGCGATCTGGCCAAAGGTGAAGGGGTCGTCCACAATGGGGGTGAAGAAATCGACCGTCTGAACGAGGGCGACCTCGTCATTCAATCGATAGACCCCAGCATCATCGGATGTCTCTAATCCTACTAAGACGTTTGGGTCTTTCGGAATGGGCAATTCCTTTAGAATCTGATCCAGAACCTCTGGACCGGCTTTGGAGGCTCAACCAGCTTTTTTAACTTTCGAAGTCAGGCGCACTTTTTCCATTCCTTTCCCTCACTATATATTTCACGGTCTGATCACGCGGTCGGCTTCCAGCATGGATTGAATGATATCATACATATTGGAAATCACTCCTACCCTCATCTTTTCTTTCAACCCATAAAAATCGATGCAGGTTCCGCAGCAGACAACCTCCACGCCTTTCTCCGACAACATTTGGAGTGTCTCGAAAACCTTGGAATCCTCTGAGGCCAATTGGACACCACTGTTGACCAAAATCAAACGATGGGGCGGTGTCTCTAAATCGAGCAGGGTCTTTAAAAAAGCCTTCATCAAGAACGAACCCAATGCTTCATCCCCGCCTCCGAGGAGATGAGAGTTGATGTAAACCACGACCTTTCTAACGTCCTGAGGGGACTTGGCCGTTTTCTCTTCATTCTTACCCCTGGCCTTATGAATGTGTAAGTAGAAATCCTGTTCTATCCTTTCGACTTCGACTTGACATCCTTGACTTTGAGCGAATCGTTCGACATTAGTGCAGGAAGAAGCGTTATCCACAATCACAACCCATTCTCCCTCTTTTCGTTGATCCAATGCCTGTTTCGTCGTCATGACAGGTTGGGGACAGGCCAGACCCCGACAGTCGATCACTGACATTTTTCCTATTCCTCCCCCCAATCATTTTAATGGCTTATAGGGAGAAGTCAAATCGGTTTTTCCAATAGAATCCTTATCCATTCATAAAGATTCCCTATACGTAACCCTTCAGTCTCGGGTACGATTGGATCGGGATAGTCTCCCCTACGAAACCTTGAAAAGCGGATCATTAAAGAGAGGGGAATCGGCGGGTGGTGCTGAGAAGGGCCGTTTTAAAGATATCGACGCCTTGGCTCATCGCTCAAATGTGCCGCTTCAAGTTTTCTCCGGAGAGACCACCCCGATCCTGGGGATAGAATCCCCGATTGTAACTGAGGGGTTACCCCTATACCCTCTTTTCTGTTGCCTTAACGAAGTAAAATTGGTATAAATCATTTGAACAATTTTCGAGGGAGGTGGGGAGTATGTATAAGAAGATTCTCGTCCCATTGGATGGCTCGGAATTGGCAAAGAAGGCCTTAGATGAGGCGGAAAAACTGGCGAAATGTTCTGGTGCCGAAATCATTCTATTCCAAGTGGTCCCGTTTATGCCCATCTACGGGTCTCCGGAGTTGGTGACGCCTCTCATCGTTGATGAGAAGCAGAAGGAATCAGCTGACAGGTATCTTATCAACGTCGCCGAGGAATTGAAGAAGCAAGAGTTCAAGGTGACGACGATGGTGAGGACAGGTCAGCAAGTGGCCTTAGAGATCATCGACTTTGCAAAAGAGAGTGGAGCGGATCTGATCGTCATGTGCACCCACGGTCGATCGGGAATCACCCGGTGGATGTTGGGAAGTGTTGCACTGAAGGTCCTCTCACGGGCTGAAACGCCCATTCTTCTCATTCGTTCAAAGGGATGACCGCTTCGGCAGGGGACCATTAAAGGCCAATAAACAATATAGGTGGCCACAACCAGACGAAGCCGATCTGGTGACAAGGCAGGCTGGTCGAGGGTAAAAAATGAAAAGAGAACATATCTTTCTCATCTTCATCCTCCTTCTCACCTTCCTCTCCTTTTATTTTCTTTACCAAATCCTATCTCCGTTTCTGGCATCGATCTTTTGGGCCATTCTTTTGGCCACGGTCTTCTATCCCGTTTTCCAAAAACTTCAACGTCTCCTCAAAAAGAGGAAGGTTCTCTCGGCAATGACAATGACGTTGTTGGTCATCTTGGTGATCGTGCTGCCCTTCAGCCTTCTGATCCTTTCCTTGGCAAATGAGGTGGTCGGTGTTTACCATGGATTGGAGGAGGTGATCCAGACCGGTCGCCTCGAGACCTATTTGGAGCGGATGAGAGAGATACCTATTTTGAACTGGACTTGGGAAAGGTTGAATCAGGACCTCGATCTCTCCCCGGTGGACCCTCCACGCTTGCTTTTAAAGAATCTTCAACAGGTCAGCACCTTCCTTTTCAACCAGACCTCAAAGATATTGAAGGGGCTCTCTACCTTCGTTATTGGATTCTTCTTTACCCTCCTCTCCCTTTACTACCTTTTTAAAGACGGGGATCGGCTGTTTGGGAGATTAAAAGAGATCCTTCCCATCCCCACAAGGGAGCGAGACCTTCTCATCCGTAGGTTCAAAGAGATGGTCTATGCGACCATTTATGGAGGCATCCTCATTGCCGTCATTCAGGGTGTCCTGGGTGGGGTGATCTTCTGGATTCTCGGGATTTCCTCCCCGATCCTTTGGGGAACAGCAATGGCTTTTCTCTCCTTTATCCCCATAGGTGGAACGGCTCTGGTCTGGGTTCCAGCGGGAATCGTGTTATTGGTTCAGGGGGCTTTTTTGAAAGGAATTATCCTTCTGGGTTTGGGAGTCTTCGGAATTAGTATGGTAGACAATCTCCTCCGGCCGTTCTTCATCAGCTCCAAGACAAATATCCATCCTCTGCTCCTCTTCTTTACTGTCCTGGGAGGAATCCAGGCTTTCGGATTGATCGGTGTGGTGATCGGTCCACTGATCGCTACCCTCTGTCTTACCCTCATCGAAATCTATGTCGAGGGGATCAGACCCAAAGCATAGTTGGGAGTGATGAGTTCGGAGTTCGGAGAAAACAGTTGAAAGTAAAATGGTTTCACTCCGAACTCAAAACTACGAACTCCGAACTTTTAAAGGTTGGGAGCCTCGACGATTTCGACGGCAAACTCTTTTGCTTGGCTAGATAGATATTTGAAGATCACCATAAAGGGGATCGTCTTGCCTGAAGGTGCGATCATCTCCTTCTCCGTTTTAGGTCTAATGACGATCTCCCCTACAAAAAAGTTGGCGGGAAGGGTTTTCAACTCGTCATGGCCAATGATGCGGCCACAGACGATCTCCTTTTCAGCGACTTTGACTTTGCTTTGGTCAAAGATCGCTACCTTCACTTTGATATGTTTTTTTGTAAACCCAGATTGATTGTTCACCTTCCCCTCTATGATAAATAGGGAAAACTCTCCTATCTTCTCCTCATATCCCGTCAGATCTCCAATCGTCAGTCCTCTTTTTTCAGTCCCCCAGATCTGGTTCCATAGATGGGCGATCTTCTCAATCGGATATTCGAAATAAGAAGAGAGTTGGCCTGCGGAACCCGCCCCCGTCCACAGGTAGGTGAAGGCACCAAAGACCAGGAGGATGAGGACGACGACAAGGGCGAAGAAGAGAGAAGGCCTCCTTCTCTCTCTTCGAACCATCTTCTTTGGTTTGAAGGCGTTGGCTTCAGACTCCTCTCTCACCGACGGAACCGTTTCTACGCCTTTTTCTGCGGAAGGCTTTTCAGAAAAGAGGAATGTTTCTTCCTCTTCCTCCTCCTCCGTCGCTGCTGCCGCCATCGGTTCCTTTTCGAATTCTATCGCGGAAGGAAATTCGGGAAATTCCCCCTGTTTCTCTCTTGGTTTGGACAATTCTTTATGGTATTTGGCAAAGGATTCGGAGTTCTCATCGACCTCCTGTTTCTCTCCTGGTTTGAATAATTCTTTATGGTATTTGGCAAAGGATTCGAAGCTCTCGTCGGCCTCCTGTTTCTCTCCTGGTTTGAACAATTCTTCATGGTATTTGGCAAAGGATTCGAAGTTCTCATCGACCTCTTCTTTTGTCTCTGGAGGGGGAACGATGTAGAATACGTGCCGACATCGTGAACAGCGAACCTTTGTTCCTTTGGAAGGAATCCTGGAGTTATCCAGGTTGAACTTGGCCAAACAGGAAGCACAGGTAACGATCATAAGAAGATCCTTTTGTGATATTCTTTCACATTATGAAGAAAGGAATAGGAAAAATCAAGAATAAAATGAGGAGGAGCATGTGAGATTTCAGTCCCGCCAAAGGCGGGATTTCAATCCGCAATCAGCCATCTGCAATTGTGGGGCTATCGCCCCAATCGTTTTTTGAACTCTTCCTTCAGCATGGGTACGGCGGTGAAGAGATCGCCGACGACACCATAGGTCGCAAATTTAAAGATGGGGGCTTCAGGGTCCTTATTGATGGCGACGATGATATCCGATGTCTTCATGCCAGCTAGATGCTGAATAGAACCTGAGATACCGCAGGCAATGTAGATCTTAGGCCTAACGGTTCGACCCGTCTGCCCAACTTGATGTTCATAAGAGATCCAGCCGGAATCGACTGCGGCCCGAGAAGCACCCACCGCTGCCCCCAAGACTTCTGCCAGCTCACGGATCACTTTAAAATTCTCAGGACTTCCCACGCCTCTTCCGCCTGCAACGATTATCTCTGCGTCAACCAGATTGACTGTTTCAGCTCCCTTGATAAATTCCAAAACCTTTGTCCGGATCTGTTCTTCAGTCATCGGTAAAGGCTCTCGAATCACCTCTCCCTTTCTCGAGTCATCCCTTGCGGGCATGGGGAAAACCTTGGGCCGCACCGTCGCCATCTGAGGCCGGTAGTTGGGATAGTCAAGAATCGTTGCCATGATGTTTCCACCAAAGGCAGGGCGGGTCTGCTTAAGGTATTTTGTTTCGGGATCGATATCCAAACCTGTACAATCAGCCGTCAGTCCGGTCTCGAGGGTTGTCGCTACGGTCCCTGCAAAATCTCGACCTTGGGTGGTCGCACCGAAAAGGACGATCTCAGGTTTATATTTCCGGATGAGATCAACAGCAGCCTTCGCATAAGGATCGTTACGATATTGTTTGAGCAGAGGGCTTTCCATAACATAGACCTTTTCCGCTCCAAAGGCGATGGCCTCCTTGGCAAATTTATCGACGGCCTCCTTATCCCCGAGGAGTATCCCGCATAATTTGCATCCTGTGGCGTCAGCCAACTTCTTTCCCTCGCCCAGGAGTTCGAAGGAGACATTTGAAACCTTTCCATGTTCGTGCTCGACAAATACCCAAACATCCTTGTAGGCACTTGTGTCGATCGTGACGGCTTTTTCTTCCTTCTCTAAGGTGATGGCACTGACTGGGCAGACATCCACACAGGCACCACAGAAAGTACACTTTTCATCGACCACAGCAATCCCTTCCTTCATACTCAATGCTCCGAAGGGACATGCAGGAATACATGACTCGCATCCCGTACAGGTATCGGCATCGATCAATAATTTGGCCATTCGCTTCTCCTCCTCTATGTAATAAGAAAATAAGGATTTGGTCCAGCGGTAACGGTAAAGTCGAAGACTCGACTCTACGAGATGCCCGTTTCGTCATTCGGTTACGTTATGGGTCTTAAGAATTTGACGTAACCCTCTAACGTTAAACCAAACGGGCCTCGTAGCCGTTCCCTTAACCCAAACACTTGGAGTATTTTCATGCTTCAAGGGTGCTCCCACGAGCATAGGTTATTTGATGAACTTACTATCCATCAATTTATTCATCAGGAAGGGAACCACCTCGCCTAACTCTCCTTTTAATATCTCCCCACCGCCTCTGGCCTCCGGGGAGAAGATCTTCGTCACCCAGGTAGGTGATCCCTTCAACCCAATGCGATTCTCATCTGCCTGGATATCTTTGGCGGTTAGGGTGGGAATCTGGGCTTTAGCAGCCTTTTTGATCCCTAACAGGGAAGGGAGCCTGGGCTCGTTGATGTCTTTGATGACAGTAATCAAAGCGGGAAGTGATGATTCTAAGACCTCTCTACCATTCTCCAACATCCGTTCCACCACGATTCTTTTATTGGCGAGGTCGATCTCCTTCACTTTGGAGACATAGGTCATCTGCGGAATTCCAAGGCGTGTGGCAATGCCTGGCCCAACCTGGGCCGTGTCCCCATCGATGGCCTGTTTGCCGCAGATCACAAGGTCCACGCTCCCGATGACCGTCTGAATCGTCTTTGCCAAGGTATAGGCCGTTGCCAGCGTATCTGCTCCTGCGAAGGCCCGGTCTGAGATCAGATAGACCTTATCAACGCCCAAAGCAAAGGCGTTCTTCAACACCTCGATCGCTTGGGGAGGCCCCATGGTGATCACGTGGATCTCTCCGCCATATTTTTCCTTGGTCAGGAGAGCCTCTTCCACAGCGTACTCATCGAAGGGATTGGTGATGCTTGCAACGCCTTCTCGTATTAAGGTGTTCGTCTTAGGGTCGATCTTCACATCTGTGGAGTCGGGTACTTGCTTGATGCATACAACAATCTTCACCTTTTCCTCCTTATCTCCCCTTAAAATTGGGTTTCCTCTTCTCGACGAAAGCGGTCATTCCCCCCTTCTGATCCTCTGTGGAAAAACAGAGGCCGAAGGCATGGGATTCTAAAGAACACGCCTTTTCCAGATCCATATTGAACCCAGCATCCATCACCATCTTTGCCAATCTCACGCCAACCGGCCCATTTGCGGCGATTTGGGCAGCCACCTTTTGGGTCTCCTCCATCAGGGAAGCCAGCGGAAAGACGCGATTTACAATCCCCATCTGAAAGGCCTCTTGGGCAGTAATCATCTTCCCTGTCAACATCAGTTCTTTTACCTTCCCTTTTCCGATCAGACGAGGTAGTCTCTGGGTTCCTCCGAAGCCGGGGAAAATGCCAAGGGTAACCTCTGGAAAACCGAACTTTGCATTTTCAGAGGCATAGATGAAATCACAGGCAAGGGCGATTTCCGTCCCTCCTCCCAAGGCAAAACCATTAACAGCCGCAATGACCGGTCGATCAAGATCCTGGATCATCTTCAATGTCAGATGGCCCAATCTTGAAAAGTTGAAGGCTTCAATGGAATTCATTGCCTTCATCTCCAGGATATCGGCCCCGGCGACAAAGGCCTTCTCTCCAGCTCCAGTCACAATGAGGACCTTCAGCTCTGGACGGTCCCTGACCTCCTCTATCCCCTTCTGAATCTCTTTGAGGGTCTCGATGTTCAAGGCATTGAGCGCCTTGGGGCGGTTGATTGTGAGGATCCCGATCTCATTTTCAACCGATAACGAAGTGTTCTTGAATTCCATCTCCCCTCCTTATCAGTTCTGAGTTATTAGTTCGGAGTTTCTGATTTTTACTCCGAACTCCGAACTCCCGACTCTTAACTCTTTTCTATAATCATAGCCATACCCTGGCCGCCACCAATACAGAGGGCGGCTAAACCCAGATTGATTTTCCTCCGTCTCATCTCATGGAGGAGTGTAACAATGAGCCTCGCACCGCTGCATCCAATGGGATGGCCTAAAGAGATTCCGCTCCCGTTCACGTTCGTCTTTTCCATATCCAACTGGAGCTCACGGATGCAGGCGATCGCTTGAGAGGCAAAGGCCTCGTTCAGTTCGATCAATCCGATGTCATTGAGAGAGACTCCTGCTTTTTTCAACGCTTTCCTCACCGCAGGGATAGGTCCCAGGCCCATATAGGCTGGGTCGACCCCCCCTGAAGCATAGGACCGGACCGTTCCCAGAGGTTCCAACTTTAGAGCCTTTGCCCTCTCTTTGGACATCAAGAGAACAGCGGCAGCCGCATCATTGATCCCCGAGGCATTGCCCGCCGTGACCGTTCCTCCCGGTTTGAAGGCTGTGGGGAGCTTGGTCATCTTCTCTAAAGAGGTGTCCATCGGTCTTTCGTCCGTATCGAAGCTCAGTGGATCCCCCTTCTTTTGGGGGATCACCACGGGGATGATCTCCTCTTTGAAAATTCCATTTTTGATTGCAGCTCTCGCCCTCTGGTGGCTCAAGAGTCCCAATTCATCCTGTTCCTTTCTCGAAATTCCAAATTTCTCAGCAATATTCTCCGCAGTTAATCCCATATGATACCCATAAAAGATCTCAAAGAGGCCATCGAAAACCATCAAATCCACCATTTCCTGATTGAACATCCTCGCGCCCCACCGACCTTGGGGGAATGCGTAAGGGACTTGGCTCATATTCTCCATTCCCCCCGCCACCACTATGTCTGCCTCGCCTAATTGGATGGATTGGGCCCCTAAGGCAATCGCTTTCAGACCTGAGGCACAGACCTTATTGATCGTAAATGCATTCGTCTCCTTTGGAACCCCGCCATAAATCATCGCCTGACGGGCTGGGTTCTGTCCCTGTCCAGCAGTGAGGACGTTACCCATAATCACTTCATCCACCTGAATTCCTTCCAGCGAATCATCCCATTGATAATGAGATCTCTCCAACTCTGTCATCGCAGCCAACTTAAAGGCATTCGGAGCTACCTCTAAAAATTCCTTCTTTGTGACAGGCTTAAGACCCGCTTTCCTAAGCACCTCTCTAATCACAAGCGCGCCTAATTTGACTACTTGAACATCCTTCAGGGATGCTCCAAACGTGCCTATTGCGGTCCTCGCTCCACTTACAATAACTACTTCTCTCATTCCATTCTCCTTTAGATCTCCTCACAGCTCCCCTCTCAGAATGTCGAGGATAGCTTAACCTCCTACCCTCCATTGTCTGCCTTAAGTCATCCAGCCGTTCGAGGGGAATAGGAGATTCTCAGTTCAAGAGATAATTTTCACAAGTATATTTTGTATCCCATAACAGATTTTTTGTCAACAGCTTTATCCAAAAATCTATGTGTTAATAATCTCTTTTTAATTTTGATAACTTAGAAGCCATAAGCAAGGCTTTTACAAGATTGGTTGGGTTTGCCAATCCTTGTCCAGCAATGTCATAGGCTGTCCCATGGCCAACAGATGTCCGGATAAAGGGCAGGCCTAATGTTAGATTGACGGCCTCGTCAAAATCGACCATCTTAATGGGGATGAGACCTTGATCATGATACATGGAGATGACAGCATCAAAGCGGATGTGGCCTGTAAGCCCCGCACCCCGCGCTAAAACACGGGGCTTTACGGGGTGCGGGGTAAACTTGAAAAAAGAATCAGCGGGAAAGGGTCCTTCGGCGTCGACTCCCTGAGACCTCGCCTCTGTGATAGCAGGAATGATCGCCATTCTCTCTTCTTCTCCCAAGAGCCCGTCTTCGCCGCAATGCGGATTGAGGCCAAGGACAGCGATCTTGGGATGGGTGATCCCAAAATATTCTTTTAATCCGCCATCCGTTATTCGAATTGTGGAAAGGACACGATTCGCACTGACCCATTTGGAGACATCTTTGAGAGGGATATGGGTCGTTACGAAAACGACCTTCCACCTCGATCCCAAAAACATCATGGCGACGGAGGAGGATTGAGTGAGATGGGCTAAGAGTTCCGTATGGCCTGAAAAAGGATATCCTGCTTTGTTGATCGCTTGCTTGTTGATTGGGCATGTGGTCACAGCATCCAGCTTTCCCGCTCTCACCCATTTGACGGCCTCTTCAACATATTTCACCATCGCCTCTCCGCATTTCGTGTCCGGTTTTCCGTATCGGAGCGAGGCTACCTCCAGCTGGCTGAAGGGGAGAAGGAAAATCCTTTGAGGAAGGTAGCCCTCTTCTGGAATCTTCTCAATGATCTCGATTGTGGTGGGAAGGCCTAGCAGGTTGACCGCTCTTGAAAGTACCTCGCGATCGCCCAAAATGATAGGCCGGCAGGCCTCAAACGGCTCTTTCATTGCTAAGGCCTTTACAATGATCTCCGGTCCAATGCCGGTGGGATCCCCCATGGTGATCCCGACGAGAGGAAGGAATTTGTCGATGGGGCGATGGGGAGATGGGGTGATAGGGTGTTGCTCATTTGAATTTTGCATTTTGGAATTCATTTAAAATAGGCTATTTAGAAATGGAAAGTTATTTAGGGTTTGGAATTTCGGACTTCAGATTACAGCTTGATCTCGATAACAGACTTCTCCTTCAGTGTGCTGAGAAATTGTCTGAACGCCTTCTCCGTCTCTGCTTCATAATAGTCCGCCTGAATTTTCTCTTTAACCTCCTCAAAAGGAGAAGGATCTCCTCCCTTCCGATCGAGGAGCTTGATGAGATGGAAACCGAAATCCGTTCGAACGATCCCACTCACCTCTCCAACCTGAAGACGGAGCGCCTCCTTCTCAAGGGCAGGAAGGAGCTCTCCTCTTTTAAAAAAGCCCAAGTCTCCTCGATCCTTACTGGAGGCATCTTCTGAATAGAGGAGGGCCATCTCCCCAAAATCTTCTCCCCCTTTGATCTTTTCTAATACCTTCTGACATTTCCGTCTAATTTCCAGAACCTCCTCCGGCGTCGCCTCTTTTGGGATGATGAATAGGATGTGGCCGGGTCGAAAGGATTCGCTCCTTCGATACCGATCGATATTCCTTTGATAGAAATCTCTCGACTCTTTTTCTCCAACCTTTGGTTCCACCTTCACGACCCATTGGACAAACTTCATGCGCTGAAGCTTCTTTTCGATCTGTTTTCTAAAGGCCTCGACGGTCAGACCCTCATTTGCCAGGGCTTTCTCTAAATCCTCTTGGGTGGCGGCGTTTCGCTTCCTGATCTCTTCCAGGGCTCCCTCCACCTCTTTGCTCGCCACCTTGATCCCAGCCTTCTTCACTTCCTGGTCGATCAACTTCTCCTCGATGAGCTTCTCCAGGACCTTCCGGAAAACCCCCTGGATTCTTTCCCTCCTCTCCAAACGATCCTCGGTCTTGATCTCCTCTTGGAAAGGGCCGATGGACTTCTCAACTTCGGAGAGGGTGATGATCTCCTGATTGACGACGGCCACGATCCGATCGACCATGGTCCCGATTGAAAAGATTGGCCTACACAAAAAGAGTAAGAGCCCAATCCCGAAAAGGATCTTTTTTATCATCTTCTCTCTCTTTTTTATGACTTGAGCCACTTTTTGTTGATCTTCACCTTCGCCTTCCCTTTGAGTCCTTTGAGCCACTTTTGATATTCCTCCTCCCCTTTCTTCTGCCCGATTTCTTGGAGAATCCCCAACTTTGCCTCCTCGAACGGCACCTGTCGGGGCTCAATCTTCTCCTCCAGCTTGAAGATATGATATCCATAGGGGCTTTTGATCACCTCGCTGATCGTCCCCACCCCCATGGTAAAAACATGGTCAAATTCGGTTGGCCTCTCTCCTCGGCTGAAATAGCCCAAATCACCACCCTTCGCCTTTTCAGGTCCCAGCGATTTCTCCATCGCGACCTTTTCAAAACTCTCCCCCTTTTTTAACCGTTTCAGGATCTGGATCGCTTCCTCCCCATCGGCCACAACGATCTGACGGGCTCTGACCTTTTGAGGGATTTGAAATGAGGCACGATGGGCCTCGTAATATTGTAGAGCCTCCTTCTCATCGATCTCTCCCCGAGAATGGAGGACACTTCGGATCATCTTCTCCGCCAATAATTCTTCTTCCAGTCGCACCCTCCACTCCTCTAAGGTCACGCCTTTGAGACCCAACTTCTCTCCAAATCCTTCCCCAGGATAGTCCATCTTTATCTCAGAAATGACCCGATTCAACTCCTCTTGAGAGACTCCCATCCCCGATCGCCGAGCTTCTTGGACGAGAATCTTCCGTTCGATCACCTGATCCAGGTAGGCTTGTTTCAAATCCCGAAGGTTCGTCCCTGTTGTTTCCTTGCCTGGCTCCAACATCAACTCCTTAAACTCCCGATCAAATTCATCGACCGTGATCTGTTCCTGATTGACTCGAGCAAGAACACGTTCGGGAAGTCCCCCTCCCCATTGGCCGCACCCCCACAAGCAAAATAGAACGATCTGCAAGCTAAAGAAGAAATCGTATCTCTTCATTTTTTCTCTTCTTTTGGCTTCTGTTCCTTTTTCTTTTCTTCCGCCCACAGCTTCTCATTGATGACGATCTTGGCTCTCGATTTCGCTTCCTTCACATATTGGAGGTAGGCGTCTTGCCTCTTTTTCGTCTGAAGAAAGAACCGGATCTTCTCTTTGACCTGGTCTAAAGGTCTTTCGAATTTCCCCCTACTGTCTTCCAACCGGATGAGATGGTATCCATAAGGCGTCTTGACGACCTCACTGATCTCCCCCCTCTTCCTGAGAGAAAAGGCCGCTTCTTCAAAGGAGGCGAAGGAAGGGGCCAATTGTCCCCTCCGGATGTAGCCGAGGTTTCCCCCATCCCCACGAGATGGGTCAACATTATACGTGGCCGCTAATTTCTCAAAACTCTCACCCTTGGAGAGTTTCATCAACACCTCCTTCAGGGCGGGCTCTGAAGCCACAAAGATATGACGGATCTTCACCTCAAGGGGTTCGGTAAAAAGGTCTTTATTCTCTTTGTAGTATTGTCCGATCTCATTTTCAGAAACCTCCGCCTTCCTCCTCAGCACCTCTTCGAGAAGGGCATCGATGACCATCGCCCTCTTGAAGTTATCCACCTTTGCCAAGATCTCTTTATTCTTATCCAAGCCTTTCTTTTTCGCCTCTTGATATAACACCTCTCGGGTGATGACGTAATTGTCGAGAAAGTCCCTTAGCCCCTTTTCGTTCAACAGCCTCATCTTTCCCTCCAGAGATTGCCCTTCGGACATCTGGTGGAACTCTTCAAGCGAGATGGAAACATTGTTGATCCTGACGAGCCCCTTTTCACCCAGCGCCTTTTCTCCAAATTTCTCACAACTTGAAAACAAGAAGAGAAAGTAGAGGGAGATTCCGAAGAAGATTAATCTTTTGATCATTATCGTCTCCTTCCCAATGAATGAATGTATCTACTCTGCCTGAAGGCAGTGATGGACAGGTCCGGTAAGAAATCTATCACATCATGCCAAGGCTTGCAATAGCCTTTTGGCCGCTCCCAAAGGATCTCTCTTCATATCCGGCCATCCCTCGATGACCAATTTGGATTCTGGAGTAAATCGATACCGGCCCTCTCCGCGATGGACTAGATCGACGATTCTTTGGGGAGGGACCTGGGTGGCCTCATCGAACGTAAGGACCAATCGAGAAGGAGTCTCCTCTAACTTCTTGATCGATAATCTCGTCAGAAGGATCTTCACCTTGATCACCTCAAGGAGATGATCCCCTTCGGCAGGAATCTTTCCAAATCGGTCCACCATCTCCTCCCGAATCATCTCCACCTCCTCATCAGAGCGTGCGTAGGAGAGTCTTCGATAGAGGTTCAATCTTTCGGCAGGGTCCTCCACATAGACCACTGGAATGAACGCGGGAACATGGAAGCGGATCTCGGGTGTGATCTCTTCAATCACTTCCTCACCCCTTAACTCTCTCATGGCCTTCTCCATCCACTGGGTATAGAGTTCAAGCCCTACGGCAGCGATGTGTCCGGATTGCGATGACCCGAGAAGGTTTCCCGCACCCCGAATCTCCAAATCCTGAATGGCCAGTTTGAATCCCGACCCCAGCTCACTGAATTCCTGAATCGCCCGAAGCCTTATCGTTGCATCCCTTGAAAGCGTGAGGTCTCCAGGAACAAGGAGATAGGCATAGGCCTGATGGCTCCCTCGGCCAACCCGTCCCCGGAGTTGATAGAGGTCGGCCAGGCCAAATCGTTCCGCGTGGTTGATCAAGATGGTGTTGGCCGTGGGGATGTCCAAACCAGATTCGATAATACTGGTGCAGACGAGAAGGTTGTATTCCTTCCTGACGAACTGTAGCATCACCTTCTCCAGCTCCTTCTCTCTCATCTGGCCGTGGGCAATCGCCAGGGAGGCTTCTGGGATGAGGCGCCTCAGATGGTTGGCCATTGTCTGGATGTTTTGGACCCGAGGGTGGACAAAGAAGACCTGGCCTCCTCGTCCGAGCTCTCGTTGGACCGCTTCACGGATGACTTCATCATCATAGCGGACCACGAAAGACCGAATGGAGAGACGATTCTCAGGAGGGGTCTGGATCAGACTGAGATCCCGGATGCCGGAGATGGCCATCTGGAGCGTTCTCGGAATGGGGGTGGCCGTGAGCGTGATCACATCCACTAGTTTTCTCAGCTGCTTCAACTTCTCTTTGTCGGAGACGCCGAATCGATGCTCCTCATCAATGACTACCAACCCCAAATCTCGGAAGATCACATCCTTCTGCAGAAGCCGATGCGTCCCGATGACAATATCCACCTTCCCCTCTTTCAATCGCGGGAGGATCTCCTTCTGCTCCCGGGGGCTTCTAAACCGACTCAACATCTCGATCACCGCGGGATAGGTTTTGAATCGGTCACGAAAAGTCTGGTAATGTTGTTGGGCCAGAACAGTAGTAGGGACCAAGATGGCGACCTGCTTTCCATCCATCACCACACGATATGCGGCGCGAATGGCGACCTCGGTCTTGCCATACCCAACATCTCCACAGATCAGACGGTCCATGGGCTTCGAATTGCCCATGTCTCTCATCACCTCTTCAATGGCCTTGGTCTGGTCAGGAGTCTCCTCATATTCGAAGGTGGCCTCAAACTCTTTGTAGGACCGATCTAAAGGCGAAAAACTGAACCCATTGAAGACCTGTCTTGCTGCATAGATTTCAAGGACCTCCTTGACCATCTCTGAGACTGCTGCCTTCACCCTCTTTTTTGCCCTCTGCCATGAGCCACTGCCTAACTTATCCAGCTTGGATGGCCTCCCATCGCCGCCGATATAGCGTTGAATTAAGTTGAGCCGGTCCACAGGAAGATAGAGCTTATCCCCATCGAGATATTCCAAGAGAAGGTAGTCATTCGATACGCCTCCAATGCTCAAATGCTTTAACCCTTTGTAGACGCCTACTCCGTAATCCATGTGGACGACAAAATCGGCTTCACGAAGTTCGCGGTATGAAGAAAGGGATGGACTCCCTTCCTGCAGTAGGTGAGTCCCAACCCTTCTCTCACTTAATCTCCTCCTCTCACCAAAGATCTCCTCTTCCGTCAGTAGCATCCATCCCTCTTGGGTATTTCGAAATCCCGAGGAGAGTGCTCCGACGAGGAGAGTGGGGTTTCTCCCTGGTTGATTTATCACCTCCTTGAACCTCTTCATCCGTTCCAAATCTGACGCCACTTCATAATGAGAGAGAAGATCCATCAACCTCTCAGCCTGGCCTGAGGTATGGGAAACGATGAGGACTCTCATCCCTTTATCCTGCCAAGCGCGGAGGGTTTTAAGAAGAATAGAGAAAGGGGAGGTCTCGGCGAGGCCACCTTCTGCCGATAAAGCAGCTTTCATCCCGGTTTGGAGATCCGCATTACTCTCCATCTGAAAAGAGAAAACGTGCTCGCATTGGGGGGGAGCAAGGGGCCCTTCTTGGAGAGAGACGACTTGGAATTGCTCCAGGGAAAGAAAGAGATCGTCGAAGCTGAGATAAATGGACTCCGGCGGAGCTACAGAACCTTTTTTCGCTAAGGCGGCCTTTTCATAATGTCCCCTGATGAGGCGGGAGAAGGCCTCTGCCTCTCTCTCCACTGCGTCTGGTTCATCAATGAAGACCTTTCCATGCTCGTTAAGATAATCAAAAAGGGCCGCCAAGGGTCGATCAGAGAAATCCCTTGAAATGTCCCGTGCCGGAAGGAGGATAGCCTTTTCCATCCCACCCTGTGCGATGGAACGCTGGGTCTCCGTCTCAAATCGCCGGATGGAGTCCAAGCGATCCCCATCAAATTCCAACCGAAGGGGTTCCTCATAGAAGGGAGTGTGGATATCGATGATCGCCCCTCGAAGGCTGAAATCGCCTCTCTCCTCCACAATGCGCACTGAGGTATATCCAGATTCGTGCAGAAAATTGACCAAGCCGTCACGGTTCACCTCCTCTCCTGCTGAGAGAGAAAAGACGGACTCCCTCAGGTCGAGAGGGGAGAGGACCTTCTGCATTAAGGCCTTAGTGGAGGAGACGATCATCACTTCCTCTCCTCTCAGAAGAGAGTAGAGGCAATTCACCCTTTCCCGGATGATTTCCGGATGAGGGGAGATATCATCATAAGGGAGGGTTTCCCATTGTGGAAAGAGAAGGACGGAGCTGTTCGTTTCCTTTTCAAAGAATCGGAGATCTTCGAGGAGAGATTCGGCATTCCGCAGATGGGGGACGACGATCAAAAGAGGTCCTCTAACCCTTTCTCTCCAATGGGATAAGAGGTAGGCCTTAGAAGAGCCTGTCAGCCCGGTGAATCCAATACGTTTCCATTTCTCCCCTGGCTCGGATTCGAGCCATGAATAAAAAGGATGAAAGTCTCTATTCTTATGCTTAACCATCTTTACTCATTTTCAAATCAAAGTGAATGAGTGTCAAGGATAGAGTCGTGTCCGTGATTCGTGACTCG
>Ga0299912_10001206_pt1 | contig 20932 bp, 22 predicted proteins | sample RVTome_2_FD_207667 | JGI IMG/M metagenome (GOLD analysis project Ga0299912, IMG submission 207667) | Soil microbial communities from uranium-contaminated site in the Upper Colorado River Basin, Wyoming, United States - RVT95D214 (version 2) ... | reverse complement strand
CCAGCATGGCGGCGGATGAAGCCGCCGATTTCGTCGTCACCGGACACAGCGACGGGCATGTACGCCTGTGGCGGCTCGCGGATCTTTCTCTCACGCGCGACCTGCATCCGCATCGCGGCGAAGTGCGCGCGGTGGCCTATCATGCCGCCACCCGCCAACTGGCCTCGAGCGGAACCGATGGCCGCGTGTTTTATTGGCGCGAACGCGAGGAACCGCGTCCATTGCCTTCTCCACCCACGGACGCACAGGATCTGGCGTTTGCGCCCGACGGGGCATTTCTCATGGGCAGCGGCTGGTTCAATCTGTTCCGCTGGCAGCTCGATAATGGCGGCCTGCAGGTTCTGCCGACGGCGCATCGCGGCATCGTCAAGTCGATCAGCTTCAGCCGCGACGGCCGGACGCTGGCGAGCATCGGCCGTCAGACCGACAGCGCGGTATACCTGCTCGATGCCCGGACCGGTGCCGTGCTGAAGCGCTTTCAGCCGCATGAACTGTGCGGAAGCTTCGTGCGCCTCTCACCCGACGGGCGCTATCTCGCCTCGACTTCCGACGATGCAAATGTGCAAATCTGGGACCTGCAACATCCCCTGCCAGAACGGACTTTCTTCGCGAAATGAAATATATTTCACGAAATCATGGCGCTCTTGGCGCCCTGGCGGTTCTAAATATTTATTTAAACGGGTTTAACGCTTGAGCCTCGCCATCTTTGACCTCGACAACACGCTGCTGCGCGGCGACAGCGATCACGCCTGGGGCCGGTTCCTGATCGAGAACCACGTCGTCGACGGCGCGGAGTACGAGCGCGAAAACGAACGTTACTACGCCCAGTACCAGGCGGGCACGCTCGATATCATGGAGTTTCTCGCGTTCGCGCTGAAACCGCTCGCCGCCCACGACCGCGCCAGCCTCGACCGCTGGCACCGGCAGTACATGCGGGACAAGATTCTGCCCATGATCACGCCCGCCGCGCGCGCACTCGTGAACCTGCACCGCGCGCACGGCGATACGCTCGTCATCATCACCGCGACCAACCGCTTCGTCACCGAACCGATCGCCTGGGAGTTCAATATTCCGCACCTGATCGCCACCGAACCGGAGGAACGCGACGGGCGCTTCACCGGCAGGGTCGCGGGCACGCCCTGCTACCGCGAAGGCAAGGTGACGCGGCTGGAAAGCTGGATGCAGGAACACGGGCAGACGTTGCAGGACAGCTGGTTCTACAGCGATTCGCACAACGATCTGCCGTTGCTATCCATCGTCGACCACCCGGTGGCGGTGAATCCCGACGATATCCTGCGGCGCGAGGCGCAGCAGCGCGGCTGGCAGATTCTGCCCCTGCGCTGAGCCAATCGCCCATGAACCGCCGCCTGCCGATCATGCTCCTGCTGCTGGCGGCGGCGCCATTAAGCCTGTGGTTTGCGCTGTCCCAGGGCAGCCTGAACATCGATGCGGCGGAACTGTGGCGGGCACTGCTCGGCGGCCACGACAACGCCACGGCATATCTGGTCATACACGAATTACGTCTCCCGCGCGCGCTCTCGGCTTTCGCCGTGGGCGGGCTGCTGGCGCTCTCGGGCGCGCTGCTGCAAGTGTTGTTGCGCAATCCGCTCGCGGATCCCTATGTGCTCGGCATCTCGGGTGGCGCGGCGGTCGCGACGCTGCTTTCGATGCTGGCCGGTCTCGGCGCGGGATGGTTGCGTGGCAACGCCTTCCTCGGCGCCATGCTTTCCATGCTCATCGTCTTCGGTCTCAGCCGCGCCGGTTCCGCCTGGACGCAGAATCGTCTGCTGCTCACCGGCGTGGTGGTGGCCGCCGGCTGGGGCGCCGCGATCAGCCTGATTCTGGCCGTGGCGCCGGCGGCGCAGGTTCAAGGAATGCTCTTCTGGCTGATCGGCGATCTCAGTTATGCCTCTCAGCCCGGGGTAGCGATCCTCGCCCTGCTGGCCGGGCTCGCGGTATCCCTGTGGCTCGCGCGCCCGCTCAATTTGCTCATGCGCGGTGAAAATGTCGCCGCCACGCTGGGAGAGAATCCGGCGCGGCTGCGCCTTATCATTTATCTCCTGGCCTCGCTGCTGACCGCCATGGCGGTCACGCTGGCGGGAAGCATAGGGTTCGTGGGATTGGTCATTCCCCATATATTAAGGTTGGCCGGCGGCGCCGATCACCGTTTTCTGCTGCCCGCGAGTGTCCTGCTCGGCGGCGGGTTTCTGACGGTGGCCGATACCCTGGCGCGCAGCGTGGCGGCGCCGATGCAACTTCCGGTCGGCGTGCTCACCGCCCTGCTGGGCGTCCCGGTATTTCTTTTTCTTCTCGCCCGTACACGCTGATGCTGCGCACCGATAGCCTGACACTTCGCGTCGCCGATCGCACCCTGTGCGATCGGCTCGATGTCGGCTTCAATGCCGGTGAGAACTGGGTGATCCTGGGGGCGAATGGCAGCGGCAAGACGACGCTGCTGCACGCGCTCGCCGGTCTGCGCGAACCGGATCAAGGTCGCGTCATGCTCGACGACATACCGGTCCGCGACACCCCGCATCGCCGGCGCGCGCGGCGGATGGGCGTGCTGTTTCAGGATTTCGAATCGGCATTCCCGGTCACGGCGATCGAGACCGTGCTGACCGGCCGTTACCCGCGCCTGGATCGCTGGCAGTGGGAAAGCACGGAGGATTATCGCGCGGCCGAAGCCGCGCTCGCGGCCGTCGAACTCGCCGGTTTCGCCCAGCGGCCACTCGCCACCCTGTCGGGCGGGGAGCGGCGGCGTGTCGAAATCGCCGCCCTGCTCGCCCAGGACGCGCCCATCTGCCTGCTGGACGAGCCGACGAATCACCTCGACCTGCGTCACCAGATCCGGATACTGGAAACGCTGGCTGGCCGCGCACACCGGCCGGACCACTTGAACATTTTTGTTCTGCACGACGTTAATCTCGCCGCGCGTTTCGGCACCCATGGCATCCTGTTGTTCGACAATGGCGAATGCCTCCATGGACCGCTGTGCGACATGCTTGCGCGCCCGAACCTCGAGCGGCTGTACCACTGCCGCCTGCGCGAAATTCACGCCGACGGCGCCCGCTGGTATCTGCCCGACTAGCGGCCAAAGTGGATTAAAAAAGGGCCGGCCGTTATACTTCCGGCCACTCGCAGCGGTACTTAATAATAGAGGATGGGGCACGCGCATTGGGATTGAGTCGTCTGCTTGAATCCGCGCCAAGGCATGGGCTCCCTGTCCGTCCTTATCTTCTTCTTTTCCCGGCGGTGACGTACCTATGATGCGTCTGCGGCTTTTCCCACGAACCTTGCGTGCGCGGATCGCCGCCTCCTTCTCCATCCTGTTATTGTTTACCGCCGCCGCCGTCACTCTCGCCTTCGCGCGCCAGGCGGCCCACGCCCATCTCGAAACACAACAACAACTGGCCCAGAACCTGATGGTGTTCGTCGAACCGGCCGTACGCGGCATGGTAACGAACTACGATATAACGGGGCTGGACAATTACATGCAAAAAATCGCCGCCGACCCCGCCATCGCTTCGATCCGCATCATCGACGAGAGCGGCGGCTCCCTGCTGTACCAGCATCAGGGCAACGCGGAGCCGGCCAGCTGGATGTCGCGGATACTGGCGGGTGTTTCCGGCGCAAGCCCGCTGCTGATTTCGGAAATCAACGTCAACGGCGCGAAGGTCGGGCGTATCGAAGCGGTGCTATCGTACGCACCGCTCAATCAGGGCGTATCGCGCGTGATGGTAATCGGCAGCGCGTTAACCGCGATCGTGCTGGCCGTGGCTTTCCTGATGGCGTACCTGCTGCTCACCCGTTTTACCGCGCCGTTACGGCCGCTCATGGAATGGGCGCGCGAATTCGCCCACGGCAACTGGCATCCGCGCGTGAAACTGATCGAGTCGGGCAGCCGCGAAATCCAGGAACTCAACCAGGCGTTCGCCGACGGCTCGGCCACGATGCGGCACTACATTCAAAGCCTCGAGGAAACGCGCGAATTGCTCGAATACAGCGAAACACGCCTGCGAAAACTCGTGAACAGCATGCACGAAATCCTGTTCGAGCTCGATGCCGACGGCCGCATCATCTTCCTCAACCCGGCCTGGCAGGCGCTGACCGGATTTGCCGCGGACGATTCGCTCGGAAAATCTTTCAACGATTTTCTTCTGGGCGAGGACGCCATTCGCGATTTCGAGGCGAGTGCGCTCCCGCGCCTGCACGAGAAAAACCGCGAGATATCGCTGCGCTCGGCGGATGGCAAACACTTGTGGATGAGTCTCGATGCCGATGCGCAAACCGACTCGGCGGGAAATTTCACCGGCATCATCGGCACGTTCAGCGATATCACCAAGAGCGTCGAACTCAACCACCTGCTGAGCCGGTATCAGGACGAGCTCTATCACCTGTCGGTCACCGATCCGTTGACCGGCCTTTACAACCGCCGCCATTTCGACAGCCAGCTGGAAGTGATCTTGTCGGATCACCTGCCGAAGAACATGCCGGTGTGCCTGCTGCTCATCGATCTCGACGGCTTCAAGTTCATCAACGACACCTACGGCCATCCCTTCGGCGACGAGGTGCTGCGCACCACCGCCCAATTGCTCAAACAGCAGGTGCGGCGCAACGACTACATCGCGCGCCTGGCGGGCGATGAATTCGCCATGGTGCTCAAGAACACCGACATCGAAAACGCCACGCGCATCGCGCAGAAGCTCCACGACCGCATCAGCGATACGCGCATCCCGCTGCCGGTGGGGCACATGCAGCTTCAGTCCTCCATGGGCGTGGCCGAGGCGCCGACGCACGGAGCCAACGCCCAGGACCTGGTGAGCGCCGCGGATGTCGCGCTCTACCACAGCAAGCGCGGCGGCCGCAATCGCATCGAAGTGCTGTCACCGGACATCAGCAAGGCGGTGATGTCGATCTTCAGCCAGGGGTTCCAGTTGCGCAATGCGATCGAGCAGGGCCACATCCATCCCGCCTTTCAGCCCATCTGTAATCTCAAGAACGGGATACCGATGGCCTACGAGGTTCTGGCCCGCATGCGGGTCAACGGTCTGGTGATTCAGGCGAAGGATTTCATCACGGTGGCGGAAGAGCTGGGGCTGACGCGTGAAGTGGACTTGCACGTCATCGGCCAGGCGCTGCTACTGACTCCGCCGGAACATGCCTTGTTTCTCAACGTGGATATCTCTTCTTTCAACGACAAGGAATTCGTGCAGGATCTGAGCCGGTTGCTCAAGCCGGCCTGTGCCGACGGACGCTCGATTACCATCGAGATCACCGAGCGCGAGACGATTCCCTTGAGCGATGGTCTACATCAGGACATTCAGACGCTGCGCGCCTTCGGTTGCAAGCTGGCGCTCGACGATTTCGGCAGCGGTTACTCCACGTACAACTTCCTCAACCAGTTCCGTCCGGATTACCTCAAAATCGAAGGGTCATTCGTGCGCGGCATGCTGCAACACGAGGCCGACCGCAAGATCGTGACCCATATCCACGAACTGGCCTGCTCCTTCGGGATGCAAACCATCGCTGAAAGCGTGGAAGACGCCGCGACTGAACACGCGCTCCAGGAAATCGGGATTAGCAATGCCCAGGGCCTGTTCTACGGTGCTCCGCGCCTGGTTTCCTGATCCTTCCTTTGCTACTTGCCGTTGACGTCTTGAGCGACATCAATCAAAATCATAAATCCTTATGTGCAATAATAACGATGGAAAATTTCTCCAATTTAAGAAGAATATGCGCCCTACTGCTGGATGTTGTCTTGTATAACCATTTTCATTCACGGTTTATTTACACCTTAAAAGGAAGCTTAACTATATGAAAAAGTATTCGATTCTGCTTGCCGCACTGTTGGCCATGACGGCAGTAACCGCCTGTGAGAAAAAGGAGGCTGCTCCGGCCGCGCCTGCCACTGCCCCGGCCGCTCCGGCCGCCGCCCCGGCAGCGGATGCCGCTGCTCCGGCTTCTGCTGCACCGGCAGCCCCTGCTGCTCCTGCTGCCCCCGAGAAGAAGTAAGGCTGACGGATTTCAGTCATCAGCCTCGTGTAAAAAGCCGGCCTTCGGGCCGGCTTTTTTATTTCCGCGTTGTAAACGAAATCATCGCGACAAGATTTCATCGCTTCCTGCACATCCGCGCCGTGATTACAAGTTTCGTCAAACATTGACACAGTTGCCGTCGCTTCATATATTGCACGCGAGCATGTAGCTCAAGAGCTTCAGGTGTTTCCCGGAATTTTCATTCCGGGAAATGAAACGGGAAGCCGGTGCGTCCATCGAGAAATCACGGCGGACAATCCCGGCACTGCCCCCGCAACGGTAAACGAGTCAAGGCGAATCAAGCGCCACTGCGTGGTTAGTATCAACGCGCGGGAAGGCGATTCGCCGGGTCAATCCACTCGTGAGCCCGGAGACCGGCCTGAGGCAAACCAAACGGTGTCGCGGAGGGCGGCGCGGGCGGCAATGGCCTCGCGCCTTCCGCTTCTCCCCTTCCTCCGCACACTCAGACCAACCCCTGCGCGGGTGCGCGCGGTTTGCGGAGGATAATCATGAAGTCCGTTTATTGTCTTGTCGCCGTCACGTCGACGGCTTGTGTTTTTTCCATTTACGCATCGGCGGAGTCCACAGTTCAATCCAATGCCGTGATCGTCACGTCGACCCGTCTGACCGAGGACAGCACGCGCCTCCCGGCGTCGGTGACCATACTGACGGCGGAAGACATCTTGCGTCGTCCGGCACAAACGCTGCCCGAGTTGCTCGCACTCGAAGCGGGCGTTTCCATGCGCAGCCTCTATGGCAATCACGCCGCGCGCGCCACGGTTGACATTCGAGGCTTCGGCGCGGCCTCCACGCAGAACACTCTCATTCTGCTCGACGGCCGGCGCCTGAATGACATCGACCTCTCCGCCGTGGATTTCAGCGCCATCCCGCTGGAGAGCATCGCCCGTATTGAGATCATCCGCGGCGCTGGCGGCGTTCTCTATGGCGACGGTGCCGTGGGGGGCACGATCAACATCATCACGAAACAGCCGGGCCGCGCCGGTACCTCCGGCAGCGCCACTGTCACCGGCGAATCCTACAAGACGCGCCGCCTGGACGCCTCTGTCTCGCACGGTCAGGGGCCGTTTGCATTCAATGCCTTTGCCAGCAGCATCAATTCCGGCGGTTATCGCCGCAATAACGCGCTTCAACAGAACAATCTCCAGGCCGACATGCGCTGGAGCCGCGACCATGGCGAATGGTTTCTCAAGCTTGGGGCGGACGATCAGAGCGTGCGTCTCCCCGGAGAACGTCATGTCGATCCCGGTACCGGCGTTGATGAATTAAACAATGATCGGCGCGGAACCGGCCGTCCCCGCGATTACGCCGATCAACGCGGTGGTTCCCTGACCGCCGGTTACAGTCACTTCCTGTCCGCGGATCGGGAGCTGGTCGTGGACTTGGGCTATCGCAATAAAAATCAGAAATCCTTCTTCGACGATTATGATTTCGGCGGACTTTACGCCAGCTATTCCGATACCGATCTCGCCACCGGCTCATTCACGCCGCGTCTGAAAACCCGACATACCCTGTTCGGCGGGCCGGGAACCGTCACCACCGGCGTGGATTACTATCGTTCCCGATACAATTCCGATCGCGCATTGAACCCATCGACCGCCAGCACGCCCATACACCGGCTGGATGTGGGGCAGACGAGTCTTGCCGTCTACGGCCAGGATACGAGCGAAGTCGGCGGGCATTCCACACTCACCATGGGCGTCCGGTTACAACAAATGAGAATGCAGGCGCACGATGAATTTAACGTCAATGCCCCCGGTGGCGCTTTCGGGAGCGGCGCCCCGGACCGTCAAAGCAAGGATACCCAGCATATGCTCGACCTGGGCCTGCGGCGTCGACTCGATGGGCAGTGGTCGATCTTTGGAAAGCTCGAGCGCAGCGTGCGGTTTGCCACCATTGATGAATTTTTCCAGACCGACCCAAACAGTTTTCTCCAGACCTTTTCGCCACTGAAGCCGCAAACGGCGGAAAGTCTCGATCTGGGCGCGGACTACATGCAGGACGACATGCGCATCAGCGTCGGCATCTATCGCATGGATCTGCGCAAGGAAATTCACTTCAACCCGACAAGCTTCGCCAATGAGAACCTCGACCCCACGCGCCGTCATGGCATGATGCTGGGAATGAGCCGGCGCATCGCGGAGCGATGGCGCGTGGCGGCCGATTATGCCTATACGCGTTCCGTGTTCCGGGAAGGCGCATTCGCCGGGAATGAAGTGCCGTTGGTGGCGCGCGACACGGGCAGCCTTTCACTGTCCTGGGCACCGATGTCAAAACTCGTGTTGTCGGCCGCGGCACGCTACACGGGCGAAAAGCGTTTCGACAACGATCAAACCAACACTTTCCAGAAAATACCGGCCTATACCATGGTGGACATCAAACTGGCGGGAGAAAACGGCGGTTGGAAATGGCAGGCGGCGGTCGCCAATCTATTCGATGAAAAGGCGTTCGATTACGGCATTCGCAGCACCAGTTCGCCCAACATCTACAACGCCTACCCACTGCCGGAAAGAAGTCTGTCGTTATCGCTCGGAAGGAATTTCTGATCATGGCCCGCCTCCCGACCCGCCTGTTGCCGCGTTTTCTGCTGATCTCGATGGCGTTGCATCTGATTCTGCTCGCGGGCTGGACGGGTCAAGCCCGCCTCGCGGCGATGCGCCACCTGGGACAACCGCTGCTGGACGTCGCGTTGCCGGAAACCGGCCGCCCGCCTACGGCGGCGACAAAACATGTGGTGGCGCCACCGAAAATTCCCTCCGCTGCGCTCGTGGCAACAAGCACACCCACTCATGCCACCGCTGCGGCGATCGAAACGGCATCCGAATCATCTGACACCACGAACGTCAATTTGCCGGAGCAGGTAGAGTCAAATGGGCAAGATGCGGGTTTTCGCAACCAGCTTCAGGGCGAATTGCAAACTCGCCTCTCGCGTTATCTGGTTTATCCGCCGCTGGCGCGCGCGCGGGGCTGGGAAGGCAGGGTCCTGCTGGCCTTCAATATCGAAACCGACGGACAGCTGGAGAACATCCGTGTCGCGCAAAGCTCGGGCTTTGCCGTGCTGGATGACTCTGCGCTCAACTCACTGTACCAAGTGGGACGCCTCGCCGAAGCCGTTGCCTGGCTCCAGGGCCGCCCGCTGACCATGCAAATACCCGTCATCTACCAGTTGCGCTGTTTCGACGGTCAGGCGTGCCGCGAAGATAGAGTGGCGGTCAGTGGCCCGGAAAATTATTGACAATGACTGAAGGGCCCGGCTTTCTGAATTATCCCGTTGGAATGAAACCACCCCCCAAGATACAGACATTGTTAAAAAAGGAGAAATCGCTTATGAACGCATTATCCATCTCATCGTCGCGCTTCGTCATTACCCTGTTGTTGGCGGCCGTCATGGCGGCGACGCGTTGGCACCACTTCGGCTCGGCGTTCAGTTTGCCTGACGCTTCGCTCGCGGTATTCTTTCTGGCCGGGTTCTACCTGCGACCCCCGCTGTTCTTCGCCGGCTTTCTCGCCGGAGCCGCATTGATAGATTACCTCGCTGTCACCGTTGGCGGCGTGAGCGATTTCTGCGTCTCCCCAGCCTACGGATTCCTCATTCCAGCCTACGCCAGCGTCTGGTTCGCCGGCCGCTGGTATGCCTCACGCCATCAACAGGCATGGAGCACGCTCCTGTCCCTGGGCGGAGCGCTGTTGCTGTCGGTCAGCGCGGCGTTTCTGATCTCGGACGGAAGTTTCTATCTCCTCTCGGGTCGTTTCCCGGACGTGAGCGCCGCCGAATACTTCACGCAGGCGATCCGGCACTTTCCGCCCTATGCGCTGCATGCCGCCCTGTACGTCCTGCTCGCGGCCGTCGCGCACGCTGTGGTCGTCGTCGCCTCCGGATCGCGTCTGGCACATTCCGCCCGCCGGCCGTAAACCTGTGTGGCGCACGGACGACATCCGGCCATCGGTGACGCAGGAAGGCGTCCCGTGAAAGAACTGGTTCTTGGCGGCGTGCGCTCCGGCAAGAGTCGTTACGCCGAACAACGCGCCCGCGAGAGCGGGTTGAGCGTGGTGTGCGTAGCCACCGCTACGGCACATGACGAGGAAATGCGCGCGCGCATCCATGCACATCAGGAACGCCGCCCCGCCTCGTGGACAGTCGTGGAAACACCGCGCGCGCTGGCGGCGACGTTGCGCGCCCAGGCATCGCCCGATCGCTGCCTGCTTGTCGACTGTCTCACGCTGTGGCTCACGAATCTGCTGTGCGCCGACGACGAGGAGGTCCTCCAGGCGGAACGCGCCGCCTTCCTGAAAGTTTTTCCCGTGCTTTCCGGACGAATCATCCTGGTCAGCAATGAAACCAATATGGGCGTGATTGCCGCATCCGAACTGGCGCGCCGCTTCAACGACGAGGCCGGACGCCTCCACCAGGAACTCGCCTCCCTCTGCGACCGGGTCGTGCTTACGGTCGCAGGTCTGCCTCTCTTTCTGAAAGGAAACGCCGCGTCATGAATACCGACTGGATAGGCGCGCCGAATGCCTCGATCGATGAATCCGCGCAGCGCGAGGCCGAGCATCGGCAAACGCAACTCACCAAACCGCCGGGCGCGCTCGGACGGCTCGAATCGCTCGTCATCCGCTTGGCGGGCATGCAGGGCACGCCGCGTCCGACGCTCGATCGCGTGCACATCGTGGTATTCGCCGGCGACCACGGCGTCGTCGCCGAAGGTGTATCGGCGTTTCCACAGGCCGTGACCGCGGAAATGGTGCGAAACTTCGCGCGCGGCGGCGCGGCCATCAGCGTGCTTGCGCGTCAGCTCGGCGCAACGCTCGAAGTGCTGAACCTGGGCACCGTCGTCGATCCCGGGCCATTGGATGGCGTGCTGCGCCTCAACCTCGGGTCGGGCACCGCGAATTTTGCAAAGCAACCCGCGATGACCGCTGAACAACTCGCACGCGCCCTGCATGCCGGACGCCAAGCAGCGGAACGCGCCAAACGCGGAGGCGCCCAGCTTTTCATCGGCGGCGAGATGGGCATCGGCAACACCACCGCCGCGGCCGCCATCGCCTGCGCCCTGCTGGACGCACCGGCCGAATCGCTTGCCGGCCCGGGCACTGGGCTCGACATCCAAGGCGTCATGCGCAAGGCCAAGGTGATACGCGATGCGCTCGCATTGCACCGCATTCACGCCGGCGATCCGATGGAAATCCTGCGCTGTCTGGGTGGATTCGAAATCGCGGCGCTTGCCGGAAGCTATACCGCCTGCGCCCAGATGGGTCTGCCGGCGCTCGTTGACGGATTCATTTCAACCGCGGCGGCGCTCGTGGCCGCGCGCACCCGCCCAGGTTGCGATAACTGGTTCTTCTATTCGCACGCCTCCGCCGAACCGGGTCACGCGCGCATGTTCGACGCCCTCAAGGAAAAACCGCTGCTCGACCTCGGCATGCGTCTTGGCGAAGGCAGCGGCGCGGCCGTCGCGGTGCCGATCCTGCGGCTCGCCTGCGCCTTGCACAACGAGATGGCTACGTTCGCCGAAGCAGGCGTCTCAGAGAAATCGACATGACCGATACCCACATCGACCTGCTGCGCCACGGTGAAACCGAGGGTGGCGAGCGGCTGCGCGGCAGCATCGACGATGCGCTCAGCGCACGCGGCTGGGAACAGATGTGCGCGGTTGTCGGCGAATCCGGCGCCTGGTCGCGTATCGTCAGCTCGCCGCTTCAGCGCTGCGTCGCGTTCGCCCGCAAGGCTACGCAAAAATACCGTTTGCCGCTCGACATCGAACCGCGCTTGCGCGAGATTCACTTCGGCGATTGGGAAGGCAAAACCGCGGCCGAGATTCTCGCCGCATACCCGGATCGCCTTGAACGATTCTGGAACGATCCCGTCAACCACCCGCCACCCGGCGGAGAGAGCTTCTCCGCCTTTCAGGCGCGCGTGCTCGGGGCGTGGGACGATCTGCTGGCGCGCCATGCCGGCGCGCACCTTCTCATCGTCACGCACGGCGGGCCCATCCGCGTCATCCTCGGCCATGCGCGCGGCCTGCCGTGGGCGGAGGCATTGCGTTTGCCAGTGCCGCTGGCAAGTCTGCATTCGCTGACGATTTCCGCCGCCGAATGCAATGGCACGACTCGCGTAATCGCTGTAGTCCACGACTAGCCGATGTTACGGAGCTTCCTTATCGCCCTCCAGTTTCTCACGCGGTTTCCGCTGCCGGCATTCGGCAGACCTGAAGACCGCGACGTCGGGCGTTCGCTGCTCTTCTATCCGCTGATCGGCCTTCTCATTGGCGCCATGCTTGTCGCGCTCGATGGAGTTGCTGCCGGCGCATCCGAAGCCCTGCGCGCCGCGCTGCTCCTTGCCGCCTGGGTGATCGTCACCGGCGGGCTGCATCTGGACGGACTTGCCGATAGCGCCGATGCCTGGGTTGGCGGGCTCGGCGACCGTGAACGCACACTCGCCATCATGAAAGACCCGCGCAGCGGGCCGGCCGCCGTTACCACGCTGGTGGTAATCCTGATTCTGAAATTTGCCGCGTTGCAAACACTTGTTGCGGATGGCATCTGGCCGGCGTTCCTGCTTGCGCCGCTGCTCGGCCGCGGTGTCATCCCGCTGCTCTTCCTCACTACACCATACGTCCGGCCCGGTGGTTTGGGTGCCGCCCTGGCCACGCATCTGCCACGGCGCGCAACGACCGGTGTTGTGCTCGCCACCGCGCTCGCCATACTCGTGCTCATGGGTAAATCAGGCGTCCTGTCGCTCGTCGCGGCGGCGGCGATGTTCCTGCTGCTCCGCGCCATGATGACACGCCGAATCAACGGCACGACCGGCGATACCGTCGGAGCGATGGTCGAATTGACCGAAACGGCGGTACTGATGGTCATCGCGATGTAGGCCGTATGCCGCAAAGCTCTGGCGATGCCATTTCAGCCGATTCAGCGTTAAACTTATTAAATCGGCGCGGGACACTAGATGCAGCCAGCACCACATCCGGCCACAATGGTATCGACATGCCGCTATCCGTTAGCTGCTGACTGAAAACTGGAATATGGGACATCGTCTTTCCAAGATTTACACCCGCACCGGCGATGACGGCACCACCGGCCTCGGGGATGGATCGCGCGTGAAAAAAACCGACCGCCGCATCGAGGCAATCGGCGCGGTGGACGAGCTGAACAGCCTCATCGGCCTGCTGCTGGCCCGCGAGCTGCCGGGCGAAATCCATAACGCACTCACGGATATTCAGCACGATCTTTTCGACCTCGGCGGTGAACTCAGCATTCCCGGCCGCTCCGCCATCACCGGGGAACAGGTCAATCGTCTGGAGACGGTTTTGGACAAGCTCAATGCAAACTTGTCACCGCTCAAGGAATTTATCCTTCCCGCCGGATCGGAAGCAGCGGCCGTGTGTCATCTGGCGCGCAGCGTGTGCCGCCGCGCGGAACGGCGCGTGATTCACCTGGGAGAAGAGGAGAAAATAAACACCGCCGCAACAAAATACCTGAACCGTCTGTCCGATCTGCTGTTTGTTTTCGCGCGCGTGCTAAACGTTCATGCCGGACGCACTGATGTTCTGTGGCAGCCCGGCAAGAACCGCTAACGATTGCCAGACATTTTTCTTTTTGCCCGCGCCTGTTCGAGCACGGCACACACCCGCTCGGCCCCTTCCAGGATTCTCGGGCTCTGACGGTGAATCAAGTCGGGTGGAATCAAAAACAGGTTGTCCTGCGCCACGGCGGCAAGCATCGGCCAGGTCCGCCACCGGTCACGCCATTCCGGCCATAGCGGTTCGTAGCCGCTGGCCAGAATAACTTCCGGATTTCTTTGCACCATGGATTCCACGTCTACTCGCGGCGTCAATTCCGGCAAATCGGCATAAACATTTCGGCCGCCGCATAGCTGAATGACATCGTCGATGAGGTGGCGACGACTTACCGTAAGCAGGGAGCTGTCCAGAATCTGATAAAACACCGGCACAGCCGGGCGGCCTGAATACCGGTCGCGTAGCCGCGCGAGGTGCCGGCGAAAATCCGCGGCGTTCTTGCTGGCCATCGCCTCGGTCCCGGAGAGTTTGCCGAATTTGTCCAGCAAATCAGCGATGTCACCAAGCTTGCGCGGTTCAGTTACAAAAACAGGCATCCCGAGCGCGAACAATCGCTCGATCTGCCACGAAGGATTGCCGGACTGCCAGGCGATGACAAGATCGGGACGCAACGCGACGACTGCCTCGATATCAAGACCCGCTCCGCCACCCACCCGGGGGATGCTTTTCGCCGCTTCGGGATAGTCGCTGTACGCCACGGCACCTACAACAAAATTTCCTGCGCCAGCCGCGTACAGCAGTTCCGTGACGTTCGGTGCCAGGCTGACGATGCGCCGGGCGGGCGAAGCAAGCATCAGCATCCTGTCTGCGTCATCAGGCACGATAATTTCCGCGTGGGCGGTGGAGATGATCGCCAGGCATCCCAGCCAAAGCCTGAACCATCGCTGAAATAGGGGAATAAATTTATTCATGCTGGATCACAAATTGCCACCATGGAACAGCAACTGCGGAAACAGCTGTCCGTCATGCTTCTCAACGCGGATGCGGGTAATCCCGGCATTCGGCACCTGCAAGCGGAACAGATGCTGAAGCGGCACATTCAGCACATGTGCTACGACCATGCGAATCACGCCGGCATGGGCAACAACCAGCACGTGTTTTCCACCATGGTATTCAAGCAGGCTGTCCCAGGCAGAAATAATCCGTTCACGAAATGCCGTAAGCGGTTCGGCGCCCGGCGGTGCATGCATCAGCGGATCACGGCGGAATCTATTGAGAGTTTCAGGATCTGCCGCGGTCAACTCGTCGAGAGTGCGCCCTTCCCACGCACCAAAACCCAACTCGATCAGACGTGCGTCGATTTCCAGCGGCAATTGGTGACGCTCGGCCAGTTCCCGGGAAAAATCCGCGCAACGTGAGAGGGAAGAGCTGATCACAGCCTGCCAGGGACAATGATTGCCCACGGCGTCTCGCATCTGCGCCCAACCTTTTTCACTCAGCGGATCGTCCGTCTGGCCGCGATACCTGCGTCCACCGACGGGTTCACCGTGGCGCATCAAATCGAGGGTGGTTATCGGCTGCCGGGACATGAAGCGCGGAGGAGAAATCCATATTTACGCATGGCGCACTGCAACGGAATCGGGCCGCCGGTTATGCCGGGAGAGTCTGTAGAGGCGGACTAGCCCGAGAACAGACCAACCAGATGTGCCCCCGCCATCAGTATGCCGACGACGAGCCACAACAACAACACCCGCCAGACCAGGGCGACAACGCGACGCACATGGCCGGCATCCGGGATAACAGTGAGGTCGGAAGATCTTTCGGCATAGTCGTCCTCTTCCTGTGCCTCGCATATCTGCATGTGCATCGCGCCGAAACCGGAGGCCAGCAGCGGACCGCTATTGATATCCGACCAGACTCCGACGCGCCGACGCCAACAGTGCAGCGCATCCTCGAAGCTGCCCATCAATGCGTAGGAAAGCGCGGTGATGCGCGCCGGTATCCATCCCAGTAGATCATCGAAGCGGGCCGCCGCCCAACCGAATTCGGCGAAACGCTCGTAACGATGTCCCCAGAGAGAATCCAGAATGCAACTCAGCCGTTGCAATACCGCCCCGAATGGGCCCAGCAGCATGAACCAGAAAATCGGCGACACGATCAATGAATTACCCTGCTTGAGCACGCCTTCCACCGCGGCGCGCGCGATGTCGGCCTCGTTTTTCTCAGCGGCGCCTTTCCCGGTCAATTCCCGCAATTTCTCGCTTGCTTCATCCAGATCACCGGATTCCAGGGCGTTCGATATCGCATTCGCCGTTTTTCCGGGACGGTGAACATCGACACACAGGTAGAGCACCACGACATCAAAGGCTAATCGGAGTATCCAGGCGAGCTGTCCGAGAACGTAGTGAAGAAGAAGCACGCCAGCGACAATGGGCAGCGTTGCCAGCATGACGGCGCCGACACCGTGCGCACGCTTGCCGCCGTTGAATCGTTCCTCGATGGATTCCGCCCAGTCGCGATACCAGACGAAGGGCTTGATTCCCTGACGATCGGGAATCAGATGATCCAGCGTGATCGCCAACAGCACCGCAATCAGTATTTCACTCATGCCAACCGCTTTTCATCCTTGTTTGCATGTAAATGTAATGGCCACGTGTGCCACAGGGCAAGCCCTATGCACAAGCACCCAGATATCTTTTCCAGTCGAACGTCGGACCCGGGTCTGTCTTGCGTCCGGGCGCAATATCGCAATGCCCATATATGCGCTCTGGCGTGATGGCAGGATAAGCCTGCCGGAGGACGCGGGTAAGTTTGGTCAGCGACTCGTACTGGGCTTCCTCAAACGGGAGATCATCCGCCCCCTCCAGTTCGACACCAATGGAAAAATCGTTAATACGGCTCCTCCCTTCGCAATATGACAAACCCGCGTGCCAGGCACGCTGGTGCAATGGGACGAATTGGACAAGCTGTCCATTGCGACGTATCAGGATGTGCGTGGAAACCTTCAGATTCTGGATCTCACGATAATAAGGATGGTCATCGGGATTCAGGGCATTGCAGAAAAGCTGCTCGATACCGCGCCCGCCGAATCTTCCCGGGGGGAGGCTGATCGAATGTATGACCAGGATATCTATCGGCGCCCCTTCCGGGCGTGCGTCACAATTGGGAGAAGCCACATACGATGCGCCCTGGATGAGTCCACTCGTCGCATCAATCTGCATGACACTGTGCAACTCCTTTGCAATCCGGGGTGGGGTCATGAAGAAATTGTAGCTGACAGCCCCCTTTAAGATGGTGCCGGTGACCGGAGTCGAACCGATGACCTACTGATTACGAATCAGTTGCTCTACCAACTGAGCTACACCGGCTACGCGCACTGCCAGCGGGCCGGGAGTATAAGCTGTTCTTCCCAGTGAACCAATACTCCGGGTAATTTACGGATTCAGCAACTACTACTTCGCGGCACGCATCCGCACGATGACATCCACTCCTTCGAGCTGGGCACCATTCGGCAGTGGAGGCAAACCGCTGACATGGATCTGCTCGGCGCTGATGTCCGTCAACTCGCCGGTGGTGACGTCGAAAAAATGGTGGTGGGGCGTCGTGTTTGGATCGTAAAAGATCCGGGTCGGATCGGCGATCACTTCCCTGACCACGCCTTTGTCCGCCAGCAGCCCGAGCGTGTTATACACCGTCGCCTTGGAGACACGGCGGTTATCCACATTCACCAGCTGATAAACATCCTCGGCGGAAAGATGGGTGCAGCGCGTAAACAGGACGCGCGCTATCAATACCCTCTGTGAAGTAGGGTGAATACCATGGCTACGCAGCAGCGCGACAACATCCGTATCGGACATGACTTTCAGGGAAGGATACATTTAGAATGATTTTAAAATAGGCAGTACAGAAAGTCTAATATTTACTATAAGGCAGTTACAACACAATACGACAGCAAAGCCTGAAGTTACTTCAATTTTTTCTGCGGTCTAGACATCACAGCTATTGAGAAATATACCGTCTGTCGGTCATTATTCGCCAATTATCCCCCCTCATCACAATTCAACATCCAATCCGGGTTTCATGAAAATCAGTAATGCTGACAAACCACGGCAATTGCGGAGATCTGAAACGTGATTAAACTTAGATGATTGAGACGATATCAATTTCTTCATAACCACATTTTTAAGGCATTATCTGTATTAATCATGCATTACCGTAACCTCAATTCAGTATCTACTCCCAGAAATGGATCGCCTTTTGTCTGTCTATTACTACCGTTCGTCTGTTCAAAGAATCCAATCATTTTACCGTTAGTCGGTAGAAATATACCGTTCGTCTGCAATAAGGGTTTCAGCCTCGTTGAACTCATAGTCGCCTTGACCATCGCCGGTGTGCTCATGGCAATCGCCGCTCCTGCGTTGCAAAAATTCGTCTCAAGTAACCGACTAACCGGCCAGGTTAATGACCTGATGGCAGATATAAACCTTTCAAGAAGTGAGGCTATAAAACGAAATGTTACGACGGGTGTTTGTGTTACGGCTGCAGGCGGTGCGAGCTGTGTCACCTCCGGCAACTGGGCCAATGGCTGGCTGGTTTATTACGACAACGCGGGAACAAATGTCATCCTGAAAGTTCACGCGGCGCTGACGGGTAAAAACACACTGACATCCCCCGGGTCGGTGGATCAAATCGTTTACAGCAGAAACGGATTGATATCCAGCGGCACCGGCCAATTCACGCTTACCGACCCCATAACCAACGGACAACGCATTGTATGTATTTCCGCGACCGGACACGCCAACCTGAGCGGAGTGAATTGCACATGACACCCGGCACCTACACGGCAGCTGACAGCATCCGATACCAGAAAGGCTTCTCACTAGTCGAAGTTCTTGTCGCCTTGCTGGTGTTGTCCATCGGACTTTTGGGGCTGGCGGCATTGCAAACGACCTCCCTGAAATACAACACGGATTCGTACTTCCGGACGCAGGCGACGTATTTCGTCTATGACATCGTCGATCGTATGCGCTCCAATTCCGCCAGTGTCGTCGATGGCGGCACCTACGATGTTCCGGATGCTTCGAGTGCCACCTCGATCATTTCCACTTACCAGTCATGCGGCTCAAGCTGCGCCTGCGATGCCACAGCGGTCTGCGATACGACACAGCTTGCAACACACGACCTGGGTAAATGGTACGAGAGGATGGGTCAAGTTCTCCCCGGTGCGTCCAACAATCTAGCCACCATTGTTATCGACAGCACCAAAAAGGTCACCGTCACTATCAACTGGACGGAGCGGGACATGAGCAAAAATCAGAAGTGGGAAGTGCAGTTATGAAAAAATTCATCCCCCTCCAGAAAAGAATTCAAGGTTTCAGCCTGGTCGAGCTGATGGTAGCGTTGACTATCGGGCTCATTATCCTGGGTGCCGTCTCGACGCTTTTCGTCAACAGCAAGCAGACCTATACCACCCAGGACAGCCTCTCGCGGTTGCAGGAAAATGCCCGCTTCGCCATGCACTTCCTGATCAAAGACCTGCGTCTTGCCGGTTATTATGGATGCGTCAGCGATATCGCCCCGGATTCCGTGTACAGCACCCTGGATGGCTCCGATTTTGCCTACAACATACAGATTCCCATGGAAGGCGTGAACACTATCGGAGGAACTTCGGCCAGTCCTACGGGGACATGGTATCCCTCCGCCAACACGACGATGCCGGCCGATGCCATTCCCGGCACCGATGCCGTCGCGATCCGTCTGGCTGATTCCAGCAGCCCGGTTTATCTCAACGTGGAAATGCCGAATACCTCGGCGGTGCTGAGAGTCAGCGCAACGACGGGGATCAGCGAGAATGACGTCATCATGATTTCGGACTGTTCCAGTGCCGACATCATGCAAATCACCCAGATTAACAACACCGATCCGCATCTCGTGCATAACACGGGGAGCGGAACCCCCGGCAACGCCACCAAGATTCTAAGCAAGGCCTACAGCCCTTCGACCGGGCCGGGCGGAGCACGGATCATGAAATTCAAGACAAACACGTATTTCATCAGAACCGGTGCCAGCGGCAATCCGGCGCTGTTTCGCCGGGAGAATAACGCCGCGGCGGTCGAGCTGGTGGAAGGTGTTGAACAACTGAAAATCATGTATGGCGTGGACACGGATAATGACAAGGTGCCAAACCGCTACCTCAAAGCGGGTGACGCCGGGTTGACATCCGACGCCGAATGGGCGTCCGTGGTAAGCGTGCGTATCGGGATTCTCGCGCGGACACTCGACGACGCGGTCACCGGAAAATCCAAGGAATTCGACAAGGACACCGGCAAGTACGACGTCGACGGTGATGGCACGTACGAACTTGACAATCCCGGCGATCGCTACAAACGCCGTATATTCCAGTCTGTCGTCCAACTGAGAAACATGCAATGAAGCGCCGACCCCTTCCATTGCCAGAAACTGGCCCCGCTTTTCCCGGGAGGGCGATCTCCTTTAATCCATCCGACTCCCAGCGTGGCACCGCGCTCATCATGAGCATGGTGATCCTGATGATCCTCACCATTCTCGGCATCACCGCCATGGGCACCGCCTCGCTGGAGGAAAAAATGTCCGGCAATACCCAGGAGGCCACGCGCGCTTTCCAGGCGGCGGAATCCGGCCTGAGCCAAGCCTTCAACACCGCGGGAAATTTCGATCTGAATGTTTCGCAGACAAATAACTTTACATACGACAGTGGTAAAAGTGGCAGCGCCACGGTGGTGACCGAGTTCATCCAGTTCACGACTCCCCGGCGTAGCTCCACGCCCGACAGCATGACCAATTTCGAGAACGCCAACTTCAATCAAAAGAGTACGGGCACAACCACAGTGGGCGCCAAGTCTGTGGTTAATCAGGGAGTTGCCCAGCTCGTGCCCAAATCCAACTAAGCAGGTGATGTGCTATGACAATCCAACGCCAATACCTTAATCGTTTAATACAGACTCTGTTCGTCGCCGCGCTGGTCGCGCTGGCGGGCATTGCGCCAGTCCACGCCAAGGACACGGATGTCTATCTCATGTCACCCTCGGTGTCGCGCGACGACTCGCCGAACGTGATGATCATTTTCGACAACTCGGGAAGCATGAACACCGACATCACCTCGACCCGGCCGGCCTATGACCCGGCCATCGATTACTGCACGGGCGACCTGGATACGCTGACACTCATCAGCGGTGCCAACGCCGGCAAACCCAGCAACTGTTCCACCATCAGTGGGCGCATTTACTGGAGTTTCGGGACCACCCCGACACCCCCCAGCACGTCTTCCAGCCGCTGGTTTGACTCGAGCAAGAATAAATGCCTCAACTCCACGACGCCGC
>Ga0299912_10001205_pt1 | contig 20933 bp, 17 predicted proteins | sample RVTome_2_FD_207667 | JGI IMG/M metagenome (GOLD analysis project Ga0299912, IMG submission 207667) | Soil microbial communities from uranium-contaminated site in the Upper Colorado River Basin, Wyoming, United States - RVT95D214 (version 2) ... | reverse complement strand
ACCGAACTCGACAAATGGAAACCTTATGGCCTGGTGAAACCGGTCCCGGCGAATCTGCGCAACTGGCTGATGATGCTCGACGTCATGGAAGGCAAGGGCCCCATTTATATGAGAACCGAAGAAGCCATTGCCAGCCTCTCGGCGCAGGTAACTGATGAAAAGTCGAGGAAGAAAAAACTAAAAGAACTCGAAAGCGAAGCCTGGGAAGACTTCCTCGATATGACCATATCGCAGGCTATCCTCTGGGCGGCTACCAATACCGCTCCCGAGGAAAAACCGTCTGAAATCGCCGCCTGCGAGCCGTATTTCATCGGGTCTCATTCTGGAGCCTCAGGCGCCTGGGTATCCGGTCCGGAAGACCTGGCTCCGAAAGAATACTTCTGGGGTTATGAAAATATGACCACTATTAAAGGCTTGTTTGCTGCCGGAGATGCTTCCGGTGCCTCCAGCCATAAATTTTCTTCCGGATCCCATGCCGAAGGCAGAATCGCGGCCAAATCAGCGGTGCGCTATGCGGCCGATAATTCCGCTGCGCCGAAGGTCGATATGGGCAAGGTTGAAGAACTGAAGAAGACGATTCTGGCCCCGCTCGATCGCTATGAAGAGGGCAAGGCCTACACGTCCGATCCCGATATCAATCCCAACTACATCAAGCCGCAGCAATTCATGTTCCGCCTGCAGAAACTCATGGACGAATACGCCGGCGGCGTGACCACTCAATTTACAACCAGCAAACCCCTCCTCGAAAAAGGTCTGGAATTGATGGCATTCCTTAAGGAAGATGCCGGCAAATTGGCTGCCAAAAACCTTCACGAGCTCATGCGCTGCTGGGAAAATGTTCACCGCATGTGGCAGGCCGAAGCTCATATCCGCACGATTATGTTCCGTGAGGAGACTCGCTGGCCGGGCTACTATTTCAGGGCCGATTTTCCCAAGCTCAAGGACGATTGGAAGGTTTTCGCCAACTGCAAATGGGATCCGGCAAGCAACAAGTGGGAGATGATGAAGCGGAATATCATCGGCATCTACTAAGCCGCATTCGGAAAATAGCTCCTAAAAACGAAAATCCCCCGAAGGACTTGCTTTGGGGGATTTTTTTAGCGAAAGATATTTTCGACTTTGATTCTAATGTTTTGAACATTTATAGGCCGACTGGAATGCCGGCGATTTTCAGCAGTCGAATAAAATGGTGCTTTTAAAGTAGTCATTCAGGCCGATCAACGCTTCAGTCTGCGGCCGGCGGACGTCCTCGTCTGCCAACCAGTTGTAGAGTCGCCGATAAGCCTCAAAATTCCCCATAAATCGCTTTTATTAATTTTACTAACTTGTTATATTCTTTCGTCTTGAAAAACGAGGATTTTGCGAAGGGAAATCGGGCGACAGAACATGGAAAATAGCAATCCAACCTGCCCTCATTGCGGGCAGTTGATGCAAAAATGGGCTCCCCCTGAGGATTCCACCTGGGGCAGCGATTACCAGTACGTTTGCTTTAACGACGACTGTCCCTATTATGTAAATGGCTGGGAGTGGATGGAAACGCAATTTCAGCAACACGCATCTTACCGGCATAAGCGGGACCCCAAAACCGGCGAAACCGGCCCGCTGCCCGTGTGGTCAAGCGACGCCCACCGGGATCGCATCGTAGGATAAATCATCAGCCAACTGCGAGGAGGCCATCATGAGAGAGATAGAAAATCTGAAAAAAGCGATCCTGGAGGAATACCCACGGCTTGCCAAAGACAGCGCCTTCGATTTCGGCTGCCACAAGGGCGTGCCCTGTTTCAATGATTGCTGCGGTGACGTTAATATATTTCTGACTCCTTATGACATCATCAGGCTGAAAAATAACCTGGGCATCACCTCCGGCGAATTTCTGGAAAAATACACCATCTCCCCATTCGACGAAAACTTAAAATACCCGATCGTGCTTTTGAAAATGAACGCTGACAACAAAAAATCCTGCCCGTTCGTTACCGAAAGCGGCTGCCAGGTATATCCCGATCGACCCTGGGCCTGCCGCATGTATCCGCTCGGCCTGGCCTCGCCGGGCGAAAGCAACAAGCAACTCGATAGCGAATTTTATTTTCTGCTGAAAGAATCTATTTGTAAGGGTTTCGATACCGATAAGCGCTGGACCGTGAGCAATTGGCTGGCCGACCAGGGGATCAACGATTATAACCAGATGGGAGAATATTTCAAGGACATCACGCTCCACAGGTTTTTCCTGGAGGGCGGCAATCTGCCTCCCGAGAAAATCGAGATGTTTTTCATGGTCTGTTACGATATCGATAAATTCAAAAGATTTATCTTCGACAGCTCCTTCCTTGATAAATTCGAAATCGATAAAGCGACGACAGACCAAATTAAAAACGACGAAATCGAATTGCTGAAATTCGGCTATCGTTGGCTGAAATTTGCCTTATTCGGCGAAAAGACAATCACCGTAAAAACGCAAGTTCTCGATTCGAAGAAAAAAGAATTAGAACAAAAGAAAAAGCCGCGCTCCTGATTCGATCTACCCTAATTAGTATCATGCTAAAGAATAGGGGCGTCCGGTTGGACGCCCCTATTCTTTTGTCTGTGCGATTTTATCGTCGCCTCTACAGGCCCGCCGTTAAAGTAATTACGATTTCGGCTTGGATTTCAACATCGAATGGCGTTTCGTCGGCCAATCCGTAGATTGCGAACGCGCCGACGTCCATGATCAGATCCTCGAGATAATCGACGTTCTCCATGTGCGCGTAACTGTCTTCCCAATCGACCATAAGGCTGTCATTAGCCGGTATCGAAGGCGAAACGAAAATTCTCGTGCCGTTATCCCTGACCTCGTCTGCCGTCGTGTACATTGAATCGGTCGCCACCCAGACTTCTCCGGAGGCATCCTCGTCGGCATGGTTCCAAAGGAATGCCACGATGGCTATTGATTCAACGTTTTTGAGATTGTCTTTGTGATCTGCATAATCCGGCTCCGAATTCAAATCGAGCCAATACATTTCGACGTCATTGTCGGTAGAGGCGATATCATCGACGCTGTAGACTATCGTGAATTGACCGGTCGTAATTCCACAGCCGACGATTCCAATTAGGAGTAATGCGGCCGCGCTTAGCCAAATGTATTTTTTCATTGTTTATCTCCAGCCTACATCGGGCCTAAGCCAAGGTGATAATTTACGCCGACGAACCAGAGCACGTTTTTCCAACTGCCCTCGTCGCCGGTGGAAGCCACTTCAAACATAGCTCGGCCCTCGATGCCTAATTTCATAGGCAGAACGAATTCCAGGCCGGGCCCGATAGCGAACGCGGTTTTGGACTGGTCAGCCTGATTCTCTCTTGTCCATTTGTAAGTGCCGAAACTGCCCATGAAATAAAAATTCATCCCCGGACCGCCGCCGGATTTGCCGAGATACGCATCGACGCCGAGCGAACTGACCTTGCCGCCGTCCGTTTCCATCGTTTCTTCAAATGGTTCTCCCTCAAAAAAAGTAAACGAGGGATTGCCGAATGCTCGCGAGTGAAAATGCGCACCCAGCGATAACATTGGAATTAAACCGACGCGCGCTTGCACGCCATACATAGATCCGGTCTTAACTTGATCATTGGCGACCGGAATCGCCATGCCGTAAAACGGCCCCACGGCGATATCACCGATGGCAAATGCGGGGGCGGCAATTAGAATTATAAGAAATGCCGCCAGTTTGGTTTTCATGTGGTCTCCTTTAAAACCAGGTTAATTAGATCAGGACGATTTCCGCAGTGTTCTAAATCAATTAAAAGAAAGGCGCTTTCTTTCGATTGCGCACCAGAACGACTCTCCTGCCCATCCCGCCGCATAGAATATCGCGAAACAGCCGTAATGTCAAATATTTTTTCATCTTTTATTATGTTCCCGACTTACCAAATGGGGCAATGCGGACCTTTTCAGAGCATTTTCAGTCCAGCTTATTTTCTTGACAAAGATGCCGAAAATTATTTATTAGAATACAATATTGCAAATTTCGGGCTATTGGCGAAAATTGAAATGGCCCGGATGACCGGCAGTGATAGTTAATATTTTCACAAACTTAGCCGGGTGCGGATTGGGAAATGTGTTAAGCAGCTTTGAGTTAGATGGAAGCGTCAAGGAGAAGAGTATGGCTGAAAGCAAACCGATTGAAAACCAAATAAAGGCCGATATCCTGGTCATTGGCGGCGGCATTGCCGGCATGACTGCCGCTATCGAAACCGCCGAAATCGGCAAGCATGTGATATTGCTTGAAAAGCTGCCTTCGCTTGGCGGCCGGGTGGCCGGCACCAATCAATATTTCCCTAAGCTCTGCCCGCCGACTTGCGGTCTTGAAATTAATCTAAAAAGAATTCGATCTAATCCATACATCAGGGTCTTGACCCTCGCCGAGGTCGAAAAAATCGACGGCAATCCCGGCGATTTCGCCGTGACCGTCAAAATGAATCCGCGTTTTGTTAATGAAAAATGCACGGCCTGCGGCGAATGCGAAAAGGTCTGCGAAATCGAACGCGATGACGATTTCAACTATGGCTTGAAAAAAACCAAAGCTATCTACCTGCCTCACCTGATGGCCTATCCCCTGCGCCACGTGATCGATCCGGCATTCGCAGGCGATGAGCGCATGAAAAAATGCGTCGAGGCTTGCCAGTACGGAGCCATCGAACTCGATATGAAATCGAGAACTATTACAGCGAAGGTCGGCGCGCTTGTCTGGGCCACCGGCTGGAAACCTTACGATGCCACCAAAATCGATAACCTGGGCTTCGGCAAGTTCGATAATGTGATTACCAACGTCATAATGGAGAGGCTGGCGTCCGAATCCGGGCCGACCGCCGGTCAGATTACCCGGCCCTCCGATGGCAAAGAAATCAAAACGGTCGGCTTCGTGCAATGTGCCGGTTCCCGCGACGAAAACCACCTACCCTACTGCTCCGCGGTATGCTGTTTGGCCTCGATGAAACAGGCCACCTACATTCGAGAGCGCTATCCTGACGCGGAGGTACATCTTTTCTATATCGATGTTCGCTCACCCGGCCGCCTCGAAGATTTTTATATCAAGGTGCAAGGTGATGCCAAATTCCATTTTCATCGCGGCAAAGTGGCCAAGATCTCAGAGGTGCCCGGGTCAAAAAACCTTGTCCTGGAAGCGGAGAATACCCTGACCGGCAAAATAACCAAAACAGAAGTTGACCTGGCCATTCTGGCGACCGGCATGGTGCCCAATACCGCGGATGATCCCCCTCCCTTGAAAACGCCGCGTGATGACTTTGGTTTTATTTCGCCCCGAACTGACAATGGGATCGTCGGCGCCGGCGTAACTGTCCGACCTTACGACGTAGCCGCATCGGTTCAGGACGCCACGGGAGCGGCCCTGAAAGCTATCAATATCGGGATGCCGCATTTGGGCCCGTCAGGGAGGAGGTAGGAGATGGAAACGAAAGTCGGCTGCTATATATGCAAAGGCTGTGATATCGGTTCAGCTCTCGATGTTGATAAATTAGTTCAGGTCGCCACCGGCGAAGCTCAGGCCGCTATCGCCAAAACCTGCGATATCCTGTGCAGCCCGGAGGGTGTTCAGTTAATTCGTGATGACATCAAAAATGAAGGTCTCAATCGAGTAGTTGTGGCCGCCTGCTCGCAGCGGATTTTCCCGGAGCTTTTCGATTTCGGCAACGATGTGCTTACTGAAAGAACGAATCTTCGTGAACAAGTCGCCTGGTGCCACGAACCAAATAACGACGACACCCAGATGCTGGGCGAGGATTACATTCGCATGGGCATTACCAGAGTTAAAAACAGCGAACCCGCGGCAGCCGTTATCGAGGAAACGAGCAAAGACATTCTGATCGTGGGGGGTGGCATCACAGGCTTAACCGCTGCCAAAGCTGCCTCCGGGGCGGGTTACAAAGTCACGCTAATCGAAAAATCGGATAGGCTCGGCGGCTGGGCAGCTAAGTTCAAAAAGGTCTTTCCCAAAAATCCGCCTTATCGGGATCTCGAAGATTCCGACCATGCCGCGCTGATAAGTGAAATCGAAGCTGATAGCAATATCACCGTATTCAAATCGACGACAATCGAAAAAACCTCCGGCCAGCCCGGCAAATTCGTCGTTAACCTTAAAGGCAATAACACAAGCACCGAGCTGACAGTCGGGTCAATTATCCAGGCGACCGGCTGGAGAGCCTATGACGCGCAGAAGCTCGGCCATCTCGGCTATGGGTTATCGCCGAACGTCATCACCAATATCCAGCTGGAGGAGATGGCCAAAAACGGAGGAATTAAAAAGCCCTCCGATGGCAAACCGATCGAGAGCATTGTGTTTATTCAGTGCGCCGGCTCCCGCGATCAGGACCATCTTCCCTATTGCTCAGCCGTCTGCTGCCGGGTTTCGTTGAAACAGGCGATATATCTCCGCGAGCAATATCCCCAGGCGAAAATCTACATCATCTATAAGGATATTCGCACCCCGGCGCAGTTCGAACTCTTTTACGCCGGCGTCCAGGAAGATGATGGTATCTTTTTCACCAAGGGTGAAATTGAAAGCGTTATTGCGAACGGCAATGGCCGAATCACGGTCAACGTCAAAGAAACACTCCTCGGAGAAGATATCCAGGTGGTCGCCGACATGGTCGTGCTGGCGACCGGCATGGTGCCGACCACGAAAGTCGATTTGCCCGCCGCAGTGGAAGGCGAAGCCGGCGAAAGCCAGGTGGCCCCGAAGGAAGAAGCAAAAACTGCAGACGGCAAGAAGGAGGCTGCCGGCGCCGAGCCTGGCGCGAAAATCCTCAACCTGACTTATCGTCAGGGCACGGATTTGCCGACTCTAAAATATGGTTTCCCCGATTCTCATTTTATCTGTTTCCCCTATGAAACCAGGCGTACCGGTATTTATGCGGCCGGGGCTGTTAGAGCGCCGATGGACCTGGCGTCAAGCGCTAATGACGCCTACGGGGCGGCCATGAAAGCGATTCAGGCAGTCGAATCGGCGGCTCGCGGCGCTGCCGTCCACCCACGGGCGGGTGATTTAAGCTTCCCTGATTTCTTTTTGCAAAGGTGCACCCAGTGCAAGCGCTGCACCGAAGAATGCCCGTTTGGCACTCTCGACGAGGATGCCAAGGGCACACCCTTGCCAAATCCGCAGCGCTGCCGGCGGTGTGGCATCTGCCTGGGGGCCTGCCCGGAGCGAATCATCTCGTTTAAGAATTATAGCGTTAACATGATCTCCCAGATGATCAAATCGATCAATATCCCCGATGAATTCGAAGAAAAGCCGCGGCTACTGGCATTTATCTGCGAAAACGACGCCCTGCCGGCAGTCGATATGGTCGGCTTGAAGAGGCTAAAATACAATTCCATGCTTCGGATGATACCGCTGCGCTGTCTGGGTTCGATGAACTCCGTCTGGATCGGCGATGCTCTGGCGCGCGGTTTCGATGGGGTGATCCTGATTGGCTGCAAAAAGGGCGACGATTATCAATGCCATTTCGTGCGCGGCAGTGAGCTGGCCACTACCAGAATGGAGAACGTTCGCGAAAAATTAAAACAGCTTGTGCTGGAAGAAGAGCGCGTAGAAATTCACGAACTGGCGCTTTCCGATTATCATAAGATCCCGAAAATTTTCGACGATTTCCTGGGTGTGATCGAAAAGGTCGGTCCGAATCCTTATAAAGGGATGTAAAATGTAACTGCCATTTTTGGACGAGGCCGGCTGCCCGACATCATGGGGGCCGGCTTTTTTATTGCATATTAAGGCTATTATCTCCATATTAAAGAATAATCATATATTTTGAAAATTTGCAAAATTATGATAATAGGAAATATAATTATTATCGTCCTAAATATATCATATAACATGCTTATATATAATAGGTTCCGAAAGTAACTCGGGTTATATATTTTGTAATATTTAAAAAATATGACATCAAAAGATAATGAATTATTTCACATTTTACTTGACTCCGCATTGAAATTTCATTAATAAGATACCGAAGAAATATGTGAAGGCTTAGCGATTGTTGGACCGGGAATTGAAATGGCTCAAATCAGAAATTTAAGGGACTGCTTGCCCAGATACCTATATCTCCCATCCAGCGATAATGCCTGTCGTTTACGCAATATGAAGAACCTGTAAATACTAAGGAGATAAAATGGCGAACACGCTCCCGAAAACACCAAAGCTTGACGAACTTGAGAAGGGCGGCTGGCCAAGCTTTGTCAAAGAAATCAAGATGGCCGCCGAGAACAGCCCGATGGCCGCTGATCTTCTCGGGCAGCTCGAACAATCCTATACCGAAAAAATCGGCCACTGGAAACATGGCGGTATAGTAGGTGTCATGGGATATGGCGGCGGCGTCATCGGCCGCTATTCGGACCTTGCCGCTAAGTTCCCGAATATTTCTCATTTCCACACTATGCGTATCAATCAACCGGCCGGCTGGTTTTATAACACGAAAGCCTTGCGGGATATCTGCAATATCTGGGAAAAACATGGCTCAGGCCTGACCAATATGCATGGCTCAACCGGCGATATCATCCTTCTGGGAACGAAAACTTCTGAACTCGAACCGGTTTTCGCCGAGCTGATGAAAATAGATTTTGACATAGGCGGCTCCGGTTCAGATGTGCGGACCCCGAGCTGCTGCTGTGGTATGGCCCGCTGCGAATGGGCCTGCTACGATACCATGGCCGCCTGCTATGATTTCACCATGACCTACCAGGACGAACTGCACCGGCCCGCCTTCCCTTATAAATTCAAATTCAAGTTCTCCGGCTGCCCGAATGATTGCGTTGCATCGATTGCCCGATCGGACATGTCGATAATCGGCACCTGGCGCGACGATATCCAGATCGATAAAAACGCCGTAACGGAATATGCTACGAGCGGCATGGATATCAAGTCTGAGGTGGTCGATTACTGCCCTGGCAAATGCATTGAATGGGACGGCAAAGAACTCAATATCGATAACAGCTACTGCCGCCATTGCATGCACTGCATAAACGCCATGCCCAAAGCCTTAAGGCCGGGCAAGGACCGCGGCGCCACGATTTTATTGGGCTCCAAGGCTCCGATCATCGAGGGCGCGCTGCTGTCGTCGGTGCTTATCCCCTTCTACAAGATGGAACCGCCTTACCAGGAATTGAAAGACCTAATCGAACGGATCTGGGATGTTTGGTGCGAGGAAGGCAAAAATCGGGAAAGAGTCGGCGAATTTATCCAGCGCGTCGGCCTGGGCAATTTCCTCGACGCCATCGAGCTCGAACCCGTCGCCGAAATGGTCGCACACCCGCGCGAGAACCCCTACGTCTTCTACGAGGAGTACTTTGAAGAAGGCGATGGCGAAGGAGAAGAGGAAGAAAAGGAAGAAAACGAGTAATCGTTGAACAGGAAAACAATGTTATCGCAGAGGAATAAATAAATATGGCACAAGCAACACAAGAAAGACGAACTGACTACGGCCCGCCTCATTATCAGAAGTTCCTGCCGCCGATTATCAAAGAAAACTATGGCAAGTGGAAATATCACGAGGTGCTGAAGCCAGGTGTGATGGTGCACGTTTCGGAAACGGGCGCCCAACTTTATACGGTCAGATCGGCCTCGGGCAGATTATTGAGCATCAATAAAATTCGGATGTACTGCGATCTGGCCGACAAATATTGCGATGGGTTCCTGCGGTTTACCAGCCGCCACAACGTCGAATTTCTCCTGACGAAAAAGGAAAATATCGAGCCCCTGATTAAGGACCTGAAGGCCTTGGGCCATCCCGTCGGCGGCATCCGTAATTCCATTTCATCGATTGTCCATACCCAGGGCTGGATCCACTGTCATTCGGCAGCCACCGACGCTTCCGGAATAGTCAAGTCGGTGATGGATGAGCTGATTACCTATTTTGAAAACATGAAACTTCCGGGCAAACTTCGGATCGCTCTGGCCTGCTGCCTTAATATGTGCGGCGCCGTGCACTGCTCGGATATCGCGATTCTCGGTATTCACCGCCGCCCGCCGCGGGTTGACCACGCTAACCTCAAAAAAGTCTGCGAAATTCCGAACGTGAGCGCCTCCTGCCCAACTGCGGCGATCAGGCCGGCCACCGTCGATGGCCACCCATCGGTGGAAGTGCTCGAAGAGCGCTGCATGTATTGTGCAAACTGCTATACGGTCTGCCCGGCCATGCCGCTCAACGATCCGCTCAACGATGGCGTGTCGATTTGGGTCGGCGGCAAAGTGTCCAACGCTCGTCACGAACCGATGTTCTCGAAATTGGCCATTCCGTTTTTGCCCAATAATCCGCCTCGCTGGCCCGAAGTAACAGGCGCAGTCAAGAACCTCGTGGAACTGTGGGCCAAAAATGCCCACAAATATGAAAGAATGGGCGAATGGATCGAGCGGATCGGTTGGCCAAGATTCTTTAAAATGGCTGGCATCGAATTTCAGAAAGAACACATCGATGACTTCAAACATGCCGGCCTGACATTTAAACGGTCCACACATATAACTTTTTAAGAGGTTAATATGGCCAAAACAGTTGAAGAAATAGCCGACGCCATGTTCAACATGATCAAGGATGCTACCGGTCAGAAAAAACTCAAACCGATGGACCTTACCAAGGCCATGCGGGAAATGCACGGGGCCGATAAATCCATGTGCAAGGCGGCGATCAAGCAGTTGATCGATTCCGGACGCTGCGTCTATACTTATTTCGGCGGCAGTTTCATCGAACTCCCCCATAGGGAAGGCGCGGCCAACGATTAAGGCGTAAACCGGAAATCGCACCTATGGCTGACACACAACCGCGGATAATTATCGCCGGCCTTTCAGGGGATTCGGGCAAAACCGTCGCCAGTCTCAGCCTGATAGCGGCGTTGCGTCGATCGGGTAAGCGGGTCTCCGTATTTAAAAAAGGACCTGACTATATCGATGCGGCCTGGCTCTCGGCAATTGCCGGGACTGCGTGCCGAAATCTCGACACTTTCTTGGTCGAAACCCCGGACGTCAGGCTATCATTCATTCGCGCCGCGGCTGATTCTGATATCGCCATAATCGAAGGCAACCGGGGTCTATTTGATGGCCGGGATGTGGACGGGACTCACAGTACTGCGGGGCTTGCAAAATTGTTGCAGGCCCCGGTGGTGCTGGTTGTCGATGCTACCAAAAGCACACGGACATTGGCCGCGCTTATCAAGGGCTGCCTCGATTTTGATCCGGAATTAAAAATCGTCGGCGTGATCCTTAACCGCATCGCCGGTGAACGCCATCGAAAAATAATTACTGATGCGATCATCAAATATTGCAATTTGCCGGTCCTGGGCGCGATTCCGAAACTCGGTTCTGACCGGACCTTGATACCGGGTCGCCACCTTGGCCTGATAACGCCGGCTGAATATAATAGCTTTGCTGAATTGCAAAATAATCTGACCGATATTGCCACGAACTATCTCGATGTGAATGGCATATTAAATATTGCCGCGGCGGCCCCTCCCCTGACTGAAGCTAAGTCGCATGTCCCTTCTGCCGACAAGCCCAAAGATATTAAAATCGGCTATTTCAGCGATTCCATATTCACTTTTTATTATCCCGAAAACCTCGCAGCTCTTGCCGAGCAAGGCGCAGAATTGGTGCCCATTTCTTCTATTAGCGATGCGACGCTTCCCCAAATCGATGCCCTTTACATTGGCGGCGGCTTTCCCGAAACCCAGGCCGAACAGTTGGCTGGAAATAGGACGCTGATGGAATCCGTCAGGAAAGCGGCGGTATTGAAGATGCCGATTTATGCCGAATGCGGCGGCCTGATTTATTTGTCCAGAACCTTAAGCTGCAAAACGGGCCTATTCCTTATGTCCAGCGTATTTCCGATTGATTTGGTTATGCACGAAAAACCGGTAGGCCACGGCTATACGTCGCTTAAAATTGACAGCCCCAATCCTTTCTATGATGTTAATACGCTCATAAAGGGCCATGAATTTCACTATTCAGGCATTGGCGAAATCGAACAAATCGGCGATGGCAATATAGTCAAAACCTGCATGGCGGTGGAATCGGGAGTCGGATTGGCCAACAAGCGGGATGGCCTGATATTCAACAATGTTTTGGCCTGCTATACCCATATACATGCGCTCGGCATGAAAAGCTGGGCTTCGAAATTCGCCAAAAAAGCCCGCCTGTTCAGAGCCGGCGAAATTCGCCATAACGGTGATACTGCAGAGATTATTCAAAGGCGATTTTCTATCAAAGATGCAAAAAATCCGGGTGCTCGCTGGGCATCCGCCGAGGCTTGAATTATGAGAAATGACAATAAAAATAAGATGCCTATACTCCGGGATCCGCTAACCGGAAAATTTCCGGTTTTCGCATTCGCGGATTATCCGTCGAGCCTGCGGTCATCTCCAAATATCAACAAGCGAGATCTGCCATGGTAAAAAAAGTTGTCAAGAAGAAAAAGGGCCTGGGCAGCCTGAGAAGTTCCGGTGGCTCGTCAGTCGAAACCTCCCCGCTACGGCCGAAACTGGTCGAAAAGATGCCGCCCTGCATCAAGGCCTGCCCCAACGGCAACCGCATCAGGGAAGCAATCGTGGCTGTTGGAAGAGCTGAAGCTTTCGAAAAAGATATCGACGAGATGACCAAAAAGGCGTTTTATATATTCCTCGAAACTACCCCCTTTCCGTCGGTTTGCGGAAGAGTCTGTCCCCATCCCTGCGAGGCGGAGTGCAACAGGAAAGATAAAGAGGGCGCCGTCAGCATCAACGCTTTTGAAAGGTATCTGGGAGATTACGGATTAGCGAATGGCCTTAAACCGATTATGCTGACCGAGGAAAAAAAGAACGAGAAAATCGCCATCATTGGCTCAGGTCCGGCCGGACTTTCCTGCGCCTACCAACTGGCTCGCCGCGGCTATCCCGTTACCGTTTTCGAGGCTTTCCCCAAAACCGGCGGCATGCTGCGCTACGGCATTCCGGATTACCGACTGCCCCAGAACATACTGGACGCGGAAATTCGGCGAATTGCTGACATGGGCGTGGAAATCAAACCGAACGCGATAATCGGCAGGGATATTCCCTACTCCAATCTGCAGAAAGATTACAAGGCGATTTTCGTCGGTATCGGCGCTCACAAAGGACTGCAGCTCAGAATCAAGGGCGAAGAAGCGGCTAATATTTACACCGGCACCGACTTTTTGCATCGAATAAATACCGGCGATATGGTTGAAGTCGGTTCCGAAGTCGTCGTCATCGGCGGCGGCGATACGGCTATTGATGCGGCCCGGGTGGCCCGAAGACTCGGCGCAAACGCCACGATTCTCTACCGCCGCACTCGGACGGAAATGCCCGCAATCGAGGAAGAAATAGTCGGCGCCGAGCAGGAAAATGTCAAAATTGATTATCTGGCCGCGCCCCTGGAAATCTATTCCGAAAACGGCCAAGCCACGGGCATGAAATGCCAGCGGATGCAATTGGGCGAACCCGATTCATCGGGCCGTCGCCGGCCGGTGCCTATCGAGGGCGATACGTTTGATCTTAAATTCACGACCCTGATCGCCGCCATCAGCCAGGAACCGGAATTCGCCGGCTTCGAAAACCTGATCGAGGGCAAAGACTGGATCAAAGTCGATGGCAAATACAAGAGCAAGGTGGACAATCTATATGCCGGAGGAGATAATCTAAATCTTGGCCTGGTAATCGACGCCATTTTCCATGGCCGCATGGCCGCCCTCGCCATACACGAAATGATCACCGGCGAACCGCTGCCGCAGGAATCCCCGATGGAAGTGATCCGACTCGATAAAATGGCCCATTCATTTTACGAGCAGAAAGATCGTGTAGTACTTAGCGAGATGGCGGTCGAAGAACGTCTGAAAAGCCTTACGTCGGAAATCGTCGGCACCTTAAGCCGCGAAGCGGCAATCGAAGAATCGAAGCGCTGCATGAGCTGCGGGCTATGCTTTGACTGCGGCACCTGCTGGAGTTTCTGCCAGGACAACGCCATCAAAAAGCCGCTCGATAAAGGCGGCCAGTATTCGTTCAAGATGGAGTTTTGTAACGGCTGCAAAAAGTGCGCGGAAAACTGCCCGTGCGGCTATATAGAGATGCATTAAGCAAATGGAATAAAATAGTAAATGAAATACATCAATTAAAAACAGAGGAGTCGATATGCCGATTTTTGAACATGGCACAATTAAAGTCGAAGTCGATGAAGATGGCTTCATGCAGGAGCCGGATAAGTGGAATGAAGAGATAGCTAAGGCCCTGGCTACCACCGAGGGTGTCGATAGCTTGAGCGAGGAGCACTGGAAACTCGTTAATTACCTGCGCGATTACTACCTGAAATATGGCATTGCGCCGATGATCCGCAAGCTCTGCAAAGAAACCGGATTCCCCTTGAAAAAAGTGTACGAGCTCTTCCCGTCCGGGCCGGCCAAAGGCGCCTGCAAGGTTGCCGGATTGGCCAAACCGACAGGCTGCGTCTAATCGAGGATCTCATTGGCGGGGCCTTGCGGCGCGACCCGTAAGGCTTCGTTTTGCCCGGGTGGAATGATGCTTAAGCAATACCTGTTGGATAATGCCGAATCGATTTTATCGAGATGGTTTGATTGTTTCCTGGAAGACTATCATCCCGATGGTTCAGGATTCATGCGGCGGGAGAAAGACCGTTTCCATAATCCAGTCGGCCAAACGTTCGCGAGCGAAACGAGACAAGTATACTTTGCCCTTCTCGACGATAAAAACATCGAAAATCTCGCCGAATCGCTCCGCTCGATTTTAAAAATCAGAGCTATTCAGGATATCTCCGCCTCCCGGGCTGTTGCGCCAGTGCTTGCTCTCAAGGACGCCATCAGGCTCGAATTGAAAACCGATGCGAGCCACCTCGACTTTGCGGTTGAGCTGGCCGATCTCGAAACGAAAATCGATCGGGCGGCGCTTCTGGCATTTGATATCTACACCGAGTGCCGTGAAAAAATCCATCAGATCAGGATCAAGGAGATAAGAAACAGGTCCATCAGTATAATGCAGGCGGCTCGCGAAACATCGACCCCGCAAACTGATTGAGGCATGAAATGCACGCCACCAGACATTCAAAATCGACGATAGCGGGAGAAAATAGATGAAGGCGATTTATTCTCTCCTTCTATATCTGCTGCTGGTTGGGCTGGTCATAATCGCGGTGACCGTGGCCGGGCTCGATTACCTCATAGGCGTCGTGATTCCCTATTGCGCAATCGGGCTTTTCCTTGTCGGCTTTGTCTATCGAATCATCGGCTGGGCCAGATCGCCGGTCCCCTTTCGCATACCTACTACCTGCGGCCAGCAGAAATCTCTTTCCTGGATAAAAACCAATAAGCTCGATAATCCGCATACGGCTCTCGGGGCGATCGGCCGCATGGCGATGGAAATTCTTTTCTTCCGCTCGCTTTTCCGCAATACCCGGGTCAGTTTAAGAAATGATCAGAAGCTCGTCTATGGCGCGAATAAATGGCTCTGGCTGGGTGGGTTGGCATTTCACTGGTCATTTTTAGTAATATTCATCAGGCATCTCAGGTTTTTCACCGAGCCTATCCCGTATCTGGTGGCCCTGACCGAGCAGCTTGATGGCTTTTTCCAGGTTGGCGTGCCGGCAATCCTGATTACGGATATAATAATCGTGGTCGCGGTGACCTACCTGTTTTTGCGGCGAGTGTTCGATCCCCGCTTGCGTTATATATCACTCCCCGCCGATTACTTTCCGCTTTTTCTCATTCTCGGCATTGCGGTGACCGGAGTATTGATGCGGTATTTCTTCAAATCAGATATCGTCGCGATTAAAGAATTGGCAATAGGGCTAATCAGCTTTCAACCGGTTGTAAGCGGCGACATCGGGATTTTATTTTACTTGCATCTCGCCTCGGTCAGCGTGCTCTTCGCCTATTTTCCGTTCAGCAAGCTTATGCACATGGGTGGAGTTTTTTTGAGCCCGACCAGAAACCTCGCCAATAACAATCGGATGAAACGACATGTAAATCCCTGGGACTACCCGGTGAAAGTTCATACTTACGAAGAATATGAAGATGAATTCAGGGATGTCATGAAAGCCGCGGGGATGCCGCTGGAAAAGGATTCATAAATGGCAACCGATGCCAAAAAGCCTGCAGAGCTGTTGAAGATAGACTACCGGCCTCCCAAAAAGGATTGGACCGATCCCACCGTGGAATTCCGGAAAGGCACGTATAACTACGCCGCGGTGCCGGAACGGCTCGCATACCTTGGCCTGCCCAATCCGGGCAAATGGCAGCCCTACGACAAAAAATGGCCCCTGCCGGCAGACTGGAAGGAAATTATCCTCAAGGGACTCAAAGAGCGGCTGGGTCGCTATCGTTCGCTTAAAATTTTCATGGATATCTGCGTGCGCTGCGGCGCCTGCGCCGATAAGTGCCATTATTTCATCGGTTCGGGAGATCCCAAAAACATGCCGGTTTTGCGGGCCGAACTTTTACGGTCGGTCTATCGCAATGACTTCACGACAGCCGGCAAAATTTTGGGCAAGTTCGCCGGCGGCCGCGAATTAACCGAGGACGTTATCAAAGAATGGTTTTTTTATTTTTATCAGTGCACCGAATGCCGCCGATGTTCCGTTTTCTGCCCCTACGGCATCGATACCGCGGAAATCACCATGATGGCTCGAGAGCTTCTCAACCTGATCGGGCTTAATATCGACTGGATCTGCACCCCCGCCGCCAATTGCTACCGCACAGGCAACCATCTCGGTATCCAGCCACATGGCTTCAAGGACAGCATCGATTTCGCGGTCGATGAGTTGGCGGAGCTTACCGGCGTCAAGGTCGAAGCGCCGATCAATAAAAAGGGCGCGGAAATTCTGTTTGTTGCACCCTCCGCCGATTATTTCGCTTCGCCGCATTATTACACTCTGCTGGGCTATCTGGCGCTTTTTCACGAGATCGGTCTGGATTACACCTGGAGTTCCTTCGCCTCGGAGGGTGGCAATTTCGGGCTGTTTCATTCGCAGGAAACGATGAAAAGGCTCAATGCCAAGATTTATATGGAGGCCAAACGCCTCGGCGTTAAATGGATTCTGGGGGGCGAATGCGGTCACATGTGGCGCGTGCTTCATCAATATATGGATACGCTCAACGGCCCCGCTGATTTCCTTGAGGTTCCCGTTTCGCCGATAACCGGCACCAGGTTCGATAATACCAGATCAACCAAGATGGTGCATATCTGCGAATTTACAGCGGACCTGATCAAAAACAACAAGCTCAAGCTCGATCCCGGCCGTAACGACCACTGGAATGCGACCTTTCACGATTCTTGCAATCCGGCCCGCGCTATGGGCTTGATCGAGGAGCCGCGATACATCATTCACAATGTCCTTAACAACTTCCACGAGATGCCGGAAAATACTATCAAAGAACAAACCTTTTGCTGCGGCAGCGGTTCAGGCCTGGGCACCGATGAAAACCTCGAAATGCGCCTGCGCGGCGGGCTGCCTCGGGCCAATGCAGTCAAATACGTTCACGAAAAGAAAGGCGTCAATATTCTCCTTTGCATTTGCGCTATCGATAAGGCCACCCTGCCGCCGCTATTAGAATATTGGGTACCCGGTGTGGAAGTCGGTGGCGTTCATGAGATGGTGGGCAACGCCCTGGTGATGACAGGCGAAAGCGAGCGGCCAACCGATCTACGCGGCACGCCCCTGAATAAGACAGCCGAAGAACCCCTGAGAGAAGGTGTCGAAAGTGCATGATGGCGGAAAAATCCTGATCGGCCTGATCGTATTTTTGGCGCTGATAACTTTCCCGATCTGGTATCACGCGGTCCAGGGAAAACCGCCCGTTATTCCGGACCCGAAGATCATCACCGATGCCAAACAGTGCGTGGCCCCGACATCGTATATGAAAACAAATCATATGACCCTCTTGAACGAATGGCGTGACCAGGTCGTCCGCCAGGGTGCGCGCTACACACAGGCAATCGATGGCAAAATCTATGAAATGAGCCTTACCAAAACCTGTATGAACTGCCATTCCAATAAATCCGAATTCTGTGATCAGTGCCATAATTACCTTGACGTCGACCCCTATTGCTGGGATTGTCATATTGAACCGGAGGAGCCAGTACAATGAGTATCGGCAGGAGAGGTTTTATCAAGCTGGCTGGATTGACCACGCTGGCCGGCGTTATGGGCAAAAAAGCAATTAACGCCTTCGCCGATGAGTTGTCAGCTTTGCCTGCGGAAATCGGGGTAAGCCTTGTCGGCAAAAGATGGGCTATGGTCGTCGATCTAAAAAAATGCCTCCGGCAGGACGGCTGCACAGACTGTATCAACGCGTGCCATAGCGTGCATAACGTTCCTCAATTCCCGAATCCCAAGGATGAAATCAAATGGATCTGGAAAGAATCTTTCGACCACGCCTTCCTTGAGCAGGAACATGAATATATTGAAGATGAATTAAAACACAGCCCAGCGCTGGTTCTCTGCAATCACTGTGATAATCCACCGTGCGTCAGAGTCTGCCCCACCGGGGCGACTTTCAAGCGCGAAGACGGAATCGTCGAAATGGATATGCACAGGTGTATCGGTTGTCGCTATTGCGTGGCCGCTTGCCCTTATGGCTCGCGAAGCTTTAACTGGCGCGACCCCCGCCCGTTTATCGAAAAAACCGATCCGGATTTCCCGACTCGCATGCGCGGCGTCGTCGAAAAATGCAACTTCTGCGCCGAACGTCTCGCGCGCGGCCGGATGCCTGCTTGCGTGGAGGCCTGCAAGGAAAATTGTCTTGTATTCGGCGATCTGGAAGATCCCAATTCGCGGGTCAGGGAGGTGTTACGTGCAAATTTCTCAATCAGGCGCAAACCGAGCCTTGGGACAAATCCCGAGGTTTATTACATAGTGTGAGGACTGGCTCATGTTAGAAAAAGCGCTAATCGGCGACAAACGATACTGGACCTGGATTTTTATTTTGCTGAGCCTCATTTTGATCGGGACGTTGTTTTACCTCCGCCAGTTCAACGTCGGCCTGACTATCACCGGTTTGAAGCGCGATATCACCTGGGGCTTCTATATCGCTCAATTTACTTTTTTAGTCGGCGTGGCCGCTTCGGCGGTGATGATGGTTCTGCCATATTATCTTCACAACGCCAAAGCTTTCGGCAAGATGACTATACTCGGCGAATTTTTGGCTATCTCATCGGTATTTATGTGCATGATGTTCATCTTCGTCGATATGGGGCAGCCGTTTCGTATCCTCAACGTTTTTTTGCATCCGTCGCCGAATTCGCTGATGTTCTGGGACACGGTCGTTTTGAGCGGCTATTTGTTGCTTAACGTCGTAATCAGTCGGGTTACCCTCGATTGCGAAAGAAAGGGCATCAATCCGCCCACCTGGATTAAGCCTATTATCATATTATCCATCCCCTGGGCGGTCAGCATCCACACGGTGACGGCGTTTCTGTATTCCGGACTTGCGGCGCGGCCGTTCTGGATGACTGCTATACTGGCGCCGCGCTTTCTGGCATCGGCTTTCGCCTCAGGACCGGCTTTATTGATTTTAATGGCATTTATCATCAGGAAGTTTACCAAATTCGACCCGGGCAAAGAGGCCTTCCAGAAAATGGGCATCATCGTTACTTATGCCATGATAATAAACGTATTTTTCGTTCTCATGGAACTGTTTACCGCCTTTTACAGCGATATTCCTGAGCACAAAGAGCATTTTCAATACCTGTTTTTCGGCCTCGAGGGCAAAACCACTCTGGTTCCCTGGATGTGGACCTCGGTAACCCTGGCGGTAATGTCATTAATATTGCTGATAAATCCGGGCACGCGAAAACGTGAAACGATGCTCGGCCTGGCCTGTGTCGCCGTCTTCGGCTCAATCTGGATAGACAAAGGCCTGGGCATGGTGGTGACCGGCTTCATCCCCTCGCCATTCGGCAAAGTGATCGAATACTGGCCGACCCTGCCCGAGGTTTTAATAACGGTCGGCGTCTATGCAATCGGTTTTTTGCTGGTGACAGGATTCTATAAAATTGCCCTGTCGGTGCGTAGCGAAATCGAAGCGTAAAAGGAGACATCGAACACGATTTGCTTTATCGCACTCCTGAAGCAATTTGATTACGGGGTTGTCACAGATAACCCCGTATTCTATATTTAGAGCATATGGAAAGATCCGATTTTGTCATAATCGGCGGCGTGGCCGCTGGACCCAAGACCGCCGCGGTGTTGGCCCGCCGAAAGCCGCAGGCGTCCATAACGCTATTTCAGAACGAACGCCATCTATCTTATGACGGCTGCGGTTTGCCGTACTTCGCTTCCGGTGAAATCAACAGCTTTGACGAGCTCATGCTGACTCCCTATCGCGTCGCCCGAACACCGGACTTTTTCGAAAACTCCAAAGGCTTCAGGGCGATAATCCAGACGGAAGTGGTCTCGATCGATCGCACCGCCAAAACGGTGACTGTCAGGAATATCGTAACCGATGAAAAATCGCAGCATGGATATGGCAAATTGGTGATCGCCACCGGGGCTCGACCCAAAAAGCCACCATTTCCGATTGCAAAGAGTCCGAACATCAGGGCTTTCACACGGCCCGATGACGCAAGCTATTTTCGCCAGATGGCCCAGCAAGGCAAAATCAGTTCGGTGGCGATTATCGGCGGCGGCTTTATCGGCTGCGAACTGGCCGAAGCTGCCCGAAGCCTCTGGGGGATGGAAGCAACTTTGATCGAAAAAGAAAATCAGATCCTCCCCTGCGCCCTCGATCCTGAAATGGCGCGACTCGTTCAGGCCGAGCTCAAGCGGCAAAATATAAAAGTTATGATTGGCTGCCACGTGAACGAGATCGAACAAAGCTCTGACGGCAAATTGCTGATCAAAACCGGCGCTGATAATATTCAGGCAGATTTCGTTTTCCTGTGCCTTGGCGTCAAACCGGAAATAAGGCTT
>Ga0299912_10001204_pt1 | contig 20942 bp, 13 predicted proteins | sample RVTome_2_FD_207667 | JGI IMG/M metagenome (GOLD analysis project Ga0299912, IMG submission 207667) | Soil microbial communities from uranium-contaminated site in the Upper Colorado River Basin, Wyoming, United States - RVT95D214 (version 2) ... | reverse complement strand
CCGAAGCGCTGGCCCAACTCGCCGCGCTGCCGGCCGGCGCCGCCCAGGCCCTGCGCGAGTACCTGCATGGCGACTACCTGATGCTGTACACCGCATCGGAGACCGACGCCACGGTGACCCTGCTGTCTATCCGGCATCACCGCCAGCTTTCGTTCGACTTCGCCAGGCTGTGGCCCGGGGCCTGATTGATGTCCACCGCGCGAAGCCTGTCGCCAGAATCTGGCCGCTAAAACCAAGAACATGCCAACACTGCACAGGGAATCCGACCCTGGCCCCTTTAACCTCGTCTTGAGCAGTCATTGATCATGAATTCGCGCCGAACGGCTGCTTTCCAATACGGCGAACGCGTACTCTCGACCCGAAGCAGCCGGTTACAGAGATAGCGATATTTGTCCGGTTCTCGGCCATTGCTGCCGGTGGCGCTGACCAAATCCAATGGCCGGTGTCGCGCTGATCGCTGCCGTTGATGCGGTACTCTGCGTGAACGGCCTTTGATCACCGGCGAGGGACGGCACCCGACCCGGTCATGGCTTACCCGCTGCATTCGATCATGTAACGAAAGCTGTCATCCAACAATCTGCACCAGGTATCCTGGACCGAAATAGGGTGGCAGCAGGGGAATTCCGTCTGCCACCAGTCTCCGCTTTCCTAACGTAATATAGAAACCGGACACTAAGACCGTTAAGAATCATAGAAAAATGGCGCAGCCACGCTTCACGGAGAAATACCTGCGTCTCACCGAAGAGACGAATGCCCTTGATTATTTGGAACGGGCGGGGGAATTTATTGGCCAGGCGATGACTGACCAGAGAGCCTGGAAATGGGTTGTGCTGGCATTACATGGGGCTCTATACGGCTTCGCAATATCTGCGTGCAAAAGCTCGGACTATCAGTCTGTTGTAAAGGTCACAAAAAAGGGGCATGAGCGGCTCATCACTCTCGATGAAGCACTGGAAATGTGCAAGAACCATACTTGGATGGGATCGCTCTACGGCGGGATCCCACTGGTCCTCACCATTAGTCAGGGAGATTCAATCAGGCGCCTCAAAGAAACACTGAGAAACAGTTTCGAGCATTACATTCCGAGCGGGTGGTCCATTGAGCTGCATGGCCTTCCCCGAATATCGATGGATGTCCTGGATGTAATCCGTTTTCTGGCCGTTGAGACATTTCGGTACCAGCACTTGACGCAAGCCCAACGAAAAAGAATCAAATCAATAATTTTTAGAAGCAGGAGACTTCTGAAGTCATCGCTCTTGCACTTGGAGCTCTTGGAGACAGAGCGTACGCATGGAGCCTAACAGCCGCCTTGAGGCGGACGGTAACCTCCCTTTTGCTGCGCCCCAAGGCGAGCCGTTGCTCAAGTGGTAGGGTAGCCATCTGATGATCCTAGCCTGCATTGAAAAGCGATTTCCCGGGGAACATCCGCGCGAGGTGGCGTACCGCCAGTACCTCGCAAGCGCGTGCGCGGACTTCGTGAATCGTGGGTTGGCCGATCCTAAGTTCGTGAAGGAACTAGCGTCTGGCTCAGACCAAAAATTCTGGGCATGTATCTCGGAAGCTCTTGTGGCTGACCGTCTGCGCGACAAGAGTTTTGGTGCGCGAAAGACGCTAGGAGAAGGGCCGGATTTCTTGGTGATGGACGGCCCCCGCAGAGTTTGGATCGAGGTTGTGTGTCCGGAGGCCGCCGGCGTTCCCGCTAACTGGCTCAACCCACAGTCGGGTGGAGTGGTGAACTTCCCGCACGAGCAGATCTTGCTCCGTTGGACGAGTGCTATAAAGGCCAAAGCTGAGGCGCTCATCGGGAGTGCAGACAATACACAAGAGGGATATCTCAATTCAGGTGTGATAGCGCCCAACGACGCATACGTCATCGCGGTGAACGGCTGCCAGCTACGAAGCGGACCTTTTCCCGCGCTTTTTGGAATCAGCCAGTTTCCATTTGCTGTAGAGGCCGTGTTCCCCATCGGGCCTTATCAGGTACGAATCGATACAGAGTCCCTAGCAGTCGTTGATCGCGGTCATCAACATCGTCCTTATGTGCTGAACAAGAATGGAGCAAAGGTACCTGCATATACGTTCTTAGACCCTCGCTTCAATCCCATTAGTGCAGTATGGGCGGTTGACTTAAACGGAGGCACCGCTATCGGCAACAGTGAGCCAACGGCTGTTGTGCACAATCCGAACGCTATAAATCCAATACCACTCGGTTTCTTGCCAGCAGATGACGAGTACGTGGCTACCGCCGAGGGGGATGACCTGGTGCTCAACAAAGCCTCTGCGCGACATGCGAGCAATGGATAATGGAACGTCGGCCGCCCGCTTCGGAACGTAGGGCAGACCTTCATGGCTATGGCCCGGACCGGCCGTTACTGGCCGGTTGTGTGAATTCGACGGAGTACCCGCAAGCCGACGGTGGAAAATTTGGCTGGATGGTCAACGGCTGCTTTCGGGCGCCTATCCCCAAAGGCAGCCCACGGCCAGCAGCGGACTTAGAGAGGGATCCGCTTAGTCGTCTTGTCTAGGTGTCGAAGCAGCTATGCCTCTTGAAGAATTCACTCCTGGTTGGGTTTCGGTGCACGTTGGTATTGAAGGCGACTGTGTTTCCTTGCAAGGGCTCAATCCGTGGAAATGTAATTGGCACCACCTCGCTGACGAGCCAATTGTTGTTCCTCAACCAAGCCATCCTCACGAACGACATCGAGCGTGGGTTACCGAGATTGAGAATTCTGGCAAAATGATTCAGTTCGCAGCCGGCGAGCTCTCCAACGGCGTGTGGGGGTTCTATGTTTCCGCTTAGGCCACGTCCTCAAGTTTTCCGGCGCTGCGGTATAACGATTCGTTTGAGTCTTTCACTTCGCTCGCTGGTCTGGCCGCCGGCGACGTCCAGCCCCTCAAAATATTGAGCGGCCATTGCCAAAGAGCATTCATATCGTCTCGGCAAGGTGAGTAATGCATATACAAAAGCTTATTTCTATAGCTATCGTGTTACAAGCCCTGCTTCTGTTTACTCCAGTTCGTGCATTTGCAAATACTGGAGAGGACCAGGAAATTGGCGTGCCTCAAGCAATTGAGGAATCAGTTTATACATGCTTCGGAGCGGCTCTGTCGCCCGATGGGAACCATTTCTATACTGCGCATGAGGATGGTGTGATCACTCAATATCGGATCAACCCGTTCAAAAAGCTTAGCTCAGTCGCATTCGACCGAGAGCAGCTCAAAGACTTACGAGGTCGAGTAGGTTCCCAGTGCCATCTATTGATCACCAGCGACGAGAAGAAACTGATTATTCGCCTGCGCCATAAGCTACTTTTGATCGACACCGGCAGTGGCCGAATCCTGAATAAATATGCACCAGTAGGGTACGATGTAACAATATCGAACGCCATCATGAATGATGGCGAACTCGTCTTGTTCGAAGCGGATTATGAGCAAAGAGTTTATAAATTGATCGTATTGGATGCTAATACGCTTAGCAAGAAGCGTGAGATCAAGAACCTAGGAGAGATCATCGAGATTTCTCAGGGAGGGATCCCTTTTTTTGGCAGATACCGTGACAGAATATATTTTGCCTGGTCGCAATACAGGCTTTTGGTATTAAACAGCAAAACGTACACCCCTGAGTTAAGCCTGTTTTCTCGGGGCGGGCATGGGGAGGGGGTTCTGCCACACATATCGCGTGACTATCAAACCTTGTATTACAAAAACGTATACAAGGTGACTGATTACATGACAGGAAAACAAACCAACCTGGAAGTGCCTACGTGGGGTCGGAGTGTTGATGTTCTAGTGTTCGACCAGAGAACAAGGGAATCCAGAATCGAAAACACCAATACCATACCCAAAAAAACACTTGTCGAATTTTTTCTTCATCCTGTAGGCGCATCGCGTGCCCATAATTATTTGTTGGCAACAATCGGCCGATCTGCTTCAACGGGCGGCATCGCTAACTTAGAAACTGGCACGATGCTCTATCGATTCTACCAATATGCGGATGGTGAAGCCATCCTGATAGAGGAAGCCTCCCCTGGTGAATACAGACATTTCCAACTCACCTCCAGTGCCAGAAAGTATCTCATGATGAAAAACCGTGAAGGCAATGTTATTCCCATTAATGATGCCACCTTCGCGAATTATTTCCTGAAAAATGGGCTGCATTAGCAGGGTAATCCCCCCGTAAAAAAGCAGCATCCAGAAGTGGAATTTTCTCGTAATCTATCCCGAGGACCATCTCCGTTTGTGTCCCGTGGGCTGCACAAAATTGAGCGGCCGATGTTTGTAGGAAAGCGGCATAAAACGACAGGTCATCTAGATTCCGCTTCGGGTCGTGCCCTGCCGCAGAGGAAATCAGAAAGCTGCCGTTCGGTGAGATTTTTTGGCCTATGTCCGGTAACGAAGCCATAACGGAAGTAGTCAGCCAAATCTCCAGCGGCAGCTTCGGCCGATGAGCAGGCGGAAGGTCGGCAAAGTCGATTGGCAGGTTTTTGATCAGTTACCAGCCATTCACAGCATCCAATTCGTCTGTGACGCCATGACCGCAGCCGAGTGCTGTCATTCAAGCCCGCGCACCTGTCAGGCGCGCGAGGCTGTGAACAAAATATCAATATGCGCAGATCAGGCGGCGACGCGCTCCACCGCGGACAGGTCGAGCCACACGCGCCCGCCTTCGAGCTTGATTGGAAACTCCCGCGCGCAGCCATGATCCGGTGCCACCGCACAGCCGGAATCGAGTTCGATATTCCAGTTGTGCATCGGGCAGGTCACCTTCTTGCCGTGCACGATGCCCTGCGACAGCGGCCCGCCCTTGTGCGGGCAGCGGTCTTCCAGCGCGAAGACTTCATCGTCGGCAGTGCGGAACACGGCGATGTCGAGCGTGCCGTGGCGCACCACGCGGGCGCCGAGTTTGGGGATGTCGTTCACATCCAGGATGTCGGTCCATTGGTTCATGTCGGCTCCTTATGCGGCGACGGTTTCGAATTCGTGCTTGAGCTTGCCTTCTTTTGCGCGCTCGACCCACGGGTCGCGCTCGACTGACAGCGCGAACAGCAGGCGTTCGTACAGTGCGCGCCGGCCTTCGGCGTCGTCGAGGATTTGCTTCTTCACGTAGTCGAGGCCGACGCGCTCGACGTAGTGCACAGTGCGGTCGAGATAGCGCGCCTCTTCGCGGTAAAGCTGCAGGAAGGCGCCGGAGTATTCGATCACTTCGTCGGGGGTTTTCACCTTGACCAGGAACTGCGCGACCTCGGTCTTGATGCCGCCGTTTCCGCCGACATAGATTTCCCAGCCGGAATCGACGCCGATGATGCCGACGTCCTTGATCGCGACTTCGGCGCAGTTGCGCGGGCAGCCGGACACCGCGAGCTTGACCTTGTGCGGCGCCCACATCTTGAAGAAGGTCTTCTCCAGATCGATGCCCATCTGCGTCGAGTTCTGGGTGCCGAAGCGGCACCATTCCGAACCGACACAGGTCTTCACCGTGCGCAGGGCCTTGCCGTAGGCGTGACCCGAAGGCATGTCGAGGTCGGCCCACACTTTCGGCAGGTCTTCCTTCTTCACCCCCAGCAGATCGATGCGTTGACCGCCGGTGACATGCACCGCCGGGATGCTGTACTTGTCGACGACGTCGGCGATGCGGCGCAACTCGGACGGTGTCGTATTGCCGCCCCACATGCGCGGGATCACCGAATAGGTGCCATCCTTCTGAATGTTGGCGTGGGCGCGCTCGTTGATGAAGCGCGACTGCGGGTCGTCCTCGGCCTCGCCCGGCCAGGTGGAAATCAGGTAGTAGTTGAGCGCCGGGCGGCAGCTGGCGCAGCCGTTGGGGGTACGCCATTCCATGAAGCTCATCACCTGAGGGATGGTCAGGAGCTTGTTCTGGCGGATCGCATCGCGCACGGCCTCGTGGGTGTGATCGGTGCAGCCGCATACCGACTTGGTCTTCGGGGCGGCGGAATAATCGCCGCCCGCGGTGACCGCGAGGATCTGCTCGACGAGGCCCGTGCACGAGCCGCACGAGGAAGACGCCTTGGTGTGCTTCCTCACATCCTCCAGCGTGAACAGCCCCTTCTCGCGGATCGCCTTGACGATGTCGCCCTTGCACACGCCGTTGCAGCCGCACACCTCCATGTCGTCTGTCATGGTCGCGGCCTTGTTGATGCCCTGGTGGCCGAGGTTGCCACAATGGTCCTGGCCGAACATCAGGTGGTCGCGCAGCTCGGACACATCCTTGCCGTCGCGCAGCAGCGCGAAATACCAGGCGCCGTCGACGGTGTCGCCGTACATCACGCCGCCGACCAGCTTGTTGTCCTTGATGACGAGCTTTTTGTAGACGCCGCCGATAGGGTCGGAATAAAGGATCGCCTCGGTGCCTTCGCCGCCGATGAAGTCGCCGGCCGAGAACAGGTCGATGCCGGTGACCTTGAGCTTGGTCGAGGTCACCGACCCCTGGTAGCGGCCGATGCCAAAATGCGCCAGGTGGTTGGCGCACACCTTGGCCTGCTCGAACAGCGGCGCAACCAGTCCGTAGGCAATGCCGCGGTGCGCGGCGCACTCACCGATGGAATAGATGCGCGGGTCGAAGGTCTGCATGGTGTCGTTGACGACGATGCCGCGGTTGCAGTGCAGCCCGGCGGATTCGGCGAGTTCGGTGTTGGGGCGGATGCCGACCGCCATCACCACCAGATCGGCGGGGGCGGAATCGCCGTCCTTGAACTTGATCGCGGCCACTCTTCCGCTCTCCCCTCGCACCAGTTCGGCGGTCTGCTTCTGCAGCAGGAACTTCATGCCCTTGGCTTCCAGGCTCTTCTGCAGCAGGCGCGCGGCGGGCTCGTCGAGCTGGCGCTCCATCAGCCACGGGCCGACGTGCACCACGGTCACGTCCATGCCACGCTTCATCAGGCCATTGGCGGCCTCCAACCCGAGCAGGCCGCCGCCGATGACGACGGCGTGGCGGTACTGGCTGGACGCGCGGATCATCGCATCGACATCGGCAATGTCGCGGAAGCTGATCACGCCCGGCAGATCGGCGCCCGGCACCGGCAGGATGAAGGGATTGGATCCGGTGGCCAGCAGCAGACGATCATATTCGGCGCGGGTGCCGTCCTCGGCTTCGACCGCGCGCGCGCTGCGGTCGATCTTGACCACCTTCTTGCCCAGGTGCAGGGTGATGTTGTTTTCCGCATACCAGTCGAGCGGGTTCAGCACGATGTCGTCGACCGTCTGCTCGCCCGCGAGCACCGGCGACAAGAGGATGCGGTTGTAGTTGGGGTGCGGCTCGGCGCCGAACACGGTAATGTCGTAGAGGTCGGGCGCAAGCTTCAGCAGTTCTTCCAGCGTGCGCACCCCGGCCATGCCGTTGCCGACCATGACGAGCTTCATCTTGGGACCCTGTCCCATGGGCGTACTCATATCCATCTCACCACTCCAAACGAATGACTAAAAGTGATGACCGAGATACGCCGTTGCATTCGGTCTGCTTGCAACCCTACCTAGCAATCGCTATGCCACGATGCCTATGCACGGAAACCACCTTGTTTTTACTGGGTTTCCGGGTGCCCTTCCTGAACAGGCCTCACGTTCCGCGCACCACCACAGTGCCAAAACGGGCGGCATGCACCAAACCCTACGCGGCCGCCCGCCCGAATCCGTTGATGGCCGTGATCGCGCGCGCCTGGTTGAGATCTTCCGTATACCCGGCTGCGAAGAGGCACACCGCCAGCTGGTTGCGTATCGGCAAGGGCAGTGGCAGCTGCTCGCGCATGACCTTGTCGATCCAGGCGCCGGTGGCCCGCGCGTCCATTTCCGGAAGATTGGCCTGCGCGGACGGGGTGGATTGCGCCTCGTACACCGGCTGACTCCGGCCGTCCTGTACCAGCACCATCTCCGGCCGCTGCAGCGGGTCGGCGAACGCCTCGCCTTCGCATCCATTCAGCAACAGTGCACGGCCACCCAGGGCTTCCAGCACCTCGCGCGTCGGCGCAATCCCGGCATCCGAAACAACCGGCGTCACCCGCACCGAGCGATCGCCCAGCACATCGGCCAGCGCCGCCAGCCGCGTCACCCAGCCGTCGATTCCCAGCCGCGCGCGCAGGGCCAGCAGCGCCGCCAGACCGGGACTCAGTAGCGCCACCGGCGCGAAGGCGATGCCTTCATCCTGCAGGTGCGCATTGACCTGCGCCACGGTCGCGCACGGCATAATGCCGAGCTCGCGCAGCACATAGGCCGCCGCCGTGCCGCCGCCGCCTTCGAGCACGCCGTGGATCAGCACCGGAATGCCGAAGCTCTTCAGCAGCAAGGCCAGCAGCGGCGTGAGATGCGGGTGCTCGCGCACCCCGTGATAGGTCGGCAGTACCACCGTGCGGAAAGGCCCGGACGGCGCAGCAAAATTCGGCAGCCGCTCGGCCAGCGCAGCATGCAGGCCCAGCCAGGCATCCAGCCCCGGATCGTGCTGATTGAAGGCAATCAGGAAGGCCGCCGTCTCCAGCTCCGGCACGCCGCCGTCGAGCAGGGCTGCGCCCAGCGCACGCGCCTCGGTAAAACCAAGACCTTCGCCGGCTTCGATCTGGCGGATGAGGGTCGCGTAGCTCATAGGTCTTTATCCGCGAAGAGATGTGAACATGCCGTCACCCCGGCGGAAGCCGGGGTCCAGGTTCTTGATTTCGCTGGATTCCGGCTTCCGCCGGAATGACAAATGGGGTTCGGATTCATGCCGCCGCCAGATTCCCGGCGATCAGCCGTTTCAGTTCCGGCACGCACGAGCCACATTCGGTGCCGCATTTCAGCGTGGCCTGCAGCACCGCCAGATCGGCGCCTGCGGCAATTGCGGCGACGATGTCGGGCTCGGCCACGTTCAGGCAATTGCACACGATGCGCCCGCGCCCTGCTCCGCCTGCCGGCGGGCGCGCCACCGGCGCCAGCATCCAGGCGCGCAGCGAAGCCGCTTCGACGCCTTCGACGATGACATCGCGCAGCCAGTCGAAGGCCGCGGTCTCGCCGGTCAGCCGCGCCGCGGTCACCTTGCCGCCGTCGACCCGCACGCGCTTGGAAATGCCGCGCGGGCGATCCTCGTAATGCATCACCGCCAGCGGATCGTTCAGCCCCAGCGCGGCGTCGAGCGCGGCCAGCAGGGACTCCGGCAGCGGCTGCGTGTGCGCCAGGCGCAGCGTCAGCACATCGCGGTCGCGCCCTGCCAGCCCTGCTGCGGCGAAATCGCAGGCGCGCAAGAGCGGCTGCACGGCGTCGAGCAGCTTCGTGCCGTCGCCGGTCGCCAGCGCGACCATGCGCCAGGGCAGCTCGGCCTTCGCCACCTGCACCGCGGCGTGCTTGAGTTCGGGCTGCTTCGACACCGCGTCGAACACCGGCAGGGTCAGCGCATTGATGCCGCGCCCGCCCATGAAGCGCGCGCCCCAGTGCATCGGCAGGAAGCACTGGCCGGGGCGGACGCTGTCGCTGGCCTCGGCCACCACCACCACCTCGCCGCGACGGCTTTTCACGCGCACCAGGTCGCCGGCTTTCAAACGGCGCAGTTCCAGGTCGCGCGCATTCATCGCCAGCGCCGGCGTGTCGGCGTGGGCGAACAGCCGCGCCACGCGGCCGGTGCGGCTCATCGCATGCCACTGGTCGCGCAGGCGGCCGGTATTGAGGTGCAGCGGGTAGCGCGCGTCGATCGCCTCGGCCACCGGACGATAGGGTGCGGCGTGAAAGTGCGCGCGGCCGCTGTCGGTCGGGTAGACGCCGTCGGCATAGAGGCGCACCTGGCCCGTCGTCGCGCCTTCGGGAAACGGCCATTGCTGCGGCGCGCTGTCCAGCAATGAATAACTCAGGCCGGTGATGTCGAGGTCGCGCCCGCGCGTGGTCTCGCGGTGCTCGTCGAACACGGCCTCGGCGCTGGCGTAGGGGAACAGCCGCGCGCCCTGACCCGGCATCAGCCGCCGCGCAAACCCGGTCACGATTTCCCAGTCGGCAAGCGCTTCGCCCGGCGGCGGAACGGCGGCATGGACGCGCGCAATGCAGCGCTCGGAATTGGTCATCGTGCCCTCCTGCTCGCCCCAGGTGGCGGCAGGCAGCAGCACGTCGGCGTAGGCCGCGGTTTCGGTATCGGCGAAGGCTTCCTGCAGCACCACGCATTCGGCGGCCTGCAGCGCTTCATGGACCCGGTTCTGGTCGGGCAGCGACTGCGCGGGGTTGGTGCAGGCGATCCAGATCGCCTTGATCTCGCCGCGCTTCACCGCCTCGAACATTTCCACCGCGGTCTTGCCCGGCGTCGCCGGCACGTCGTCCACCCCCCACAACCGCGCGACTTCGGCGCGATGCTCGGGGTTGTCGAGATCGCGGTGCGCGGAAAGCAGATTCGCCAGCCCGCCCACCTCGCGCCCGCCCATGGCGTTGGGCTGGCCGGTGAGCGAGAGCGGCGCGGCGCCGGGCTTGCCGATCTGCCCAGTGGCCAGGTGCAGGTTGATCAGCGCGGCGTTCTTGTCGACGCCGCAGCTGGATTGATTGAGCCCCTGGCAATACAGCGACAGCGTAGGCCCGGCGGCGAACCAGCGCGCCGCCTGCACGATGTCGGCCGCCGCCACGCCGCAGATCGACGCGACCTTTTCCGGCGTGTAGTCGCGCACCAGGTCACGCAGCGCTTCCCAGCCTTCGGTGTGGGCGGCGATGGCAGCGCGGTCGATCAGTTCCTCCCACAGCATCACGTTCAGCATGGCGTGGAACAGCGCGACGTCGGTGCCGGGCAGGATGGCGAGATGCAGATCGGCTTCGGCCGCCGTGTCGGTGCGGCGTGGATCGATGACGATCAACTTGAGTTCAGGGTTGGCCTTCTTCGCCTCCTCGATACGGCGAAACAGGATCGGGTGCGCGTATGCCGTGTTCGATCCGGCGATGAAAATCGTGCCGGCGTGGTCGATGTCGTCGTAGCAGCCGGGCGGCGCGTCGGCGCCCAGCGTGGCCTTGTAGCCCGCCACCGCGGACGACATGCACAGGCGCGAATTGGTGTCGACGTTGTTGGTGCCGATCAGCCCCTTGGCCAGCTTGTTGAAGACGTAATACGCCTCGGTGGTGAGCTGGCCGGATATGTAGAAGGCCACGGCGTCGGGACCGTGCTCGCGGATGACGCGGCTGAATTTTTCGGCGGCATGGTCGAGCGCCACGTCCCAGCTCACGCGCTGGCGCGGCAAGGTCTTGCCCGCACGCATCTCCGGGAAAAGCGCACGCCCAGACGCCTGCGCCGACAGATGCAGAGTCGCGCCCTTGGTGCACAGCTTGCCGCGGTTGGCCGGATGCGCCGGATCGCCGCGCACGCCGATGATCTTCCCGGCATCGGTGTCGATCAGCACCCCGCAGCCGGTGCCGCAATAACAGCAGACAGATGAAACGACAGACATGATGGCTCCTAGCCCTGTCTGTCAGCAGGGTCTGTGCCAGCGTATCTCAGTGCAATGAATTCAATGACTTGGTTGATTTCTGGCCGTCGCGATGCGGGCGATGCGCTCAATGGCAGTGCATGGGCAAGCGGGCGCGACGCATATTGGTGCGTCTGTTAACGGCCAAATTGAGACCCAGCCCCGTCCATCACATACACGTCATCTCAGCGACCGCCGCACCCACGCCTTGCGCGTTTCCTCCAACACACCCATCAGCACCGCCAGCGCCAGCGCGGCCAGCCAGACTTCTACTCCAACCGGCGCGGTGCCGAACAGCCAGTTGCCGGCCGGAGCGTAGACGATGAACAGCAGCAGACCCAGCTCCGCCGCAATGCCAAGCAGGATCAGCGGGTTGCTGAATAGCCTGAAGGAAAACGAAGACTTGAGCGGATGGCGGCACAGGAAGACGTTCATCACCTGCGTCATCACGATCGCCACCAGGCAGGCGGTGGTGGCCTGCAGATAGAGCGGCGCGTTGCGCGCCAGGGTTTCGCCGTATCCCCAGCCGGCAGCGTTCAGGAAGAGGAAGAACACCGCCATCGCAGCCGCCGCTTCGAGCACGCCGAGGAACAGGTAGGCGCGAGCGATCAGGTTCCATGACAGCAGCCGTTCGTTGCGCGCGCGCGGCGGGCGCCGCATCACCTCGGGGTCGGGCTTTTCGGCGCCGAGCGCGAGCGCAGGCAGCATGTCGGTGCCGAGGTCGACCGCAAGGATCTGGATGATGGTGAGCGGCAGCGGAATGCGGAACAGCACGAAGGCGAGATACGGCACGATCTCGGGAATGTTGGATGACAGGATGTAGGTGAGGAATTTGCGCAGGTTTTCGAACACTGCGCGGCCTTCCTCGATGGCGCTGACGATGCTGGCGAAGTTGTCGTCGAGCAGGATCATGTCGGCCGCTTCCTTGGCGACGTCGGTGCCGGCAATACCCATGGCAATCCCGATGTCGGCGGTCTTCAGCGCCGGCGCGTCGTTGACGCCATCGCCGGTGACGGCGACGATCTCGCCCTTCTTCTGCAGCGCCTCGACCAGATGCATCTTCTGCTCGGCGCCGACGCGCGCAAACAGGATTTCCGGCGCATCCAGCGCCAGTTGCAGCTGGGCGGGCGACAGGCGGCTCAGCTCGTCGCCGGTGATGACGACCGGCACTTCGGTTTTCACCAGGCCGATCTCGCGGGCGATGGCCTGCGCGGTGTGCGGATGGTCGCCGGTGACCATGATGACGCGGATGCCGGCCGCGTCGCAGCGCGCGATGGCTTGCGGCACTTCGGGGCGCGGCGGATCTTCCAGCCCGACCAGGCCGGACAGGATCAGGCCGCTCTCGGTGGCGGGCAGCCCGCCATCGGTCGCGCCGTCATCCAGCACGCCATGGGCGAAAGCCAGCACGCGCAAACCGGTACGGGTCATTTCGTTTTCCGCCGCCAGCAGGCGGTTTTTCGCGGCGGCATCGAGCGGCACCACCTGGCCGTCGAGCTGCACCCGGTCGCACACCCCGAGCACGGTTTCGAGCGCGCCCTTGCAGTAGAGCATGCGCCCCTGCGGCGTGGCGACCCGCACCGACATGCGCTTGCGGTCGGTGTCGAAAGGGATTTCGTCGAGGCGTGTAAAGCCGTCAAGCGAACCGGCCGCATCCCGGCCCATGGCGGCCAGCGCCACTTCCATCGGGTCGCCCTGCCATGCGGGGTTGCCCTGGTTGTTGACCTGCTTCAGGTTGTGGCACAGCGCGGCGTTGACGAACAGCGCGAGGTGGCTCACGACCGGCTGTGGCTGTGCCGCGATCTCCCCCGGCGTGAAGAAGCCGCCGCCCAGCCACAGCCGCCGCACCGCCATGCGGTTCTGCGTCAGCGTGCCGGTCTTGTCGGACAGGATCACCGTGGTCGAGCCGAGCGTCTCCACTGCCGGCAGATGCCGCACCAGCGCGTTGCGCTTCGCCATGCGCTGCGTCGCCATCGCCAGCGACAGCGTCACCGTCGGCAGCAGGCCTTCCGGTACGTTGGCGACGATGATGCCGATGGCGAACAGCAGGTTCTCCCAGAACGGCAGGCCGAGCGCCAGGCCGATGAGGAAGAACACGCCGCCGAGCCCGCTGGCGATCATGGCGACGATGCGGGACAGCCGCACGATCTCGCGCTGCAGCGGCGAGACGGCTGCGCCGGCAGTCTGCGTGAGATGCGCGATCCGCCCGAACTCGGTGTGCATGCCGGTGGCATAGACCACGGCGCGCGCCTGGCCCGACACCACGGAGGTGCCGGCCAGCACGATGTTGCGCGCGGCGAGCGGCGATACCTCCTGATGCGGCTCGGCGTTGAACGCCTTGGGCAGCGATTCGCCGGTGATGGTCGCGCTGTTGATCCGCATCCCGAAGGCCTCGATCAGGCGGCAGTCGGCCGGCACGTTGTCGCCCTCTTCCAGCAGCACGATGTCGCCGGGCACCAGTTCGCTGGCGAGCCGTTCCGCGATCTCGCCGTCGCGGGACACCATCACCTGCTGCGGCAGCAGCTGGCGCAGCGCGGCAACCGCACGCTCGGCCCGGTATTCCTGCCAGAAGGAGAAGACGCCGTTGATGAGGATGACGACGACGATGGCAACGCCCAGCCGCGCCATCCCCTGGCCGGGGTCGAAGGTTTCGGCGAAAAAAGCCAGCGCCGCGCCCACCCACAGGATGAGGGCGAAGAAGTGGGTGAACTCGCGGGCAAAGCGCAGCAGCAGATTCTCGCGCCCCACCTCCTCGACGTGGTTGGGGCCGAACTCCGCCAGACGACGCCGCGCTTCGGGCGCAGTCAGTCCCGCGGCCGACGTATGCAGGCTGGCGAGGGACTGCTCGGCAGTGAGGCTCTGGATGTGCACAGGAGGTTGAATATCGGTGTCTGCATCCCCAGCATAGTGCAGTGCCCCGGGGACGTTATGCCCGATCTTTCACTTCATCCGGCCGAGGGCGACCCGGAATGCCTCGACCCTGGCCGCATAGTCGGCGGCCTCACCGTAGTCGAGAAAACGGCGGTAGCGGGAATGGGTGCCGAGGATGCGGCGAGCGTGTTTGATCGGGCAGAAATACTGTTCGGTCCGGGCCAGGATTTCAACCACGTAGGCCACCAGCCCGCTGGCGTAGCCGCAATAGTTGCAGTGAAACTTCTCGAAGAAATTGAGGTATTCGAGCTGGTGCCGGTCCAGCACGATGTAGTCGGCGCGGCGCACCTTGACGATGCGGTAGATGGGGAAGCAGAGCGCCTGATACAGGGTGACGGACAGATCCAGGATCAGCAGCGGAACGATCATGCTGTAGATGACCGGACCGGTGATCAGGTTCTGCGGCCGGTCGGTGACCAGCCAGCGGAAAAACCCGGTTTTCAGCCGGCGATGCGCCTGCTTGATGGTGTGCTCGAATTCGACCCGCTTGCCCTTGATCTCGAACAGCATACGGGTTTCCTGCTCGTGCAGGGCATCGCGCAGCTCATCCTCGAGGGCGGCCATTTGCGTCAACACCTGCTGGATACGATCGTTCATATGGCCCCGAAGCTCGCGCAATTGGATGGGATATCCGGCTGCCGGATCGCCCGGAAACCGCAGCCAGCGGCCTGGTGAGCATAGCCGCAATCGCCTGCCGGACCGAACAATCGTTTTCTCGCCCTGGTGGAGCCCGGGGTCTTGAAGTATCGGAATCCGGAACTAAGTTGTAGGGGTGGCCGGCGAACCGGCTCAATTCGTATCCGAAAACTTTTTTGGGAGATTAATCATGGCCAACATCAGTCGTTATGATCCTTTAAGCCTCGCCCGCACCGATCCGTTCGGCGACATCGACGACCTGTTCAAGGGTTTCTTCATGCGCCCCGTCCTGTTCGAAGGCCAGCAGCAGATGCAGATCAAGATGGACGTCAAGGAGGATGACAACGCCTATACCGTTCACGCCGACATCCCGGGCGTGAAGAAAGAAGACATCCACGTCAGCATCGAAGGCAACCAGGTTTCGATCAGCGCCGAAACCAAGACCGAAAAGGAAGAGAAAAAGGGCGAGAAAGTGCTGCGTTCCGAGCGTTACTACGGCAAGGTGGCTCGCAGCTTCACCCTGGCGCACGACGTGGACGAAGCCAAGGCCCAGGCCAAGTACACCGACGGCGTGCTGGAACTGACGCTACCGAAAAAGCCGGCCACAGCGGGCAAGAAGCTGGCCATCCAGTAAGCCCTGCCTGTCCCCTCATAGGGCGGCGTCCATTGGCGGACGCCGCCCTTTTTTGTGGGCGACCGGATCGGTCGCTTGCCCCTTGGGCCAAGCTACCATTCAACCACCTTCCGTTTCCCCTATCGGATTGCGCCATGGAAATCCTGCTCTTGACCGCACTGATCGTGCTGAACGGCGTATTCGCCATGTCGGAAATCGCGCTGGTGACGGCGCGGCGTGCACGCCTGGCCCATTTGGCCGGTGCAGGCAACGCATCGGCAACGGCGGCCATGAAACTGCACGACGACCCGACGCGCTTCCTGTCGACGGTGCAGGTCGGCATCACCTCCATCGGCATCCTCAACGGCATCGTCGGCGAGGCCGCGCTGGCCGGGCCGCTGGCACTGTGGCTGCAGACATTCGATGCACCGGCCGAGGCCAGCCAGCTCGCCGCCACGGCGCTGGTGGTGATCATCATCACCTATCTGACGATCGTGATCGGCGAACTGGTGCCCAAGCGCATCGCCCAGCTCGACCCCGAACGAATCGCCTGCCGGCTGGCGCGCCCGATGCAGTGGCTGGCCGTGCTGACGCGGCCGTTCGTGCGCCTGCTGTCGGTGTCGACCGATGCGGTACTGCGCCTGTTGGGCACGCATCCGGCCGTCCGGCCGGACATCATCGAGGAAGAAATCCACGCCCTGCTGCAGGAGGGTTCGGACAGCGGCGCGATCGAGGCGCAGGAACGCGAGATGGTGCGCAACGTGTTCCGCCTCGACGATCGCCTGGTCGAATCGCTGATGACGCCGCGCGCAGACATCGTCTTTCTCGATACCACGCTGCCGCTGGAAGAAAACCTGCGGCGCGTGGCCGACTCCGATCACGCGCGCTTTCCGGTCTGCCGGGGCGGGCTCGACGAGGTGCGGGGCATCCTCAACGCCAGGCATCTGCTCGATGCGCTGCTGGCCGGCGCGCCGCCCAGCCTCACCACCTCACTGCAGCCGGCCGCGTTCATGCCGGAACACCTCAGCGGGCTGGACCTGCTGGAGCAGTTCCGCGCGTCCGGCACCCACCTGATGCTGGTCATCGACGAATACGGCGAGATCAACGGCCTGGTCACCCTGACCGATGTGCTGCAAGCCCTTGCCGGGGAGTTCAGGCCGCGCAGGCAGGAGGACGCCTGGGCGGTGCAGCGCGCGGACGGCTCCTGGCTGCTCGACGGCCTGATTCCCATTCCAGAGCTGATGGACAGGCTGGGGCTGAAAAGCCTGCCGGCGGCAGGCCGACGCCGCTATCACACGCTGAGCGGGCTGGTGATGTGGCTATCGGGAAAACTGCCGCAAACCGGCGATGTGCTGGAGTGGGAAAAATGGCGCTTCGAAGTGGTCGACCTTGACGGCAAGCGCATCGACAAGATACTTGCGACGCCACGTTCGGGCAAAGCGACGCCGCCGGGAGCAGGCGTAGAACGGGTCCGCTAACCGTTTTCTGTGGCCCGCTTGCCCGCTGTGGCAAGACATCCGGTGTGTTGCTATGTTCTACATATAGCGACTTAAGCATATCTGCCCGAGCCTGGTAAGCAAACGCTTACACTGCCCGGATGGACGTTTTCCCTGGTTTGACCGAATGAGGCCCTGGCTTTTGATAACCCGATACCGCCCACAGCATGATTTCTCTCTTTCAGCCCGTGAGTGCATTCGATGAAGCCCAATTGCACCAATGTCCAGTGGCAGGGACGGGCCAAATGCGAGGTCTGCGAAGTTCGCAACTACGTCCTGTTCTCGGGGCTGTCGCCGCACGAACTGGACACGATCCTGAAGCCCATCGACAACCTGCATGTGCCGCAACATGCTGTGCTGTATGAACAGAAGGCCGCAGCCCCCAGCGTCTACACCGTGCGCAACGGGCTCATCAAGCTCAGGGTCAACCTGCCCAATGGCGGCCAGCGCATCGTGCGCCTGCTGCGGCCAGGCGATGTGGCGGGGCTGGAAGCGCTGGTTGGCAAGCACTACCACCACAGCGCCATCGCCTTGCAGGACGCCGATGTCTGCCGCATTCCGCGCGAAGTGATCATGCATCTGGACCAGACCAATCAGACCGTGCATCAGGCACTGCTGCAGCGTTGGCAGAAGTCGGTCGACCAGGCCGACCACTTCATCGCCGAACTTTCCACCGGCCCGGCAGAAGCCCGAATGGCGCGTCTGCTGATCATGCTCGGCTGCACCCGAAAACATCCGGAAACCCTGCCGGGACGCGAGGACATGGGCGCCCTGCTCGGCATCACCACCGAAACGGCCAGCCGCATCATGGCGGACTTCAAGCGGCGCGGGTTGGTGAATACTGAGAAAGGCAACGATGTCGTCTGCGATCACGCCGGGTTGACTCAACTTGCCAATGCTTGAATCGATTTGTTGCTTAATTAATACATTTGCTGGATTGACAATTATCAATCCAGGCTGGCCTCACATGGCAGCCCATAAAATCAAACAAAATTTTTTCCGGATGGATTCAAGTCCAGCGAAACCGGTCGGTTGCGTCTGACGAAGAACGCAGTCCGTCCTTACAGGGAGTTGTAATGAAATTTGCATTAAAGCCGCTGGCCGCGTGTATGGCCACCCTATTTGGCGTCACTTCGTTCAACGTGTGGGGTGCCCCGCCGGCACCGCCCCCCGTGCAGAACCAGAACACACCCCAGCAAGGCAACGGCACACTGACCGCCACCGTCCCCCCGGTTCTGGCGACTCGCCCAATGGCAACGCCCCCCCCCACCCAGTCGAACGAGTTCCCCGGCATCCCTTGGGGCTCGTTCCTGGTGTTTCCGGATGTTTCGCTGGCCGCCACCTACGATGACAACATTTACGCCGAGCGCACCGATGTCGCCGAGGACATGGTCTACACGCTGTCGCCGTCGATCGAATTCAAATCCAACTGGAAGCAGCACGCGCTCAACTTCGACCTGGGTGCGGATTTCGACCGCTACCGCAACAACGATGCGGAAGACGTCAACGATTACTGGCTGGGTTTCGACGGCCGCTACGACCTGAGTGCACGCACCAATATCTTCGGCGGTGCCCGCCATTCGCGCGACCACGAAGACCGCTCGACCCCCGGCGCACTCAATCCGTCCGCGCAGACCGAACCGACCCGCTACGACCACGCCGAGGCGCATCTGGGACTGGCCCACGCCTTCGGCGCCTTCCGCCTGCGCGCCGGCGGCACCTGGGACCAATACGATTACAGGGATGGTCTCTCCACCCTGGACACCGTCGACAACGACTACCGTGACCACGCGTTGAGCTCGCTGGGCGTGCGTCTGGGCTATGTGCTTTCTCCCAGGTACGAGATTTTCGGCCAGTTCGCCACCGACGACCGCGAATACGACAACCTGATCCCCACCCAGTCCTACAATCGCGATTCGGACGGCACCCGCGCTGCGGTCGGGGTGATGTTCACCCTGCAGCCGCAGCGCCTGACCGGCGAAGTTTTCGCCGGCGTGATGCGCCAGAATTACGATTACAGCGGCTTCTCCGATGTCAGCAAGCCGTATTTCGGCGCACTGGCTGTATGGAAACCGACTTCGACGCTGACAGCGACCGGCTTCATCGACCGTTCGCTGGAAGAAACCACCGTCTTCAGCACCACCCCCACCACGCAATACGCCTCCGGCTCGCTCGACACCACCTACGGTTTCGAAGTGGAACGCCGCCTGACCAGCAAGCTGTCGGTTAGCGGACGCGCCGCCTACACGCAGAGCGATTTTCAGAACTTCGACCGCCGCGACACCATCGTCGACGCCGGTGCCGGCCTGCGCTACTACGTGATGCCGCAGGTCTACGTCGGCGCCGACCTGCGAATCACCGACCGCGACTCTGACAACCGCGACGCCCAGTACAGCCGCAACCAGCTATTCGTCAGCGTGGGCTACACCCCTGCGCGCAACCGCGACTATTCGATCATCCCCGAACGCGAAGCCGGCGCGCCGGCCGCGCCGCGTCCGCAAGGCACGTACTCCGGCTTTTATCTCGGCGCCCAACTGGGCCACGGCGGCCTGACCACCACGACCTTTGGACCGCGCGGCGGTGGTGGCTTCGACGCCGCCGACATGGGCGGCTTCGGCGCCAGCTACGGCCTGTTCGCCGGCTGGGGCACCGAGATCAACAACGGGTATCTCGGCGTCGAAGTCGACGGCGGCGACAGCAACGCCGGCTGGTATCACAAGAAGACCAAAGACGAGGCACCCACCGTATTCGTGGACAAGGATACGAGCTACGGCGTGAACCTGCGCGCCGGCTACCAGCTTGACGGTGGCCTGCTGGTTGGCAAGCTGGGTCTGGTCCGTACCGATTTCCACACCTACTACACCGAAAATCAGTACCCGGCCGGCGCCTTCAACCAGAAGCACACCGAAACCGGCACTCGCTTCGGCCTCGGCCTGGAAATCCCCGCCTCGCGCAATCTGTTCGTTCGCACCGACTACAGCTACACGCGCTACGGCAGCTATGCCGTGCCTTACCAGTCGGACGTCGGCCCCGTCTACACGACGGAAGACTTCGACACCGGCGACAGCGTATTCAGCCTCGGCCTCGGCTGGCGTTTCGGCGGCGCGCGTCCGGAGGTGGCCACGCGTTCCGCAACCGAACTGCGCGGCCTGTACGCAGGCGCCAGCCTCGGACACGGCACCCTGGGCACCGAACTGACCGGAACCCATTTCGACCAGAGCGTCGGCCCGTATCCCTTCACCGGCGATTTCGCCAACTCGGGCATCACCGGTGGCTTCTTTGCCGGTTACGGCCACACGTTCAACCAGGTCTACGTCGGTCTGGAACTGGATGCCGAGGCGTCCAACTTTGGCTGGTATCACAGCCGTGCCACGGGTGGCGGCGGAGGTCGCGACTTTGCGGTGGAAAAGCGTGGCGGTTACGGTGCGGCATTGCGGGTGGGTTACGTGCTGCCCAACGGCGGCCTGCTGTATGGCCGCATCGGCGCCGTGCAAACCCGCTTCAATACCATCTACGAAAAAGGTGCGGGCGCAAACGCATGGATCGATCGCTCCGACACCCTGAGCGGCGCACGTTTCGGTCTCGGCGCCGAGATTCCGGCCTCGGAGAACGCCTTCGTCCGCATGGACTACAGCTATACCAACTACGGCGATACGGTTAACTTCGTGACAACGCACGACGGCGGGGCCAACCCCGACGCCATGAACTTCGAAAACAGCGAAACCCTGGTTCGCCTGGGCCTCGGCTTCCGCTTCTGAACACGGGATTCAAGCGGGACATTGCACTACGTGCCATTACATATTGCTACGTACTATTGCGAATTATCAAGGCAAATTCAAATAGGAGTCACTACTCTTTGATTGTAGT
>Ga0299912_10001203_pt1 | contig 20959 bp, 19 predicted proteins | sample RVTome_2_FD_207667 | JGI IMG/M metagenome (GOLD analysis project Ga0299912, IMG submission 207667) | Soil microbial communities from uranium-contaminated site in the Upper Colorado River Basin, Wyoming, United States - RVT95D214 (version 2) ... | reverse complement strand
CATATTGAAGGTAGGCTTTGAGCTGGCTCGCAGCCGCCGGAAGAAGCTGACTTCCGTGGACAAAGCCAATGTTCTCCAGTCATCCCGGCTATGGCGGCAGATTGCTATAGAAATCTCTGCCGATTACCCCGATATTGAGCTCCAACATATGCTTGTTGATGCCTGCGCCATGAGGTTTATTCAGCGCCCTGCTGAATTTGATGTCCTGGTTACGGAGAATATGTTCGGCGACATCCTTACTGACGAGGCTTCTATGCTGGCCGGCTCTATGGGCATGCTCCCCTCGGCCAGTCTAGCGGGAATTCCCAGGGGAAAAGCCTTTGGCATGTATGAGCCAATTCACGGCAGCGCGCCCAGTCGAGCGGGGCAAGACCTGGCTAATCCTATTGCCACCATCTTGAGCGTAGCTATGATGCTTCGCTATTCCTTTGCCCTGGAGACGGAAGCTCAGACTATCGAAAATGCTGTCCTGGCTACCCTGGAACAAGGCTATAGGACTTACGATATAATGTCGGAAGGGAAAATCAAGGTGGGCACGAAAGGAATGGGAGATTTGATTGCACGAAAAGTGAAGGGCTAAATAGTTTCCATGATGACAGTGCAACTTTACGATACGACTCTAAGGGATGGCGCTCAGCAGGAAGGTATTTCCTTTTCCGTTGAAGATAAGCTCAAGATATGTCAGAAGCTTGATGAACTGGGCATCGACTTCATTGAGGGCGGATGGCCGGGTTCCAATCCCAAAGACTCTGAGTTCTTTGCCAGAGCACGGAATATGCGTCTAGGAGATTCCACTCTGGTGGCCTTCGGCAGCACCAGGCGCTCAAATTGCCGACCGGAGGAAGATGTTAATCTCCGAGCTCTGCTTAAGGCCAGGACCAGAATGGTCACTATTGTGGGAAAAGCCTGGGATAAGCAGGTAACTCGCGTTCTGGAAACAACATTGGAAGAGAACCTCAGCATGATTGCAGATTCCATAAGTTACCTCGGGGCGAAGAGGCTGCGGGTTTTCTTCGATGCCGAGCACTTCTTCGATGGCTATAGAGATAATCCTGAATACGCGTTGCAGGTGGTGGTGGCTGCAGCCGAAGCCGGCGCAGAATGCGTGATCCTTTGTGATACCAATGGTGGCAGCCTGCCGCAACAGATAGTAGAGGCTGTTGAAGCTGTGCAAAAGGCGTGCCCTGTTCCTCTGGGTATTCATACCCATAATGATGCCGAGCTTGCCGTGGCTAACTCCCTGGCCGCAGTGGAAGCGGGAGTCATTCAGGTGCAGGGGGCCATTAACGCCTATGGTGAGCGCTGTGGCAACGCCAATCTCTGTTCTATCATACCGACTTTGAAGCTTAAGATGAACATTGACTGCATTACTGACAAGCAGCTAAGCAGACTTAGCGAGGTGTCTCGCTATATATCAAAACTGGCTAACATGCCTCACTATGACCGGCTTCCATATGTAGGCGATGACGCCTTTGCTCACAAGGGTGGGGTTCACGTATCAGGCATAATGAAATGGGAGGATAGCTATCAGCATATAAAACCAAGTGTGGTAGGGAATCGCCCGCATGTTGTTGTCTCTGAGCTGGCTGGCAAGGGGAGCATTGTGTTTAAGGCCAAAGAGCGCGGGCTGCCCGTCCCCAAAGGTAAGGAGATTGAGAAGGTGCTGGAGCAAATCAAATGGCTGGAGAAGCAGGGCTTTCAGTATGACGTTGCCGAGGCGTCTTTCGACCTTCTGTTCCACCGGGTTCAGCCCGATTATCGGCCACCTTTCGAGCCAGTCGACTTCATGGTCGTGGTTGAGAAACGGCGCCGTCCACCTACCAGAGGGAACCAAGAAGAACCGTTGTCAGAAGCTACCATCAAAGTGAAGGTAGACAACAGAGTAGTGCACACGGCTGCTGAAGGGGATGGCCCGGTCGATGCCCTCGATAAAGCTCTGCGTGAAGCCTTGCTTCAGTTCTATCCTGACTTGACGGCTGTGAAACTCATTGACTATAAGGTGCGGATTTTGGAGGAAACCGCAGGCACTGCTTCGCAGGTGCGGGTGCTCATCGAATCCAGCGACGGCAGGGAGAATTGGCGGACGGTAGGCAGCTCCACCAACATCATCGAAGCTAGCTGGCTAGCCTTAGCCGACAGTATGGAGTACTGGCTGATAAGGCAGGCTGGGAAGTCGAAGGGCTGACTTTTTGTTAGACGGACCTTCAAGCGAATTAAACGGCGTAAGCAGAGGTATTACGCCTATTTTTGTGCTAGCTTTCTAAATGCAGGGATGAATATGAGGCAAAGGCCGCCGGCAAAGCACCAAATGCCGGCAATAATGAAGCCAATTATCCCTCCGATATAGGGACCCAGCCCCAAAGCCAGCCCGATGCTAAGTAAGATAAGCCCGGCAAGAATAAACCCATGGCTGAGTGCCCATCCCTTTCGGCCTAACACTTTTAGATTCTTCATGGTGCCTCCTTCGTTTACTAAAAATACTCTCTCGGCTTAACACTTCGCCTTTAGCCAATCCAGAGCCAAATCCATTGCTGCCTTCTCCAGGCGCATTTTGTGCTTGGCACCGGGTATTATTTTCAGTTCTTTAGGCTCTTTAGCTTTCTGGTAGAGCCTATGTGCGTGCTCCACGGGTATTAACTCGTCGGCATCTCCATGAACCAGAAGCAGGGGACGGGGGGATATCTTATCAATGTAGTTGATGGGAGTGATGGTCTCAAATCCTTTGTGCCAAACCTCTACAGAGGACGGAAAGTCTTTATCCCTGATTGCCCCGATCTGGCGAAATCGCTGGATGGTGTCCAGGGGCGTTTCCCTCTGAGGGAGGGAGGGAAAGTCGGCAGGGCAGGCACAGGTTACCAATGAAGATACTCCAGGGCCATGAGCGGCAACATAAACGGAAACTGCCGCACCCCCGCTGAATCCCAGTAAGTAGATACGGGCCTTATCTGCTTTTTCCAGGCTGCAAAGGAAATCAAGAGCAGCCTGTAAATCGCGGGTCCAGCCCAGTATATCCAGATTACCCTGGCTCTTTCCCGTGCCCCGGAAGTTGAAGATTAAGGTGACGAAGCCGGCACGGCAGAACCGCTGCGCCAGTAATGCGTAACCCTTGTCTGTGGGATCGGGGAGAGCAGCAGGAATGCCGTGGCAGATGCACAAGGCAGGGAGTCCCCTGCCTTGCGAGGGAACATGGAGTTCGCCGGCAAGCTCGAGTCCATCGGCTTGAAAACGAATCTCTTTTGCCTCCATCTTATATCAACCCCAAAAAGCCGCAAGGCTTTTTGGGAACCCCCAACAAATTCCTCTGAGTCTGATTGCGTTCCCAGGAAAATCAGGAGATTCTTCTTGGGATGGCTTGCAGGGTCAAAAATGGGAAATCAACATTCTTTTCCTGAGAATGAGACCGGCTATGAGTCCCAGCAACAGGCCGCCGAGGTGAGCTTGCCAGGCTATGCCGGGAAGGAAAGAAAGGAGAAGGAAGATCAGGATTGCTGCCCAGAGCGGTATGGGGACGGGGATGGGAACTATGATGACTGGCGCTCTGGGGACTATTACTGCCAGGGCTCCGCCAAGGGCAAAAATGGCTCCTGAGGCTCCTATCCCTGTCGAAGATGGGTAAGTGAGAAGCATGAAGAGAACGTTGCCCACCAGTCCTCCCAGAAAAAATATTGCCAGGAAAGTCTTTTCTCCCACTGCCCGGATGAGGAAGCCTCCCAGAAAATAGAGGCTTATCATATTGAATAGTATGTGGGCAAAACTACCGTGGGCAAATATACTGCTTATGATGGTCCAAGGCTGTTGAGAAAGCTGGTCTGGTCTCAAGCCAAGAAGTAGGACAACTTTGTTGACAATTTCGCCATCTCTCTCGATCGGATACTCACCAATCAGCATCTCGAGTATGAAGATTAGGACATTTAGAGCGATCAAGAACCACAGGACATTCAAACTGACGGCGCGATAAGTTCGCATCAGGCAATTATAGGCTAAATCTGGCTTCTGCTTCAACAAACTGTGTCAGTGAGCGCATTCAGTACTGTAATTGTGAAGAGTCCAAATTCATTTGAACGGCGAGGAATTTCAGGGATTATTCCTCTTCCCTTCGGCCAAGGCTTCGACCCACGCGCTCAGAATAGGGAATGAGTCTCATTGAATAATCTTTGCCTCAAGGAGCTAGTGGGTCGTGATGTATTGTAATATCTGGCGCATTAAGTTTATAATGGGCAAGATGTTTTCCTTTCAGGAGTCTTAAGTGAGCGAGCAGAACGTAGAGAAGAAACGAAAGTTTCTCCCATTAATCGTGGTGGGCGTGATTATGGCGGCTCTGTGCGGCATTTCATTGTACCTGCGCATAGTCCTGCCCTATGACCACATATTCGTCAATAATGAGACGGTCTGGTTTCGAGAGACTGATGCCTACTACTACATGCGGAACATAGAGACAGTGTTTCATAACTTTCCTCACTTCAATACATTTGATCCTTATCAGCTCTATCCCGGAGGGAGTGGCGGACTTCTTCGGCCGTTCTTCGCCTGGCTTGTCGCTGCCGTTATTTTTCTTGTTAAGGGGGCGGCATCGAGTCTGCACAACATGATGGCAGTGGCCGCCTACATGCCCCCTATTCTGGGCACGCTGACACTCATCCCTGTTTACTTCATCGGCAAGGAACTGTTCAACCGCTGGGTGGGCATAATCTCAGCGGCCCTGGTTATCATCATCCCTAGCGAATTTCTGCATCGTTCCTTGCTCGGCTTTGCCGACCACCATGTGGCTGAAGTCTTGTTCAGCACCGTGTCCATACTCTTTATAATCATGGCCATTAAGCGAGCTCGAGAAAGAGAGATTTCCTTCGCCCACATTCTGAGTAGAGACTGGTCAACTGCAAGGAGGCCCCTCGTTTACACCCTGCTGGCGGGCATTTTCCTGGGTATTTACCTGGTTACCTGGACAGGCGGATTGCTGTTCATATTTGCCATATTTGCTTACCTGGTGATTCAGTTCATTGTAGACCACTTAAGACATAAACCAACTGACTATCTGTGCATTATCGGCACCCCTCTTTTCTTTGTTGCCTATCTCATGCTTCTTCCCATATTGGGTGTAGGTAGTCTCGACATTTATCATGCTGCTATGTTGATCGCCATAGTCATACCTATCGCCTTGGCCATCGTTTCAAGACTCATGGCGCGCAAGGCTTGGAAGCCTGTTTATTACCCTCTGACCTTGCTGGGACTAGCTGGAATCGGTCTTGCTGCTCTGCATGCTATCAATTTGCCTGGCGGCGGTCCCTCTTTGCTTCAGTCCATGCTCAGCAGATTCAGCATCTTCACCCCGGGTGGCGCTATGTTGACTGTCATGGAGGTGTCTCCCCTTCTTTTTCCTCAAGGCAATTTCTCCCTGTCGATGGCCTGGGCCAACTTCAACGTTTCCTTCTTCATCGCGTTTGCCTCCTTAATCATGCTTGTTTATGGCATTGTTAAAGGAAAGAATACTGAGAAGCTATTGTTTCTGGTATGGAGCGTGATAATCTTGGCGGCAGCCCTGGGGCAGCGCCGCTTCGGCTACTACTACACCATAAACGTTGCGTTGCTCACAGGGTATTTCTGTTGGAAAATGCTGGACGTTGCTGGCTTAAACAAATTGCTGACCAAGTCCAGGGAAGTAGTGAAGGCGGTTAAGAAATTCAAGAAGGGAAAGAAGAGCAGAGAACGGGCGAAAACCGGAGGGTTTATGCAGCCCAGGGGCGCCTGGGTGAGCGTCATCGTTGTCGGAATAGTCCTGTTCGCCATTGTGTTCTTGCCCAATATCCCCGGGGCCAGAGCGCTTGCCGGAAGTGGAAATTTCGTCATGGATGAGGGGTGGTATAACTCCCTTCTGTGGTTGAGGGATAACAGCCCCGAACCTTTTGATGACCCCGATTTCTACTATGAGCTATATCCGCCTCGGGATGAGTTTGAATATCCCGAGACTGCCTACGGTGTGATGTCTTGGTGGGATTATGGCCACTTCATAATGCAAATTGCCCATCGCATACCCAATGCCAATCCCGGTCAGGCCGGGGCTGCGAAGGCAGGCGAGTTTTTCACCGCCCTGAACGAGAGTTCAGCCAACGAAGTTGCCGACAGCCAAGGTACGAAATACGTGATGATCGACTTCATGATGACAACTTCGAAGTTCTATGCGATGGCGCAGTGGGCAGGCAAGAGCGAGGACGACTTCTACGGGGTTTATTATATTCCACTGCAAGAAGGCGGGCAGTGGGCAATGTTATACTACCCTGCCTACTACCAATCCGCTGTGGCCCGGCTCTACAACTTTGATGGGAAGAACGTGACTCCCACGCAGCCCGTAGTCATATCTTATGAAGAGAAGACAGCTCCCACGGGAGAGAAGTACAAAGAAGTCACCAGCGGGCAGCCTTTCCCTACCTATGAAGAGGCGCAAGCGTATGTTGCAAACCAGACGTCTGGAAACTATAGAATAGTGGGCATCGACGCCTTCAGTAGCATCGTGCCTCTTGAAGAATTGAGCAGCTATGAGCGCGTTTATCCGCTCGAGGCCAATATCACCATCAACATGACGACCGTGAAGGTTTTCAAGTATCTGGGCTCAAGTCAGTCCTGAGTAGAAACATAGCAATCATCGCCAGTGGGGCGGGACTTGTGGCTCTCATTTCATGAGCGTAGAATTCGGATGCTACAAGCTGTTGTGTTATGCTAAACTTGAAGTTGTGCGGTATGAAAGAACGGTGAAGCAGAGCGAGAAGTAACTGAAGAGGGGGTCTATATGTTGCTTTCGGACAAGGTCATACTATTAACAGGTGGGACTGGCTCTTTCGGACAGAAATTCACTGAAATAGTGTTGCGAGAACACAGCCCCCAGGCTATACGGATATTTTCCCGCGGAGAATTACTCCAGCATGAGATGCGCCTCAAGTTCAATGATGACGAGAGACTCAGATTCTTCATAGGCGACGTCAGGGATAAAGATAGGCTGTACCGAGCCATGAACGGGGTTGACATTGTGGTTCATGCTGCAGCTCTAAAACAAGTCCCGACCGCCGAATATAACCACCTCGAGGCGGTCACGACAAACATAAATGGGCTAGTCAATGTAACTGATGCTGCAATCGACAACGGTGTTGATGAGAGCACCATCTGGGGCGATTATTATTTCATGCAACCACTAGTAAACGGTAAGACGAAAGGCTTAAAGGCATGAGTAAAAGACCATCTGTCCTCGCCATTATTCCTGCCCGCGGAGGCTCCAGGGGCATACCGCGAAAGAATGTCAGGCTTCTTTGCGGGAAACCTTTAATTGCCTATACCATAGAGACAGCCTTAAGTTCAAAACTTATAGACAGAGTAGTTGTCTCCACTGAGGATGAAGAAATTGCTGGGATATCAAAAGAATACGGTGCTGAGGTAATAAAGAGACCTGAGGAACTGGCGAGGGATGACTCGCCCACCATCGATGTTGTTATGCATGTGCTCAATTGGTTCGAGGAGAAAAACGAGTATTTCGATATAGTTGCATTGCTGGAGCCGACGTCACCTCTAAGAAAGGAAAATGATTTAGATAGTGCAGTACGTTTGTTTATTCAGAATATTGATGAAGCAGACTCCTTAATAAGTCTCGGTGAAATCCACTTAGAAAATCCCCATATAGTGAAGACAGTCGAAGGGGGGGTTGTTAAACCTCTTATTGGAACCACTAGGCGCTTCTACCAAAGGCAGCAGTTGCCAAAGGCTTATTTCCCCTATGGGGTTGTCTATATGTCAAAAGCTGAGACCCTAAAGAAATACAGGACTTTTTATCAGGAAAGAACCATCCCTTATTTAATAGAAAGATGGCAGAATTATGAAATTGATGACGTCTGTGACCTTATATGCGTTGAAGCAATCCTAACCGACAGACTGCAAAGCCACAAGGAGGTATGAAAGTGCTATGAAATTCTTGGTCATTGGTCTGGGTTCCATGGGGAAACGGAGGATAAGATGCCTGAAGAGTTTGGGCTGTGACAGCGTCACGGGCTATGACTTAAGAGAGGATAGAAGGGAAGAAGCGAAGGGAAAATACGGGGTGAGAGTGGTAAGCAATTTAGGTAAGGGGGTTCTCGACAAAATTGATGCGCTTATTATCTCAACCTCGCCTGATCAGCATAACAAATGTATCAGACTGGCAGTTGAGAACAAGAAACCGGCTTTCGTCGAGGCAAGCGTTATATTGGAAGGCTTGGCGGAATTAAATAGCCTGGCCAAGACACAGCATATTCTCATAGCTCCTTCATGTACGATGAGATTCCATCCGGCCATGAAGGACATTAGAAGCATAGTGGCAAGCAGACGATACGGTAAGGTAACGAATTTCAGTTACCACTCGGGGCAATACCTGCCAGACTGGCATCCCTGGGAAAAGGTTAAGGACTTCTATGTGGGTAGGAAAGAGACAGGTGGGTGCAGAGAAATCCTCCCGTTTGAGTTAACCTGGATGGTTGATGTGATGGGAATGCCCAAGAAGGTGGGCGGGTTCTTTGGCAAGACGATGGATGTTGGCGCAGACATTGATGACACCTATGCTATCTCTATGGACTTTGGCGACTTCTACGGAAACATGACTGTGGATGTTGTCTCCAGATATGCGACGAGAAGCTTGATATTGAATATGGAACGAGGACAGATCTTGTGGAGATGGGATGAAGGTGTGGTCAGACTGTACGATGGCGTGAGTCGGAGGTGGATAAACTATTACTATCCTCAAGGGCAGACGGCAGAGGGCTATAATAAGAACATAATTGAAGACATGTATGTGGAGGAGACGGAATCATTCATTAGTGCTGTCCAAGGGAAAAGAAGGTTCCCTAATTCCTTGGGTGAAGACATCAAGGTTTTGAAGTTGCTCCACCGGATGGAGGGCAAGCTATGAAGACAGATACTGGAGTCGGGTTGTGGAAGAGAGCGAAGGGGATCATTCCGGGTGGAACCCAGCTGCTATCCAAGCGTTCGGAGATGTTCCTGCCCGAACAATGGCCTTCCTATTTCAAAAGAGCAAAGGGTGCCGAGGTATGGGATCTAGATGGTAATCACTACATTGATATGTCAATCATGGGCGTCGGTGCCTGTATTCTAGGTTACGCGGATGATGATGTGAACAAAGCGGTCAAGAAAGTAATTGACACTGGCTCGATGTGTACCTTGAATTCTCTTGAAGAAATCGAGTTGGGGGAGCTACTGCTAAGGCTACATCCGTGGGCACAGATGGTGAGGTACACCAGATCAGGCGGCGAAGCAATGGCGGTAGCAGTCAGAATCGCCAGAGCTTTCAGTGGAAAGGACAAGATTGCGTTTTGTGGTTACCATGGCTGGCATGATTGGTATCTCTCTGCGAATCTGGCAGATGAACGGAACTTAGATGGACAACTACTGCCCGGGCTCAAGCCTCTTGGAGTTCCACGAGCACTCAAAGGCACTGCGATTCCTTTTAACTACAATAGAATTGATGAGCTCCATAATATTGTAAATGCGCACGATATAGGAACAATTGTTGTAGAGCCAATACGACATCATGAACCGGAGGACGATTTCCTCGGAAAAATCAGAAGAATTGCCGACAAAATAGGTGCCATCCTGATATTTGACGAAATAACTAGCGGCTGGAGAATGAGGGTAGGTGGTGCACACGAATTATATAATGTGTATCCGGACATTGTCGTTTATGCCAAGGCAATGGGTAATGGTTTCCCCATTGCAGCAATCATTGGTAAAAAAGAAATCATGAACATGGCGCAGGACAGTTTCATAAGCAGCACATTCTGGACAGAAAGAACGGGATTGGCTGCGGCAATAGCTACAATAAATAAGATGCTGGACAGGGAGGTACCAGCTCATCTTTGCAGAATCGGTAAACTTATAGGTGAGGGTTGGGAGGGGGCGGCAGCGAGACATGGACTCAGCATAAAGGTTATGGGTGTCCCGTCACTAACAACCTTTGCCTTTGATGATAGAAACAGCCTGCAACTACATACACTCTTTACGCAGGAAATGCTAAACAGGGGGTTCTTGGCTTCCAAAAGTGTTTATGTTTCATACAGCCACGGTGAAGATCATGTTCGAAGATATCTGCAATCTGTCGATGAGGTGTTCGAGCTGGTGAAAAAGGCTGTCGAAAGTGACAATGTCAGTGATTTGTTAACAGGCCCTGTTGCGCACGAAGGATTCAAGAGACTAGCCTGAACCGCTTCAATATGTCGAAGAGGATACGAATAGGTGGCAGGGTTGTGGGTGAGAATGCACCATGCTTCATAATTGCTGAAGCAGGGGTCAATCACAATGGTGACGTCAACCTGGCCAAGAGACTTGTAGATGTAGCCATGAAAGCTGGAGCTGATGCGGTGAAATTTCAGAGCTTCAAAGCAGAAAACGTGGTCACTAGAAAGGCTGCAAAGGCGAAATACCAGGCACAAACCACTGGCTCTGCTGAGTCTCAGTATGAGATGATAAAAAAGCTGGAGCTTTCAGCAGGCAATTTTGTGGGACTTGTTCACTACGCTCAGAAAAAGGGCATCTTATTTCTATCCACGCCTTTCGACAAAGATAGCGTTGATCTTTTGGATGGTCTGGGCGTGCCCGCATTCAAGATTGCCTCTGGCGAGATAACGAATTTCCCTTTGATTCGATATATAGCGGAAAAGGGTAAACCTGTTATATTATCAACTGGCATGTCTACATTAGGAGAGATAAACGAGGCGCTACAGGTTATCCAAAGCGAAGGGATAAAAGACATCGTTTTGCTTCATTGCACTACCGCCTATCCGGCGAAAGTGGAAGATGTAAACCTTAAGGCAATGGAGACTCTTAGACGCGAATTTAAGGTACCCGTGGGTCTATCTGACCATACTCTCGGTATCACCATCCCTATAGCAGCAGTAGCACTAGGGGCATGTGTAATTGAAAAGCATTTCACTTTGGATAAAAGCCTGCCCGGACCCGATCACCAAGCTTCTCTGGAGCCAAAAGAGTTGAAACAGATGAATGAGACTATAAGGGAAGTGGAAAAGGCTATGGGGGATGGGAACAAAATGCCGACAGAGGAAGAGAGGCAAATCCAGAAGGCGGTCCGGCGAAGCATAGTTGCCCGGGTTAATATCCCGAAGGGAACGATTATTACTGAGGCGATGTTAGACATCAAGAGACCAGGAACTGGTCTCGAGCCCAAATATATGGATAAAGTCATAGGCGCAGTTGCCAGATACCGAATACAGCAAGATGAGCCCTTGACGATGAACAAGTTGGAAGTCAGACGATGAAAAGAAAGGTCGCTGTAGTCACAGGAACGAGAGCGGAATACGGCGCTCTATATCCTGTACTCAAGGCCATAGAGCAGCACCCAAAGTTACAGCTGCTTTTAATAGCGACCGGGATGCATCTTTCGCACGAGTTCGGCTATACAGTGCGGGAGTTAGAAAAGGACGGGTTTCATATAGATGCCAGAGTGGATATGTTGCTGAGCAATGATACATTATTGGCTATGTCGAAGTCTATCGGCATCGGTATTATGGGCCTCGCGCAAACCTGGGAGCAGATACAGCCTGATGTAATTGTTGTGCTTGGCGATCGGGTGGAACCACTGGCCGCAGCTATAGCCGGGTCATACATGAACATACCCGTAGCGCACATCCATGGTGGCGATACGGGCAAAGGAGGGCTGGACGAATCGGCTCGCCACGCGATCACCAAATTCGCGCATATCCATTTCCCAGCTACGAAGGAAAGCGCCGAGCGTATAATCGGTATGGGTGAAGACCGCTGGAGGGTACATACTGTCGGTTCTCCGGCGTTGGACGCTATTTTGAACGAGCCTTTGCTTCCCCCAAAAATCATAGCCAAGAAGTTAGGGCTTGATCTATCCCGGCCGGTCATATTGGTGGTACAGCACCCTGTTACTACTCAGGTTGAAGAAGCACCGGAGCAGATGAGGGAAACGCTGGAAGCAATTGTGGAAATAGGCTATCCCACGGTTCTAATATACCCCAACTCAGATGCTGGCGGGCGAAGGATGATAGGAATCATTAAGGAATATGATAAGCATCCCTTTATTAAGACTTTTAAGAGCCTACCTCGTAAAGAGTATCTCAGCATTATGAAGATATCCAGCGTCATGGTGGGCAATTCCAGCAGCGGGATAATAGATGCGCCCTCCTTCGGGCTACCAGTCGTTAATGTTGGCATTCGGCAAGAGGGGAGGGAAAGAGGCAAAAACGTGATCGATGTGGCACATAAGGAATCGGATATAGCCCGGGCTTTGAAAAGAGCGCTTTCGGATAAGAAATTTCTCAGAGAGGTTAAGAAATGTGAGAACCCCTACGGCGACGGCAGGGCTGGCCCAAGGATCGTGGAAGCTCTAAGCCAAATAGCAATCACGCCCAGATTGCTTCAAAAGAAGAGCACGTACTAGCAGGGGCATGTAAATTGGAAAAACGATTCAAGGATTGGAAATATCCCGAGTTTGACTCCAGGGGGATGACCAAGTGGAACTGGATGTGCCAACATCACGAGAATCTGATACTGGGTGACAAGACAGACATCGGGGCGTTCACTTACATTAATGCCAAATACGGGGTTGAGATCCAGGATAATGTACAGATTGGTTCTCATTGTTCCATATATTCGTGGTCAACGATCGATGGCAAGAAGGGCATGGTAACCATAAAGAGAAATGCGAAAGTGGGTGCACACACTGTCATAATGCCGGGCGTCACCGTTGGTGAGAACGCTACTGTTGGAGCATGTAGTCTTGTAACCGAACATATTCCCGACAATGCTGTAGCCTATGGCCTTCCCGCGAAGGTCGTCAGGTACCAAGAGCAGGAAGGCTGACAATGGACTGGAAAATCCCTTTGTTCAAGATATACTGGGACGAAAAAGATGTGGGGATGGTGAAGGAAGCTATCCAGCGGGGGATGTTCTGGGCAATCGGCCCGAACATCGAAAAACTAGAGCATATGCTCTCCGAGTATATGGGAGCCAAGCATGCCCTGGTATTCAACTCTGGCAGCTCGGCATTGCACGCTGTCATGCTCGGCTACAACATCGGCCGAGGTGATGAGGTTATTGTTCCGTCTTTCACTTTCATTGCGACGGCAAACGCTCCCCTCTTTGTAGGAGCCAAGCCGGTCTTCGCCGATATAGAAGAAAAAACTTTTGGACTAGACCCAGAGGATGTCAATAGTAAGATAACCAAGAGAACAAGGGCAATTATGCCCGTTCATTATGGCGGCGCGCCATGCCTGACTACCGAACTGAAAGCAATTGCTGAAAGACATAATCTGCTCTTTATTGAAGACGCCGCCGAATCACTTGGCGCCACTGTTAATGGCAAGAAGGTGGGGAGTTTCGGTGATGCAGGTGTCTTCAGTTTCTGCTCCAACAAGGTCATTACTACGGGCGAAGGGGGAGCCGTAGTGACTGATTCTGTAGACATATATGAGAAACTCAAGCTGATACGGTCTCATGGCAGGGCGGAGACCGCCAACTATTTCTCCTCGACTGACTATATGGACTACGTTACTTTGGGCTATAATTTTCGTATGTCAGACATCACTGCTGCGTTAGGTATGGCCCAGCTCGAGAAAATAGATGCGGTTATCGAGATGCGCAGAAGAAATGCCGAGATGCTGTCCGCTAGATTGTCTCGAATTGCCGAGATTGAAGTTCCCCGTTCTCCAGATAATTTCCTTCATGTATATCAGATGTATACTATCAGAGTAAAAGAGGGGAAGGAGAAAAGGGATGCCTTGTCAGCGTCTCTCGCCAAGCAAGGCATCATGACCAAAGTATTCTTTCACCCGGTTCACCAAACTCATTTCTACACGGACAAGCTGGGTTACAAGTGCGATTTGCCAATTACTGAGAGTCTCTCTCGGCAGGTCTTGACTCTTCCGATGTACCCTACGCTTTCTGAACGTGAGATAGACTTTATTGCAGATCAGATCGCAACCTTCTTCTCACCTGGTGCCTAGAAATATGATTGAGAGGAACTTGAAATGGTAAATATCTTCCGGGGCAAGAACGTACTGGTTACTGGTGGGAGTGGCTCCATAGGTAGCGAGGTAGTGAAAAAGATGCTGCAATGTGAACCTAAAGTGGTAAGAGTCTTGAGCAATGATGAGAATTGCTTATTCAATTTGGAACAAGAGTTACGGTGTTACTCTAATTTGAGATTCCTGGTGGGAGATGTTAGAGATAAAGAGCGGCTGCAGCGTGCCGTAGAGAATGTAGACTTTGTATTTCACGCGGCGGCTCTAAAACATGTTCCCCTTTGTGAGTACAATCCATTTGAGGCAGTGAAAACCAATGTGCTAGGCACTCAGAACGTGATTGAGGCGGCAATGGAGGAGGAAGTAGAGAAGCTGATAACCATCAGCACTGATAAGGCAGTCAATCCAGTAAATGTTATGGGAGCTACCAAGCTATTAGCTGAAAGACTCACCACCTCTGCAAATTACTATAAAGGACTGAGGAAAACAGCTTTCTCCTGTGTCAGGTTTGGAAATGTTCTGGATTCTAGAGGCTCTGTTATGCCTTCATTCAGAGATCAAATCAGAAAGGGTGGGCCAGTTACTCTCACAGACCCAGATATGACCAGGTTTGTTATGACTATTCCAACGGCAGTGGACTTGGTCTTGAAAGCTGCCAAAATAGCCCGGGGCGGTGAGATATTCATCTTCAAAATGCCGGCCTTGCGTATTGGCGACTTAGCGAAGGCTATGATTGGTGAACTGGCACCTCAATACGGATACAATCCCCAAAGCATCAAAGTGCAAATAAGTGGCAAAAGAGCTGGTGAGAAAGTTTACGAGGAATTATTAACCGCTGACGAAGCTATGAATGCCTCTGAGACCGAAGATATGTTTATCATTTCTCCGCCAGGGACTAACCAAGATAGCAGAAGGACATCAGCTAGGGAATATAGATCCGACCAAGACGGGATCCTGCTGAACAAGGAAGAAATAAAGGAAATATTCAGAAAAAGCTCGCCGCAGCCTCTCTGAAACAATCCCCCGAAGATCAAAAATTGACTATTTAGGGTTCTAAGGAGAAGTTGCCATGATAAGCAGGATATTATTCTTGCTGGACATTCCTTTCAATCAACCGCTTTTTCAGCGATTTGGCGTTGAGTTGCTCCTAGAAAATGGCTTTAATGTCGCGGTTTGGGATCTGACTAATATCCTTCACCCTCGTCTCACAAAAAATTATCAGCCCCCTGATCCAATTGATTGGCCGGGTTGTAAAATATTTAATAATAAAAAGCTCGCTTTGGAAGAAATGAAAAATCTTCCTTCTACTACATTCATTATTAACTTTATTGGTTATTCGCTAAAATCTTATTGCGTATATAGGGCTATTTCTGCCAGTCAAGCTGAATATGCCATTCATATGGCAGGTGCTATACCGTTCCCATATGTGGGGATTAGCAGAAGGGAAAAAATCTTCTCATATCTTAAGAGGCTAGGTAAAGTCAGCGGTGGAAGACTTGTCAATTATATCGTTAATTATGGCTTTTATCATTTACCTTTTACTTGGCTAGGCGTAAAGCCTGCAAGTCTGATTCTTGCTGGAGGAAAGGGATTCGTTGTTTATCCTTACCCTGTTAATAAGAGTACTGAGATTCTTTGGGCACATAGTCTGGATTATGATCTTTATTTAGAAGAGGGGAATGTCCCTCCTACCGGGCGACCTATCGCTGTATTTTTGGATGAATATCTTCCCTTCCACCCTGACTATATTCATGCGGGTATTCCAGCTCCTATCACTGCCGAGAGGTATTATCCCTTGCTGAATCGATTTTTCAGTCTTGCAGAACGAGAACTGGGGCTTAAAGTAGTGATAGCTGCCCATCCTCGATCCCACTATGAACCCCCCCCCGACTATTTCGAGGGGCGTGAATGCGTTAGAGGTAAAACCATCCAGTTAGTCAGGCAAAGCCAACTGGTCTTGTCCCATTGTAGCACTGCTCTTAGCTTTGCCAATCTCTATCACAAGCCGGTGATGTTTCTAACTTCCTCTGATTTAGATAAAAGTAGCCTAGGGCCCTGGATCAGGGTAATGGCTAACTGGTTTGGGAAAACCCCAATTTGCATGGACGGAGACGCTATTATAGATTGGGCACAGGAGCTAACCATTGACAGGGGTCATTATGAGCACTACCGCCAAGCCTATATAAAAACGGAGCATTCTGAAGATCTCCCATTTTGGCAGATAGTTGCAAACAGGTTACGAAAGAGATAAGAAAAGGCTACCGCGCGGATAACCACATAGGTTCACCAAATGGCAATAAGTGTTGTAAACATAGCCAGAAATTCTTTGAAGTTTAGCTCAGTCAATTTTTTAGTGGCACTTATATCAATGCCGGTAATGATATATGCGGCTACGATATTGGCGCCGGAGCAATACGGGATTTATGGCTTCCTGGGCTTATGGCTAATGTATGCCAGTCTTATAGGGCCAGGATTTCTAGCTGCCGGACAAAGAGAAATGCCGGTCCTTCTGGGAAGAGGCAAGGAAAGAGAAGCATTAGAAATACAGAATATTTCACTTTCAGCGGAAATATTGTACACAGTAATACCATTTGTGGTTATCATTGGAGCCTCGTTCTTCTACTCAAGCACAGCTTTAAGGCATGGTCTAATTATAATAGCAGCAAGTTATGTAGCTATGCGTCTGGCCAGCTTTTGGAGTGTAACAAATTTTATCAGGGAGAAATTTAACCCAGTTGTTAAGGGAAATTTGATAGGCGCTATTTTGACACCTCTGGCAATACTAGCCGGTGTAAATTGGTTAGGAGTTTATGCATTATTAATCGCTCCGTTAATTGCCAATGTGGTTGTGTGGGTTTACTATTTGAAAGAGGGGGCAATTAATTACCGTTTTAAATTTGACCGAAGTGAAACTGCTAAGCTAGTAAAAGTTGGCGTCGTCCTCCAGGCATTGAGTTTTTTGTTTTGGGCATGTCGATTGGCGGATAGGACAATTATCGCTGCCATGCTTCCCCTTGAACAATTAGGACTTTATGTATTCGCTATGCAGTTCATAATGGTAATGCTGCAGATTCCTACAGATTTTGGCAATGTGTTGATGCCAATCTTATGGAGGGAAGCAGGCAAGGCTGATAGTGTCTTTGAGGGTTTTAAGGATCTCAGAAGGATAGCCATCTATTTGGCTCTTGGGACTGCTGTTCTCATCCCCATTGGTCAACTGGGGTTTTATTTGGCAGTAAGTCTAATAACAACAAAGTATATCGGTAGTATCCCTGTATTTTATGTATTATCCTACAATCTTTATCTTGCTTCGATGGGGATAATCCCCGCCCTTATTTTAAATTCCAGCACGGTAAATAAACAGAAGATTAGTTTATATTGCTATTCCATTGGGCTGGCATTAAATATAATCTTTGGCATCCTTGTGGTTAAGCTGGGGTATGGTGTGGTGGGAGTGGCGTGGGTAACCATATGCACACAAGGTCTAGTAACCTTTATATTGTATCGTTTTATTAAGGGCTACATTTTCAGGGATGTAAAAGAGTTCGTTAGATTTCAGGTAAGAATCTTATTTCCTTTTTTGATAACTATTCCCTTTTATTTCTTCCATAATTATTTGAACTCAGTAACTTCCAATCTCTGGACTTTTGCTGGTATCTCATTAGCGACTCAGGTGATTCTATGGAGCCTGGTAATTGGGATTTTTTATAGGGATTATTTGTCCATCAGTGATATTAAAGCATTAATGAGGGAGATAAGAACAGCAATAAAAAGGTAGATTGCCTGATAAACAACCAAGATGATATTGTATTTGGGACGTGTCATTATTTCCTGTCAGGCGTGGGTAACCATATGCACAGAGGGTCTAGTAACTTTTATACTTTACTATTTCATTAAAGACTACATTTTCAAAATGACAACGGAATTTAGTAAATTTGTAATATTAATCATAGTTCCTTTTCTGGCATGTATTCCATTCTACTTCTTCCATCTTTATTTGCACTCAGCAACGTCCAGTATGTGGGCTTTCACCGGTATGTCACTGGCCGCTCAATTAGTTGTATGGAGTCTGATAATCGGCATTTTTTATCGGAATTACCTGTCTATTAGAGAGTTCAGAGTCGTAAGGAATGAGATAAATGCCGCCATAAGAGAGAGGTTTCCCAAATAGGGAGTATTACTGATATATTAGCCATAAAGAGGGTAAGTCGAGAAATTGAGGGTTTGTCTGGCTTGAGATTATTTCCCATAATCCATGATGGAGCGGGGGACACTTAGAATGAGTGCCGATAGATTTATGAATCCTTCAATTTTTGACCCTGTTTATATCGCCAGAAAAGGAATAGCACAAGGTTTAAAAGATGCCGCCCAAAGATATGCCAAAGGGAAATTAATCGATTTAGGTTGTGGGATGAAACCCTATGAAGACATCTTCGCTCCGTACTGTGATTCATATTTTGGTGTTGATTATCCTGATGCCGCCAAACTTAATTATGGCGAAGATACACGGGCTGACTTATGGACTGATTGCACGGAGACAGGCCTGGATGCGGAGAGCTTTGATACTGTATTGAGCACCCAAGTTCTGGAACATATTGGGCACCCTCAAAAATTACTGGAAGAAGCTCATCGTTTATTAAAAAAGGGTGGGATTTTGATTATGACAGCACCCTTCTTATGGCAAGAACATTCAATACCGCATGATTATTGTCGCTTTTCGCAATACAGCTTGCAGAGTTTTGTGGAAGAAGCTGGCTTTGATGTTCTCGAAATACGTAAGTTGGAAGGGGCTTTTGCCTCTATACAGCAAATGAACATTGTGTCTATACTGGGGAGAGAGCGAAAATGGCTACTTAGTAAGATTTATCACGGGGTGGTTAATCGGTTCATTATGATTCCGCTTATCAATGTAGCGGCAATGACTTTAGACAAGAAAGTGCACAATGATAAACTGTATCTAACCACATTAACAATTGCAGAGAAAAGAGAGGTCGAAGAATGAATATCCTTGATTTGGGATGTGGCAAAAAGAAGTATCCAGGCAGCATAGGCTTGGACATTTCTGACAAGACAGATGCCGATATTATTCACGATCTAAATGTTTTTCCATACCCTCTTGAGGATAACAAGTTTGACTATGTATATATGGATAATGTTATTGAGCACCTTGATAATGTCATTGGGGTAATGGAGGAGATCCATCGTATAACAAAAAATGGTGCTACGATTAAGATTATTGTCCCGTACTTTAGGAGCCCATATGCGTTCATAGATCCGACTCACAGACATTTTTTTGCTACGATGTCCTTTTACTATTTTGACCCCAACCATAAGTTTAACAAGCTATATAAATATTCAGATGCTCACTTTAGGGTTAAAAATATTGTATTTGACGAACAAATTCCCCATCGTCTTTTGGGAAAGATTGTCACTAAATTTGCGAATAAAGCATTGTATCTCTATGAATATGGACTTTCTCATATATACCCTTTAAATACTTTAACTTATTATTTAGAAACGGTGAAGTAGAACATGGGTTTTGGAGATTACAAAGAGAAAAGGGTTCTGGTCACCGGAGGCAGCGGCTTTGTAGGCAGCAGACTGTCCGCGAGCCTGGCGTCTCGAGGGGCTCATGTGTACAATCTGGACCTGAACAAGCCCATGTTCAATGACAATCCAAATGTTAATTTCTGCCAGGTTGATTTAACGAATAGGAAAGATGTATTTAGTGCCGTAACATCAATTAAGCCAGAAGTAGTATTTCACTTGGCTGCCACCATAAGCAGGGCTTCTGAGTTTGATATGCTTTATCGTATGATTGATACTAACTTGGTAGCAACAATTAATTTGTTTAATTGTCTGAGGCACGTTACTCCCCTTCAATCAGTAATTGTTGCCGGAACTGCGGAAGAGTACGGAATCAATAAGGTGCCATTTAGGGAGAATCTAAGGGAAAACCCGATTAGCCCTTATTCCTTTTCAAAGGCTTGCATGTCGCACCTGTGTAGATTGGTATATAATCTTTATGAGATACCTACGGCGGTTCTGCGAGCTACGCTGGCTTACGGTCCAGGTCAGGCGGAAGTGATGTTTATTCCTTCTCTAATAAAATCCTTACTACGAAATGAAAAATTCTTGATGACAGCAGGTGAACAAACTCGTGACTTTCTATTTATAGATGATCTTATTGAGGCGTATCTGCTGGCCGGGTCAAGTGATTCTGTTGCCGGTGAGATTCTTAATATCGGTTTTGGAAAGAGCTATAGAATTCAAGACGTCGCTAAGAAAATAGGGAAGATTTTAGGTAAAGAACACCTGCTATCTCTTGGCGATATAAGCTACAGAAAATTTGAGGTGATGGAATACCAAGTCGATTTTTCGAAAGCCCGCAGGCTTCTTAATTGGATTCCCAAGATAGATATTGATCAAGGTCTACAATTGACAATAGAAGGATTTCAAAAAAGTGAAACCTAAGATCCATTTTCACTCCGATTGTCCTTTTTTCGGCGGTTGTGAAAATATGCTTTCCGTTCTCTTCAACAACGAGAAGATCCGCAATAATTTTGAACTAAGTTTTAGTTACGGATACAGTAAAGAATACGAAGACGGTCTGAATGATCGGGTTGAGACTTATATTAAGAAATATCCCCTCAATACATCCCTACGCTGGAGTATACATGGCCCCAAAATCCTTCGGTACTTCTTGGGTGCCATCGGCAAACTGCTTGAATATATTTATTTTGCTAAAGATATCTTTAAAATTTACAGGATTATAATAAAAGAAAATCCAGACATTGTGCATATAAATAATGGCGGATATCCTGGTGCTTACTCTTGCTCGGCTGCTGTTTTTGCCGCCAAGCTTGCTGGTAAGGACAAAATCATATATGTGGTTAATAATGTGGCCGTTCCTCGTTCCTCAATTACCA
>Ga0299912_10001202_pt1 | contig 20961 bp, 19 predicted proteins | sample RVTome_2_FD_207667 | JGI IMG/M metagenome (GOLD analysis project Ga0299912, IMG submission 207667) | Soil microbial communities from uranium-contaminated site in the Upper Colorado River Basin, Wyoming, United States - RVT95D214 (version 2) ... | reverse complement strand
GCACTGACGAGAGGCCTACGGGCTTGCCGGCATCGTCGTAGTCAAGATGTCCCGACATCCAAGTCCCGGCGTCCGAGATCGAAAAGAAACCGTGGCCGCCGGCGTCCAGCAGCAGGCCTGACCAGCCGCCAAAGTTCTTGGCCGGCGAGGTCAGCACGAGGCCGCCGCGCCAAGTGAGCTTGCCGAAGCGCACATTGTTCGGGCTGAGCCTGTCGAAGGCGGTGATCGGCTGGGCGTCGACCACGATCGGGCCCGCCCGCAGATCCACCGTCGACGGTTTGGTTCCGCCGATGGCCATGCCGCTCGCCGCAAGCGCCCCGACCAGCAGCGCAAGGCGCCCCCCGCGCACCAGCCAATTACGGCGGTCGACGCCGTCGCGCGGCACAACACCGGGCCAAAGTCGTGTGCGGGCCTGCCGCAAGCCGGAATTCCTCATTGCACGTGGCGCCGGCGGAAGCGCGGCCGCGGGTGCACGACGCGCGTCTTTTCCTCGAACAGCTCCACGAGCTTGTCGGTCATGGCGCCGGCGAGCTCGCTCGGATCGGTGATGGTGACAGCGCGACGATAGTAGCGGGTCACGTCGTGGCCGATGCCGATGGCGATCAGCTCCACCGGAGAGCGTGTCTCGATCTCGTCGATCACTTGGCGCAGGTGTTGCTCCAGATAGCTGCCGGAATTGACCGAAAGCGTCGAGTCGTCGACAGGCGCGCCATCGGAGATCATCATCAGAATGCGGCGCTGTTCCGGCCGGGCGAGCAGCCGCCGATGCGCCCAGGCCAACGCCTCGCCGTCGATGTTCTCCTTGAGGAGCCCCTCGCGCATCATCAAAGCGAGCGAGCGCTTGGCCCGCCGCCACGGTGCATCTGCCTTCTTGTAGATGATGTGGCGGAGATCGTTCAGCCGTCCGGGCGCGGTCGGCTTGCCCGACGCGAGCCATTGCTCACGCGCCTGGCCGCCCTTCCATGCGCGCGTGGTGAAGCCGAGGATCTCCACCTTGACGCCGCAGCGCTCAAGCGTGCGCGCCAGAAGATCGGCGCAGCAGGCGGCGACCATGATCGGGCGGCCGCGCATGGAGCCCGAATTGTCGAGCAACAGCGTGACCACGGTGTCGCGGAACTCGGTCTCCCGCTCGCTCTTAAACGACAGCGCGTGCATCGGATCGATGATGACGCGCGTCAGCCGGGCGGCGTCGAGAGTGCCTTCCTCAAGATCGAAATCCCAAGCGCGGTTTTGCTGCGCCAGCAACCGCCGCTGCAGCCGGTTAGCGAGCCGTGCAACGGCACTGGAAAGCGTTCGCAGCTCGCGGTCGAGATAGGCGCGCAGCCGCTCGAGCTCTTCGGGCGATGAGAGCTGGTCGGCGCCGACCTCCTCATCGAACTCGCGGGTGAAGACCTTGTAGCCGAATGCCTCGGGATCATCGAGGATCGACGCGTTGGGGCGCCACGGCTCGGGCGTTTCGATCTGATCGAGATCGTCGAGCATGCTTTCCAGCTCGTCGGCACTGGCCGACTCGGTGGCTTCCTGCGCCTCGCTCGCGTCACCTTCGGCGAGGCCTTCATCGCGCGGCTGATCTCGCCCCTCCTCGCCTTTTTCCGCCGATTCCGACTGGCCGTCGCTCGACTGCGGCTCGTTGTCGTCCTCGCCGTCGCTCTCGTCGCGATCGGACGGGGCGCTCTCCTCGGTGAGCTCGAGCGCGCGCAACAGATCGCGGATCAGGCGGCCGAAACTCTCCTGATCCTCGGCAAGTGTGTCGAGCCGCTTAAGAACCTTGGCGCCGCGCTGCTCGATCGCCCCGCGCCACACGTCGACGAGGGCCTTGGTCGTATCGGGCGGCGGCAGCCCCGTCAGTCGCTCGCGGATCATCAGCGCCAGCGCGTCCTCGAGCGGCGCGTCCTCTTTGGTCGAAGCATGCGCGAAACGGCCGTGGGAGTAATAATCCTCGATGCGCGCGGTGAGGTTGCGCGCCATGCCGGGCATACGGTTGGCACCCAGCGCCTCGACACGGGCGCGCTCGGCCGCTTCGAACACCAGGCGCGCTGGCCCGGAGCCGGGCGCCAGTCGGTTGTGCAGCTTTACGTCATGGCAGCCGGCAGTCAGCGCGAAGCTGTCGGCCCAGCCGCGGATGACGGCAATCTCACGCTGCGAGGGGATGCGCGAGGGCTCCGGCAACTGCACGTGCTTAGGGGAATATTCGGGCGCCCCGGGCGCGAAGCCGACTTCGAGATCGTGCTCGCCCGCGATGGCGCGAACAGTCAGCCCTATCGCCCGCTTCAGCGGCTCCGTCGGCGCTTCCTTGCGTTTCGGCCCGACCGTCGTCATCGCCAACTCGACTAGCTCAGCGCGACGTTGGCCGCACTCTCGGGCAACTCCTCGCCGAAGCTGCGCTGATAGAACTCGGCCACCATGGGGCGCTCGAGCTCGTCGCACTTGTTGAGGAAGGTGAGACGAAATGCGAAGCCGACGTCACCGAAGATCTCGGCGTTCTCCGCCCACATCATCACCGTGCGCGGACTCATCACCGTCGACAGGTCGCCGTTGATGAACGCCGAGCGCGTCAGGTCGGCGACACGCACCATCTGCGATACGGCCTTGCGCTTGGCCTCGCTCTTGGCGAACGATTTGACCTTGGCCAGGACGATCTGGGCCTCGTCGTCGTGCGGCAGATAGTTGAGCGTCGCGACGATCGACCAGCGGTCCATCTGACCCTGATTGATCTGCTGCGTGCCGTGATAGAGGCCGGAGGTGTCGCCGAGGCCGATGGTGTTCGTCGTGGCGAACAGGCGGAAGGCCGGATGCGGGCGAATCACCTTCGACTGGTCAAGCAGGGTGAGCTTGCCCGACACCTCGAGCACGCGCTGAATGACAAACATCACGTCCGGGCGGCCGGCGTCGTACTCATCGAAGACGAGCGCGGTGTTGGACTGCAACGCGTAGGGTAGGATGCCCTCGCGGAACTCGGTGACCTGCTGGCCGTCGCGCAGCACGATCGCGTCCTTGCCGACGAGATCGATGCGGCTCACGTGGCTGTCGAGGTTGATGCGGATGCATGGCCAGTTGAGCCGCGCCGCCACCTGCTCGATGTGCGTCGACTTGCCGGTACCGTGGTAGCCCTGGATCATCACCCGGCGGTTGTGCTTGAAGCCGGCGAGGATGGCGAGCGTCACGTCCTTGTTGAACAGGTAGTCGGGATCGAGATCGGGGACGTGCTCGTCGGACTTCGAAAACGCCGGTACCTCGAGATCCGTGTCGATGCCGAAGACCTGCCGTACCGACAGCTTCATGTCCGGCAGACGGGGCGGCTTGCTTTCGGCACCCGCTTGGGATTGCGCACGCATAATGCAGGGGTCCTCGAAGTGGGGCAGAGTCTACGACGGGTCGGCAGCAACGCCGGATGTCAGACTAGGCCCGCTTGCTTCAGATAGTTATAGGCTTGGATTATCTCACGCAACTTGTCGCCGGAGCGGGCGTCGCCACCGTTCGCATCGGGGTGGTAAATCTTAACCAGCTCCTTGAAGCGCGCCTTGATGTCGATGCGCGTGGCATCGGCCGCGAGATTGAGCGTCTGGAAGCATTTCCGCTCCAGCGGCTTCAATTGCCGGCGGCTCTCGGGCGGCTCCTCGCGCGCAGCCTTTGCGCGCCAGGCAAAAAAGGCATGCGGGTCGATGGCGCGCCAGCCAGCGCCGCGTGGCGGCACCCCGGCAGGGGCCTCGGTTTTCGCCTGCGCGCCCTTCACCGACGGGTTGACGCCGACCGTCCATGTCGGCCGGTGCCCAGTGAGCGCGTCCTTCTGAAAATCCGCCACCTCAGAGTCGTTCATCCCGTCGAAATAATTGTAGGTGGCGTTGTACTGGCGAACGTGCTCGACGCAGAATACAAAGAACTCCCCGTCGCGGCCCCGGCCGCGTGGCGCGCGGTGACGCCCGGGAGCCGAGCAGCCTTTCCACTGGCAGCACGGGTGCTCCTCGCGCACAGCCTGAGCGCGCTCCTTCTTGGGCGCGACGCGAATGCTGTCGAAGTATTTCGAGTTTAGTTTCATCGCGCGAAGTATGATCCGCCCTCAGGCGCCACACAAGCCAATCGAAGCGCAGCGTCGATTATCACTGTTCCACACACGCGTGAGGCGACCATTAATGAGCCTTGAGAACCGCATGCGAGAGAAGCTTCTGGTCGCCCTGCGGCCGACGCGACTCGATTTGGTCAATGAGTCGCACCTTCACGCCGGACACGGCTCGTCCCCAGCAACCGGCGAGAGTCATTTCCGCGTGCTGATCGTCTCCGATGCCTTCGACGGCAAATCGCGAGTCGAGCGGCATCGGATCGTCAATGATATGCTGCGGGACGAACTGAAAGATGGGGTGCACGCGCTGGCAATCAAGGCCGTGGCACCGGGCGAACCCGTATGATGCAAAAAAGCCTCGCCCCCGCTGTCGCGGAGGCGAGACGCAAGACGCGGAAATCAATCAGCGTCGAGTAGCGACTAATGCCACCAGCGGTGGTGGTGACGGCGATGATGACGATGCTTCCACCAGCGGTAGTGGTGGCGCCGGTAATGGACCTTTTCGACGGCAGCTGCCGACTGATTGACGGTGGTGAGCTTGCCGAGGACGCTGCCCGAAGCAGGGGCGGCCTGGGCCGTGCCGGCGGCGACGAAGCAGGCAAGGACGCCCGCAACGGCGGTCAGCGGGATCAGTCTTTTCATCACGGTTTCTCTCTCCTGTTGGTGCGCCGCCGACCCGTGGGTCGCCGACACACTGCTTTTCTTCCTGCGTGCGATCCACATGCAGGTTCAGCATTTGCGCCTGAACCTAACCTGAATGACCGGGCGAGGATGTGCTCAGATCGCGCTCAGGCTGCTGTCGAGCCCGCCGTTCCGGACGAACCGGCACGCGCTGAGGACGGCGCGGCGGGACTGACGCGCAGCGCGGTGATCTTATTGCGCGTCTTGCGCAGGATCTCGAAGCGGTAGCCGTAGAAGGTGAACACCTGGCCCGGCTCGGGAATGGTCTGTGCCTCGTGAATGACGAGGCCGGCAACAGTCGTCGCCTCCTCGTCCGGCAGGTTCCAGTTCATCTGCCGGTTCAGGTCTCGGATGGCGATGGTGCCATCGACGTTGACCGTGCCGTCGGCCTGCAGCCTGATCGCGGCTTCGTGTGTGTCATGCTCGTCGGCGATTTGCCCGACGATCTCCTCGAGGATGTCCTCGAGCGTGATCAACCCCTGCACCTCGCCGTACTCGTCGACGACGAGCGCCATCTGCGCCTTACGCTTGAGAAACTGATTGAGCTGCTCTTTGAGCCCCGTGGTGTCGGGAACGAACCACGGTTCGACCGCGAAGCTCATGACGTCAAGCTTGGCGACGTCCCATCCTGCACGGGCCAGTGCGGAGAGAAGATCCTTGGTGTGCAACACGCCGACGATGTTTTCGGGCTCGTCCTTCCAGATCGGGACTCGCGTATATTGCGAGCGCAGCAGGTCGTCGACGATCTTCTGTGGGGGATCGTCGGCGTCGATCGTCTCCATCTTGGTCCGGTGCGCCATGATGTCGGCCACCTGCAGATCGCGCAGGTCGAGCACGCCGCCCAGCATGTCGGCGTCGTGACGCGCAACTGTGCCTTCCTTGGTCTGCAGCTCGATGGTGCCGCGGATCTCCTCGTGCGCAGCCAGAATGTTCGCCTCGTCGTCGACCCTGGTCGGCGTCAGCTTGAGGAGCTGGCGGACGACGAAGGCGACCATGACCGTCAGCGGCGTGAACACCGCGATGATGACGCGCAGCGCCGGGGCGACGATCAGCGCCACGCGATCCGAGTAGGCAAGCGCGTAGGTCTTGGGGAGCACCGCCGCGAAGATGACGATGAGCAGCGTCATGATCACCGTGGCGTAGGCGACGCCGACCTCGCCGACCAACACGATGGCGAGGCCCGACGCCAGTGCCGAAGCGAGCACGTCGACGAGCGTGTTGCCGATGAGGATCGCGCCGATCATCTTCTCGGGCGAGCGCAGCAGCCTGTTGACGGCGGCGGCCTTGGCATTGCCCTCCTGCTCGAGCGCGTGCATGCGAGCCCGCGAGGCGGCAGTCAGCGAGGTCTCGCTGCCGTTGAAGAAGGCCGAGAGCACGATGAGCACGGCGATGGCAGCGACGATGAGGATGATCTCGAGGGTCATGATTCTAGGTCAGCGATCCGGCGTCAGATGAGGCTATTGCGGCTGTAGCCAGGTTGCGCGCACACCCGAAAGATTAACGCTGCTCGGCCTGTGCGCCTCAAAAAGGGGGCGAACAATAGCACAGGTCAGCTGTGCAAACCGTTTGCGATTTCGCCGGCGAGGAATTCGCGCACCTGCTCGTCCGGCACGTCGCGCGCGATGAACGCCTCGCCGATGGCGCGCGCCAGGATGAACGTGAGCTCGCCGCCGCGCACCTTCTTGTCCTGCGCCATCAAGCGCAGCAACGCCGCGACGTCCGGCTTGTCGCCGGGAATCTCGCCAATGCGCGTCGGCAAGCCGACAGCGCGGAAGTGCGCCGCGACGCGCGCGGCCGAACCCGCCGGGCAATATCCCAGCGCCTCGGAGAAGCGAAACGCCAAACACATGCCGATGGCGATGGCCTCGCCGTGCAGCAGGCGGTCCGAATAGCCGCACCACGCCTCGAACGCATGCCCGAACGTATGCCCAAGATTGAGCAGTGCGCGCTCGCCCTGCTCCGTCTCGTCGCGACCCACGATGCCGGCCTTGGCCCGAACGCTCGTCTCGATTGCGTGCGTTGAGGCTTCGGCGTCAAGCGCGAACACCGCCGGCCAGTTGTTCTCGAGCCAGGCGAAGAACGACGCATCGCCGAGCAGGCCATATTTCGCGACCTCGGCATAGCCGGCGCGCAGCTCGCGCTTGGGCAGCGTACGCAGCACGTCGGTGTCGGCCAAGACGAGTCCCGGCTGATGAAAGGCGCCGATGAGGTTCTTGCCTTGCGGCATATCGATGCCCGTCTTGCCGCCGACGGAGGAATCGACCTGGGCCAGCAACGATGTCGGTATCTGCACGAAGCGGACGCCGCGGCGCAGGATCGCTGCTGCGAACCCGGCGAGATCGCCGATCACGCCACCACCGAGTGCGACAACCAGATCGCCGCGCTCGAGGCCGAGCTCCAGCAAACCTTCGCACAAGGGCTCGAGCTTGCGGAAGCTCTTCGTCGCCTCGCCGGGCTGCAGAATGATCGAGCCAGCATGGCGGCCATCATGGTCGAGTGCTGCCTCGAGCGCAGAAAGATGCCAGCGCGCGACGTTCTCGTCGGTGACGACGCCACATCGCGCAGCGCCCATGCGAGCGGTGATGATTTCTCCGGCGCGGCTGACGAGCCCCGGCCCGATGAGAACGTCATAGGCCCGATCGCCGAGCGGCACATTCACCGTGCGCACGTCCGCGTGAGGCACGCTGCGACTCTCGGAGACAGCGCTCATGGGGACACCTCCGGCGGTGCGGCGACGAGAAGCCTTGAGAGCTGCGTCACGATTTCCGCCACGATGACCTCGTGGGGAACGTCGCGGCTCTCCACCGTGATGTCGGCCAGCGCGTAGATGGGATAGCGGCTTTCCATGAGCTTCTGTAGCACGACCGCGGGCTCGCCGGTCTTCAGCAGTGGGCGGTTAGTGCGCTTGCCTACGCGGCGCACGAGCAGCGGCAGCTCGGCGCGCAGCCATACCGAGACCCCGGACTCGGCGATGGCCTCGCGCGTCTCGGAATTCATAAAGGCACCGCCGCCCGTCGCCAACACCTGCGGGCCCGAGCGCAGCAGTCGGGCAAGCACCTTGCGCTCGCCGTCGCGGAAATATGGCTCGCCATGCTCGGCGAACAAGTCCTCGATGCTTTTGCCGGCGGCCTTCTCGATCTCCTCGTCGGCGTCGACGAACGGCAGCGCCAGTTTGGCAGCCAGACGCCGCCCGATGGCCGATTTTCCGCAGCCCATGAGCCCGACCAGGACGACCGAGCGGCCCCCAAGGGCTCCGCGGATTGCGTTCATGGACTGGGCGTCGGGCATTGTCTTTCACTCTACCGATCGAGCCCGAATCGGCCGATGACCCGGGGCACAGCCGCCTTGCATCGGCGGACTAGAGGAGCGGCGTTTTAGCATTCCGCGCGCCCCGCACGGGTCGCCCAGCTGCCTGCTTTTAGGGCCGCAGCCGCGGATTATCCACCTCGTACGCGCCGCCTACTTTGGATTGTCGTCCGGTGCAAGTCATAATGGCGCCAACTTGCAAAGTGACCAAAGCCGTGGGGACGGGATAGCAAATGCCGAGCTTGTTCCGGTTTCTTTTCGTTGTTGGCACCATCGGGGCCATCATCACGGGTGCCCTTTACATCCTTGCCAACAAATTCGAGCCGCAGACACGCACCGTGACCAAGCCCGTACCGGGCGTGAAGGTGCGAACCGAGTAACCGACGGCTTACGAGCCATGCGAAGTGCCAGCTACGCCGCCGCGCTGACAGCCGTTTTTGGCCTCGCGCTCGCGTCCGGCCCGGCCGCCTGCCAAGAGTGGAACCCGTTTGATCCGTTTGCCAGCCAGGAGCGCAAGGCTGAGCCGAGGCGAGAGCCCGCGGCAAAACCCGAAAGCGACGACGTCGGGCCGCCGCCCATCAACGACAAGGCCGACACCGTGGAGCGCGGCGACCTCACCCCCGTCATGGCCGCCGACGGCTCGGGGCTTCCTTTCGAACTGTGGCGCGGGCTCGATGTCGGCACGCTCGAGCGCTTGATCGCCGAGCTCGAGATTCCGCCACGCTCGCCAGCGCTGCATCGGCTGTGGCTGCGGCTCATCACGTCCGAAGTGACACCGCCGGCGGGCGGAGCGACGGATCAGCATTTCCTGGCCCTGCGCCTCGAGACGCTCTACCGGTCCGGCCTTCTGGAGGACGCCTCGCGGGCGCTGGCGAAAATGCCGCCGGGCGACCCGGTCGTGGCGACGCTGGCTGCGCGCAACGAAATCGGCACCGGCGACAGGGACCGCGGCTGCGCCACGGCCCGAAGCGCCGGCGCTCCGGGAGCGATGCTGCCCAAGCCCCTCAAGGGGCAGGCGGCGCTGATCTCGGGCTATTGCGCAGCCGTCGCCGGGGACGCGCCCGGCGCCGGGCTCGCCGCCGAGCTAGCGCGCGAAGAAGGCGTCAAGGAATCGCCGGGTCTGCAAGCGCTCGATGACGTTGCCGCGGGCAGCAAGACGACGATCGCGTCCGATCAGCCCATCTCACTGCTCGACTACCGGCTCATAGAGGCGGCCGGCGGCGCCATCGACACGGGGCTTCTTTTGAAGCACGCCGCGCCGTCGCTGCTGGCGGCGCTGGCGCTCGATGCACACGCCGAGCCAGGCCTCAAGTTGGCGGCCGCTGAAGGTGCGGCGCAGGTGAACTCGATCACGCCGCAGGAGCTGGCGGATATTTATCGCGCACAGAGCGCTGGAGCCGCAGCCGTCGCCTCCGATGCAGACGGAACCGACACGCCGCAGCGGCGTGCGGCGCTGTTTTCTGCGGCCGAGAGCGAGCGCACGCCGCAAAGGAAGGTGCGGCTCATCCGCTCGTTCCTCGACGAGGCGCACCGGGCGGGCTTCTACCTCACCGCTCTGCGCATGGTCGCGTCGGCATCGGACATCATCGAGGCCGTGCCGGAGATCGGCTGGTACGCCGAAACCGGCGTCGAGGTCGCGCTCGCGGCCGGCAACTACGACAAAGCGCGCAGCTGGGCGACGTTCGGCTCGACATCCGCCGGAGTCGGCAGCCTCAATCATTGGCTCGCCTTGATCGACATCGCCGACAACACAGCGGCAAACGACCGCGAGACGGACCTGCACTATGTCGAGGAGCTGGCCGTGCGCGGCCGCCTCGATCCGACACTGCTGCACCGGCTGGCGACCGTGCTCGATGCGCTGGAATACAACGTGCCGATCCCGCTGTGGGAGGCGGCGAGCCGCACGCCGCAGCCAGCGGGCGGACACCTCCCCGAAACCGGCGTTCTGTCCGAGCTGCAGGACGCGGCCAAGAAACGCGAGTTCGGGCGCACGGTGTTGCTCGCCATGAAAACGCTCGGTCCCAACGGGGGCGAGGGAGCGCATATGATCGCACTCGGCGATTCGATTCGTGCGCTGAAGCGCGCCGGGCTCGAGTCGGATGCTCGCAATCTCGGCTTCGAGGCGCTGTTCGCCGGCTGGCCGCGGGCGATCACCAACTAGAGCCGGCGCAAGTGCGTGGCGGCCGGAGCCATGATGAGCACGGGGCAACGGCACATCGAAGCGTTTCTCGAGATGCTGAGCGTCGAGCGCGGCGCCGCCGCCAACACGATCGAGGCCTACCGGCGCGACCTCGATGATTTCCGCCAGTTCCTCGATCGCGCCGGCACGCCGCTTACCGGCGCCGAGGCGAGCGATATATCCGGCTACCTCAAGGCTGCCTCGGCCGCGGGCCTGAGCCCGGCTTCGCGGTCGCGCCGTCTCTCGGCCGTGCGGCAGCTGTACAAGTTTCTCCTCGCCGAGAGCCAAGTCGCCGCCGATCCGAGTGTGGGGACCGCTGGCCCGCGCAAGCGGCGTCCGCTGCCGATGACGCTCAGCGTCGCCGAGGTCGATCGCCTCATAGGGGCGGCGGCAAAGCGCGCCGAGACGGCCGCTGGGCCAGAGCGTGCGCGCGCCCTGCGCCTGCACTGTCTCCTTGAAATGCTTTACGCGACCGGCATGCGCGTGAGCGAGCTCGTGTCGCTACCGCGCGGCGTGCTTGCCGGCGACCCCCGCATGCTGACCATCAAAGGCAAAGGCGGACGCGAGCGGCTGGTGCCGCTCAATGCCTCGGCGCGCACCTCACTCGATCGCTATCTCGGACGCGATACGGATGAGCCGGGCGCTGCCGCGACCGTCGCCACGAAGTGGCTCTTTCCCTCAAAAAGCGCGCAAGGCCATCTCACACGGCAGCGGTTCGGCCAGGACCTGAAAGCGCTGGCGGCCGAAGCGGGGCTCGACGCGGAGCGCGTCAGCCCGCACGTGCTGCGCCACGCCTTTGCCAGCCATTTGCTCGACCGCGGTGCCGACCTGCGCTCCGTGCAGCAGTTGCTGGGGCACGCCGACATCTCGACGACCGAGATCTACACGCACGTCTTGGAGGAACGACTGAGGAAGTTGGTGCACGAGCATCATCCTCTGGCGAAGAAGAGTTGAGACCTACTCGCGTGATAAAACAACGTTAAGGCGCCCAGCATCGCCGCCTTGACAGACCGGAAGCTGCGGCGCGATTGTCCGGGCCACCCCCCTAATCCACCAAGAGGCCGAATTGGATCGTTCCGCTGCCATCCGCACCTATCTCGACTTCGAGAAGCCGATAGCCGAGCTCGAAAGCAAGGTCGCCGAGCTGCGCGCGCTCGAGGGTAGCGACCGTCCCGTGTCGATTGCCGACGAGATCAAGAAGCTGGAGCAGAAGGCGCGGTCGGCGCTGGTCGACACCTATTCCAAGCTCACGCCCTGGCAGAAGACGCAGGTGGCGCGGCATCCCGAGCGGCCGCATTGCCTCGACTTCGTCAATACGCTGATCGAGGATTTCACGCCGCTCGCCGGTGACCGCTACTTTGCCGAGGACGAGGCGATCGTTGGTGGCATAGGGCGGTTTCGCGGCCGCTCGGTCATGCTGATCGGCCATGAAAAGGGCTCCGATACCGAGAGCCGCATCCGCCATAACTTCGGCATGGCGAAGCCGGAAGGCTACCGCAAGGCCGTGCGCCTGATGGAACTGGCAGAGCGATTCAATCTGCCCGTCATCACCCTCATCGACACCGCCGGCGCCTATCCCGGCATCGGCGCCGAGGAGCGCGGCCAGGCCGAGGCCATCGCCCGCTCGACCGATTGTTGTCTGCGCATCGGCGTCCCGATCATTACCGTAGTCATCGGCGAAGGCGGCTCGGGCGGCGCGCTGGCCATCGCCACCGCCAACCGCATCCTGATGCTCGAGCACGCGATCTATACGGTCGCCTCGCCCGAAGCCGCCGCCTCGATCCTGTGGCGCGATTCCGCCAAGGCGATCGATGCCGCAACCAACATGAAGATCACCGCCCAGGATCTCGACCAGCTGGGCGTGATCGACGTCATCATCACCGAGCCGATCGGCGGGGCACACCGGGACCGCGAGTCGATTATGAGGGCCACCGGCGATGCGATCGCCCGGGCGCTGGCTGAGTTCGATGGCAAAAGCCCGGCCGAGATCCGCAACCAACGTCAGTCGCGGTTCATGGAAATCGGGCAGTCGCTTTAGTAGCTTAGGGCCGGGCGTCCGACTGTGGCGGGTCAGATTTCCGCCCAATTCCCGTCCAATCTCGCGGCCATTGTAACCATCATGCAACGTGATTCCTTGAGTCGGGCGTGGGCCGCTAGGAATCTCGTAACGTTAACGATATGTTAAGGACCGGAGACTGATGCTCATCACCGTGCGCCAGGGGCACTGCGTATGCGTATGAACATCCTTGGCTCGAATCTGAGAGCCCGTGTTTGCGCCGCTGCGGCGGCGCTCGTTGCTGCTTGCCTGCTCGCAGCTTGCAGTGGTAACGCGCCGACAATCCTGGCGGCCGAGCAGCCCCTCAGCAAAGACACGATGTCGATGCTGGGGCGCAAAGGCATGGATACCGGCGCGCCGATCTTCGTGCGAATCTTCAAGGAAGAATCTGAGCTCGAGTTGTGGAAGGCGCGCGACGACGGCCGCTTCTACCACTTCAAGACGTATCCCATCTGCAACTGGTCGGGAAACGTCGGGCCGAAGACCGCCCTCGGCGACCGCCAGGCGCCGGAAGGGTTCTATCGCGTCAGCGACACGCAGATGAACCCGAACTCGCAGTATTACCTCGCCTTCAATCTCGGCTATCCCAACGCCTACGACCGCTCGTGGCAGCGGACAGGCGACGCACTCATGGTGCACGGCAAGTGCAAGTCAGTCGGCTGCTACGCCATGACCGACGCGCTGATGGAAGAGATCTACGCCTTAGCGCGTGAGGCGATGAAAGGCGGCCAGAAAGGCTTCGAGGTGCACGCCTTCCCGTTCCGCATGACGGAAGAGAACATGGCGCGCTATCGCGGCAACCAGAACATAGCCTTCTGGAAGACTCTGAAGCAGGGCTACGACTTCTTCGAGAAGTACCGCATCCCGCCGACCGTGGCGGTGTGCGAGCGGCGTTACGTCGTCAACGTCAAGCTGCCCTCCAATGCGTCGGTACGGCCCGATGGTATGTGCCCGCGCTTCACGCGGCCGACTTTCGAGCCCTTCGTGCCCAAGCCCTTCGAGCAGCAGATCGCCGAGGAGCGTATCACCGTGCCGGGCCCGAAAATGCGTGAGCTGGCGAGCACCACGGCTCCGGCGCCCGCCTCCTCTACCGCCCAGGCCTCCTACGCGCCGTCGTACGGGCTCGGAGCGCCGATCTCGACGGGCAGCACAGACACGACGCCCGCGCTCGGATTTTCCCAATAGTTATGTTCTCGTCGCAACTTAGCCGCGGGCCATCCGGCGTGGATGCATTGCACGCGCCGCAAAACGTCGGCATGTTTGGCTGATGGTTGCCCGCCGCAAAAGCCGCTGGCGCGTTGCGCTCATGGTCGTCGGAGCGCTCGTCGCCCTCGGCGCAGTCTTGGCTTTTGTCTTTTGGCCGCAGATCTTCGCCCTCATCGAAGAGGAGATGATCTATGCTGATAAGGCTAGGCACTGGAAGCTCGCTTCAGAGGGCGAGCCCCTGCCTGGCACGCCGGATCTCAAGAATTTGTCCGGACGGCTTCAAGCCCAGAAACTTCACCTCGGCGCGCCCGTATTCGTGCGCATCTTCAAGCGCGAGTTCGAGCTCGAGCTATGGATGAAGCGCGACGGCCGCTTCCAACGCTTTGCCACCTATCCCGTCTGCATGTGGTCGGGAGACCTCGGCCCGAAGCTGCGTCAGGGCGACCGCCAGGCGCCGGAGGGGTTCTACACGGTCGATTCCACTCAGCTCAATCCGGAGAGCAAATATCACCGCTCGTTCAACCTGGGGTTCCCAAACGCCTTCGATCAGGCGAATGGGCGCACCGGCTCGCTGCTGATGGTGCACGGCGATTGCCGCTCGATCGGCTGCTACGCCATGACCGACCCGGTGATCGACGAAATCTGGACACTGATCACGTCGGCGCTCGGTGCCGGACAGAAGCGATTCCAGGTGCAAGTTTTCCCGTTCCGCATGACCGAAAGAAATATGGCGAGCCACGCGGCAATGCCCGATGCAGTGTTTTGGGGCCAGCTGAAACCGGGGCATGACCTGTTCGAGCGCGAACAATTGCCGCCGACAGTGAACGTTTGCCGGGGTCGGTACGTTTTCCGCTCGGCAGGAGCGGATGGGGACGGGAGTACCCCCATAGAAAACGGCTGCCCCGCGACAACGACGGGTAATTGACTTTCGCTACCGCTCACCGAACCTGCCACCAGTCATACGGGACAGTGAGAGAGTTCAACATGCCGACACGACCCGAAACATTTCGCGCGCGATCGAAGTGCGCACATTCCGAGCGTCCCGGGCATACGACCGGCCGGATGGCGCGCAGCATCGTCGCGGCTGCATGACGGGGGGCGTTGCGCACATGGGGCGCGTGCTTCTCGCTGTGTGCGTCACAGCGATGGCGTTGACGCACGCGCAGATTGCGGACGCCCTCACGCTCGATAACAGCGACATCACCGCCGAGCGCGTCGAGCGCAAGCGCGCCGCCGCCGATGGCAAGCTGCCGCTGCCCGGCACCCCCGACCTGACGCGTCTCGATGCACGCCTCGCCGAGAAGAGCATTCCGGCCGGCGCACCCATTCTCATCCGCATCTTCAAGGCCGAGTCGGAGCTCGAGATCTGGACGGGCGACGACAACGGCAACTACTCTCTCTTCGCGTCGTACCCCGTTTGCTACTGGTCGGGAACGCTGGGGCCAAAGCTGAAGGAAGGCGACCGCCAGGCACCCGAGGGCTTCTACACCGTCACGCTACCGCAAACGCATCACTTGGGCCGCTGGCCGCAGTCGCTCGACATCGGCTTCCCCAATCCGTTCGATCAGGTGAATCAACGCGACGGCTCGAGCATCCTCATCCACGGAGGCTGCGCGTCTATCGGCTGTTTCGCCATGACCAATGCGGTGAACCTCGAGGTTCACAAGCTGACAGTCGATGCGCTCGATTCCGGGCAAGTTTACGTTCCCGTGCACGTCTTTCCGTTCCGCATGACGGAGCAGAATCTCGCTCGCTACGAGGCGCCCGAGTGGCACGCCTTCTGGAACAATCTCAAGGAAGGCTACAACCTATTCGAGCGCACGCAGCGGCCACCGCGCGTCAGCGTGTGCGGCACCCATTACGGCTTCGAGGCGGCGAGCCGACTCGAAGGCGCCAACCCGGGCCCGATCCTGGTGTGCCCGGAGACGGTGCAGGTGATCGCGGATCTGGCTGACATCAACACGCGCGTCGCCGAGCAGCCAACCGCGCCGGCCGAAATCAAAACCGCTTCTCTCGCCGGTCCGGCCTCCTACCTCGGCGCCCCGACGCTTGCCGGCATTTCCAAGCTGGGAGCGAATTTCGCGCAGCAGGTGGCGCCTGACGCGACGCGCGACGGCGTGAGCCCGGTGCTGACGCGCCGCCTACCCTGCTCGCTGGCACTGGCTAGCTGCCGCAGGTATGCGGCGTTGCGTGAGCAGCTTATTCAAAAGGCGACACTGCGGCTGGAGGAGCCCGAGCGCAAACCGCGCACGGAACGGAACAGGAAGAAAAAGAAGAGCTCCTATCGCCGTCGCCGCTATAGTGAGGACACCGGCGAGTACCGCGGATACCGAGAAGTGCGGAGCTACAGTCAGTACGAGTAGCAGACGCTGGCCGAGCCTCGGCTTGCGGTTGCTTTGACCCGCGTGCGATACACGGGATCTGCCATCGATAATCAGCGGGTCCATCGACATGCCGCGCTCACTGCCACGCCAAATCGAACGTCTGCTCGAGACGGCCATTTTCGCCAGCCGCTGGCTGCTGGCACCCTTCTATCTCGGCCTCGCGCTGTCGCTGTTCGTGCTGCTGATCAAGTTCGTGTTCGAGCTCGCGCACATCGCCGCGCACGCGTTCGATTCGACGGAATCGCAGGTGATCCTCGGCCTGCTGGCCCTCGTCGATCTGTCGCTCACCGGCTCGCTTATCGTCATCGTCATCTTCTCCGGCTACGAGAACTTCGTCTCCAAGATCGATCACAGCCAGCACAAGGACTGGCCGGAGTGGATGGGCACGATCGATTTCACCGCGCTCAAGATCAAGCTGCTGGGTTCGATCGTCGCCATCTCGGCGATTCAGCTTCTGAAGCAGTTCATGTCCATCGGCACGGTGTCCGATCGCGACCTGTTCTGGCTGGTGATCATCCACGTCGTGTTCGTGATCTCAAGCGTGCTGCTGGCCTTGTCGGATCGCATCGCGGGCGGCGGTCACGACCATGCTGAGCCCGCCGCTGCGCCGGTGGTGGACCAGGCCCCCAAGATTGCCGCGGACACCCGCGCCGGGAAGGCGCGCGCCTGATCCCGGCGGCGGGCGAACGTGCGCCGCATCCTCATCGTCGGTGGTTACGGTGCGTTCGGCGCACACGCGGCAGAGCGGCTGGCGCGCGAGCCCGGCATCGAGATCATCATAGCCGGGCGGTCGCTAGAAAAAGCGCGCCAGCATGCCAACCGGCTTTCTGAACGCGCCGGCATCGAGGTTGGCCACGCGACGCTCGATGCGGCGGCGGCGACCGACACCGAGATCCGCGCCCTCCAGCCCGACGTTCTGATCAACGCCTCGGGACCATTTCAGCGGCAGGACTATAGCCTTGCGCGCGCGGCAATCGGGGCCGGCTGCCACTACCTTGACCTCGCCGATGCACGCGCGTTCGTCACCGGCATCGGGTGCCTCGATCGCGAGGCGCGCGCGGCGGGCGTGTGCGTCGTCAGCGGCGCGAGCTCGGTGCCCGGCCTGTCGTCGGCCGTGGTGCAGCGACTGGCGGCGGACCTCGATCAGCTCGATGAGGTGCACATCGGCATCTCGCCAGGCAACAGTTTCGACCCAGGTACCGCGACCGCTGCATCGATCATCGGCCAGGCCGGCAAGCCCTTCACCACGCGGCGCGACGGGAAGGATGCGGTCGCTTACGGCTGGCAGGGGCTGCACCGGCACCGCTTTCCCGAGATCGGCGACCGGTGGATGAGCGACGTCGACGTGCCCGATCTCGACCTGCTGCCGCAGCACTATCCGGCCCTGGCCACCGCGCGCTTCTCCGCCGGCCTGGAGGTCGGGATGTTCCATCTCGGGCTATGGGGAATGTCAGGGCTGGTGCGCGCCGGTATCGTGCGCGACCTTGGGCGCCTGGCCGCGCCGCTGGTCGCGGCGAAGCGAAAGCTATCCGCCCTCGGCAGCGATACCGGCGGCATGTTCGTAAACGCCACCGGCCGCGACAGAGATGGCGCCGCGCGCACGCTCAGCTGGCATCTGATCGCCCGCAGCGGGGATGGGCCATACGTGCCGGCGATGCCCGCGGTGATCCTCACCAAGCGCCTCGTTGCCGGTAAGGGACCAAGACCCGGCGCCATGCCGTGCTTCGGATTGTTCACGCTTGCCGACTTCGAGGCGGAGGTCGCCGACCTCGACATTACGTGTACGCTGGAACGAAAGTAAATTCCTCCTGAGACTTTCGGGGAGGACGACTTAAGGTTGCGATTATATCGTACTTTGAAACGATTCGAGCGCTCATATGGATCATGCAACCCGTAAGAAGCTGTATCGAAAGATCGAGAGGGAACGCGAAACGAAGGTCTTAGCCTTCGTAACGAGCGACCGAGTCGGAATGGAGACAAGAATTGCTCCAGACTGCATCGACCTGTTCGTTGACTTGCTCGACAAGATTGGGCCCACGCAGCGGCTATCATTAGTGTTGCATACTAATGGCGGACAAACACTAGCGGCTTGGCGCCTAGTTAATCTGATCAGAACTTTCTGCGATGAACTTGAGGTCATAATACCTCTCAAGGCGCTAAGTGCCGGAACTTTGATATCGATCGGTTCGGACAAGATAGTCATGTCCAAACAAGCGGCGCTCGGGCCGATCGACCCGAGCGTCAACAACCCGCTTAACCCGCAAGCAAATGTGGGCGGTCAGCTGAGGCAAGTGCCGGTAAGCGTGGAGGCAGTTAGAGGGTATTTAAATGCCGCCAAAGAAGAACTTGGAATAAAGGGGGAGCAGGGACTAGCCCAAGTTCTAATAAATTTGGCGGGATACGTTCATCCTCTCGTGCTGGGAGAAATATTTCGGTCCAGAGCCCAGATAAAGCTGCTGGCAGAAAAGCTAATTCAACGGCAGGTAACGGATCCCGAGAAACGAAAAACTATAATTGATTTTTTGAGTGCTGACTCTGGAAGCCACGATTACACGATCAATAGGCGCGAGGCAGCAGATCTTGGTCTCAATATTGAGAAGCCGTCGGCGGCGTTTTATGAAATATTGAGAAAACTCCATCAAAGCTTCGTTGCAGAACTTAAGTTGCTTGAGCCCTACACCCCTCAGGCAGTACTTGGAAATGCTCCCGCAAACCATCCCGTGGCTTACACTGAGGTTCGCGGCCTAGTAGAAAGTACCGGTGGAGGCTGCTATGCCTTTCTTTCTGAAGGCACCTTGAGACGCGTACAAGTCCCTGGACCTGCCGGCGTTCAGGATGGAATCCAAGACGAGAGGACCTTCGAAGGATGGAAAAGGCTCTAGTTACATCCTATCAGGAGAGTGCGGACGCCCGGTCGATCTACCGTGACAGTACGTCGGCTGATTTTGCCGTCCAAAACACGGCCGCTGTGGCGGGCAATCTAGGTGACGCCATGCGCGACGCCGTTATCGTCTTTGTCCATACGGTCTACGTCTCTGGCGTACCCTGCGCAGACGACCCCCGAGGGCCAGCCGAGCGCTCGATTTAGAGTAGGCTGATGGTCGTTCCCGTGCCGCGGTAGCGGCAAAATAGCCATTGCAACCTGAGCTGCGCTTGAAAAGCCTCTGAAGGTCGCCGTAGCCGGGCCTAATTCGCGCTACCGCGAGCGTCAGTCTTGCTTGCCGTGGCAGTGCTTGTATTTCTTGCCCGAACCGCACGGGCAAAGAGCATTTCGCGCGATCTTGCCCCATGTCGCCGCATCGGCGGGATTGACCGCATCGGACTTCTTGCGCGTCTGCAGCGGCGGGCGCTGCCTGTCGCCACCACTGGTCGGTCCGCGTACCTCGGCGGCAATTGCGGCGTCGGCGAGCGCGAACTCGTCGAGACCGGAGACCGGGTCGATGTGGTGCGCCTGCATCTCCGGCAGTGCGACGGGGTGTAGCGCCGGCTGATCCTCGGGCGGGGCAAGCTCAACGTGCATCAGCTGGCCGGTGACGGCCTCGCGCAGGTTGGCGAGCATGGCCTCGAACAGCACGAAGGCCTCGCTCTTGTATTCGTTCAGCGGATCGCGCTGGCCGTAGGCGCGGAAGCCGATGACCTGGCGAAGGTGCTCGAGCGTGACGAGATGCTCGCGCCACAGATGATCGAGCGTCTGCAGCAGAACCATCTTCTCGATCTGGCGGAAGTTGGCCTGGCCCAGCTCCTCGGCTTTGCGCTCGTCCTTGTCGTCGACCTCTTTCAGCAGGCGCTCGGTGATCTCCTGATCGGCGATGCCTTCTTCCTCGGCCCAAGCGTCGATCGGCAGCTCGATGCCGAAGACGCCGGCAATCGATTCCTTCAAGGCCTTGGTGTTCCACTGCTCGGCATAGGCCTTCTCGGGGATGTGCGTACGGACGAATTCCTGCACGAGCTGGTGGCGCAGATCCTTGACCGTCTCAGAGACGTCCTCCTCGCCCATGATGTCGAGCCGCTGCTCGAAGATGACCTTGCGCTGGTCATTCATCACGTCATCGTACTTGAGGATCTGCTTGCGGATGTCGAAGTTGCGCGCCTCGACCTTCTTCTGCGCCATCTCCAGCGACTTGTTCATCCACGGATGGGTGATCGCCTCGCCTTCCTGCAGGCCCAGCGTCTTGAGGACGCTGTCCATGCGTTCCGAGCCGAAGATGCGCATCAGATCGTCGTCGAGCGCGAGATAGAACTTGGAGTGACCGGGGTCGCCCTGGCGGCCGGAGCGGCCGCGTAGCTGGTTGTCGATGCGCCGGCTTTCGTGGCGCTCGGTGGCCAGCACGTAGAGGCCGCCAGCTTCGAGCGCCTTCCGCTTCTTTTCTGCGGCATCGGCCTGCAGATGCTCGCGCATCTTGGCGATTTGCGCAGGCTCCGGAGCGCGCCCGGAGCGCGTCTCCTCGGCGATCCAATCCTTGAGCCTGTAGTCGGGGTTGCCGCCCAGCTGGATGTCGGTGCCGCGGCCAGCCATGTTGGTGGCAATCGTCACCCCGCCTGGCACGCCGGCCTGGGCGACGATGTGCGCCTCTTGCTCGTGGAAACGGGCGTTGAGCACCTGGTGCGGAATCGGATCTGAATTCGCCTTCGGCCGCGACCCGATCTCGATGAGATGGGAGCCCATGTCGGATAGGTAGGCCTTGAGCTCGTCCTCCTTGCCATTCTTAATTTTTTCGGCCTGCGCGAGCGCGGTGCGGCCGAGCTCCTGGATGTATTTCTTGTCCTTCAGCAGCTCGGAGAGCTGCTCGGACTTCTCGATCGACACGGTGCCGACGAGAATCGGCTGACCACGGCGGTGGCAGTCGGCGATGGTCTGCACGATGGCCGCGTACTTCTCCTTGGCCGTGCGGTAGATCTCGTCGTCATCGTCGACGCGACACACGGTGACATTGGTCGGGATCTCGACGACGTCGAGTCCGTAGATGTCCATGAACTCGTTGGCTTCGGTGGCGGCCGTGCCGGTCATGCCGGCGAGCTTCTTGTAGAGGCGGAAGTAGTTCTGGAAGGTGATCGAGGCGAGCGTCTGATTCTCCGGCTGGATCTCGACGCG
>Ga0299912_10001200_pt1 | contig 20969 bp, 17 predicted proteins | sample RVTome_2_FD_207667 | JGI IMG/M metagenome (GOLD analysis project Ga0299912, IMG submission 207667) | Soil microbial communities from uranium-contaminated site in the Upper Colorado River Basin, Wyoming, United States - RVT95D214 (version 2) ... | reverse complement strand
TGATCCGGTCCCGGAACGCCCGGACCCGGCCGGTCCGGGCCGCGATATCGGCCTCATCCGGCTTCGAGGCGAGGACCGCCGCCCGCAGCCCTTCGATCTCCGGACCGAGCTGTCTCTGGATATCCATTTTCTCCTTCTCGATCCGGTTGATGGTGGGATAGATTTTTGCGCTCTGCCCCTCGTCCAGGTCCAGGGCTTGGGTCATCCGGAGGAGCCTCAGCGTCAGGAGGTTCTCCCGGATTCGCTCCTTATTCCGGACCTGGGGAAAAGGCCCCCCGGCCATGAGCGCCGCGCTGAAAACCAGCAGGGCCAGGACCATCCCAACCGGCCGCATGATTGCCCCTTTTTTATTCATGGTCAGCCTCCTAAGATTGTTTTTCATTCCTGATCCGGGACTCGAGAAGAACCAACTCATCCTCGGTCAATCCCTCCCAGACGAGAGGGTCGTCGGTCAGCTGGCGAAGCGCGCTCTCTCCGTCCTCCCGGATGGCGTCCTCGATGGACGACTGGAGGGCAAGGTCGAAGGATTTTTCGAGTTCGGGATTGTCGCCGATCTCTTCCATGATGGACGCGACCGTGTCCTCGAAGGAGAACACGAAGGGTCCGGGCAGCGCCTTGGGCTGGAGGAAAACGAAGTAGGCGGCGACCGCGGCGGCCGCGGCCAGACCAGCGCCTCCCCAGGCCCAAGGCCGGCGGAGGGCAAAAGGCGCCCGCGACGGCGCGGGCCTAGGCGCCGGCTCGTCCCGCAAGCCGGCGGCCAGCCGCGCCCCGAAATCCCGCCAGTAAGCCTCCGGCCGTTCCGCGGCCCGGTCCAGGCGTAGAGCGCCCGCCTGGAGCGTCTCGAGATTCCGGCGATAGGCCCGGCAGCCCGGGCAGGAAGCCTCGTGGCGGGCCAAGGCCGGCTTCTTCCGCGGCGCGAGGGCGCCGTCCAAGTCGTCGGAGATCCACTTTTCGATTTTTGCGCACTTCATGGCTCAACCTCGCTCAAGAACGGCTTGAGCCGGGCCTGGAGGAGCTTCCGCGCCTTGTGCATCCTCCAGGACACGGTGTTTTCGGAACAGCCGAGGACCTCGGCGGCCCGGCCGTGGCTCAAGCCTTGGTTGACGACGAGCTGGAAGGCCGCCCGGAAGTGATGCGGAAGTCCGCCGAGGGCTTCAGAAATCTTGTCCGAGATCTCGTCGGTTTGGGAGCGGAGTTCGGGCGACGCGGCCGCCCGCGCCTGGGCGGACGGCGGCGTGTTCTCGAGGAGCTCGCTCCTCCCCTTTTCCCGGCTTCTCTTTTTGATGTGGTTCATGGTCAGGTTGACGGCGATTCGGTAGATCCAGGTGTAAAAGCTCGACCCGCCCCGGAAGCGGCCGATGGCCCGGTAGGCCGAGAGGAAGGTCTCCTGGGCCAGGTCGTCGGCGTCGGCGTGGTTGCGGACCAACCCGAAGATTGTCGCATAGACCCTCTGTTGGTGGCGGAGGGCGAGTTCGGCGAAGGCCGCGGCCCCTCCCGCCTGGGCCTTCCGGACCAACTCGTCCTCGCACGATCCATCCATCATGCCTTCCACCCGGTTAGACAACCATTATACATAATCCTTGGCCATTCCGGGGGAATTCCGGGGACACATGACTTATAGAGTTCCCTTATTCAGCGGAATAAAGCGATGTATCCCCGGAATTATGTTTTGACGGATGCTGCCCGCCGGTGGTATATTTCTATCACGTTTAGCAATTATAACTTCGGGAAAGGAGCGAAGATGCGCATCGGAATCAAACACAAACGGTCCGGTTTCAATCCAGCCTGCTGGATTTCCGTCCTCATTTTCCTGGCTCTGGCCTTCGGGCCGGGCCTCGGGGCCCAGGACCAAGCGATCGCCAACAAACTCAAGGGCTTCGACGCCTACATAGCGAAGATCCTCAAGGATTGGAACGCGCCCGGAATCGGCGTCGGCGTCGTGGTCGGCGACAAGCTCGTTTTCGCCAAGGGCTACGGATATCGCGATTACGAGAAAAAACTGCCCTTCACCCCTACGACGCTGTGTCAGATCGCATCCAATACCAAGCTGTTCACGGCGGTGGCCGCGGGCCTGCTCATCGAGGAAGGAAAACTGACATGGGATAAACCGGTGCGTGACTCCGTTCCCTCTATTCAGTTTTATAACAACGAGCTGAATAACACGGTCACTCTACGCGATATGCTGGCCCACCGCACGGGCATCACCCGGCACGACACGATCTGGTACCAGTCGGACGACACGCGGCAACAGCTCTTCGAAAAGGTCAAATATCTGGAGCCCCAGAAGCCTCTTCGACAGACCTTCCTCTATAACAACTTGATGTACGCCGCCGCGGGGTACATCATCGAGCTCCAGTCCGGCAAGAGGTGGGAGGAGTCCGTCCGCGACAGGATCTTCAAACCCCTGGAGATGACGAGCACCGTCTACTCCATCGCGGATATGCTGAAACAGCCCGACTTCGGCGTGCCCTTCACCGAGAAGCGGGATACGTTCGAGATCTACAAGATCCCTTACTACGAAGACATCGGGGGCGTGGCGCCCTGCGGCGCGATCATCTCCAATATCCAAGACATGTCCCGCTGGCTCATCGCCCTGATGAACGACGGCCGATACGGGGGGAAGCAGGTTCTTCCCTCATCCGTGCTCAAGGCCACGCTGGAGCCGGCCATCGCGCTGCCCAACACGGCCGCGGAAGTTCGGGGGTACTGGGAAATCCTGAATTCCGCCTATGGGATGGGACGGCAAACAACCTCCTACCGAGGGCGCCTCCTGACGTTTCACGGCGGGGACCTGCCCGGATTCCACTCCCAGGTCTCTTTCATGCCCCGCGAGCGAATCGGCGTCATCGTCTTCGTTATCGGCAACCACTGCGCCAGCCTCTACAACACCATCAGCTACAACGTCTATGAGCGATTGCTGGGAATGGATCAGACGCCCTGGAGCGATCGCCTGCTCGAGATACGGCTTAAAGGAAAGAAAGCCGGCAGCGAGGCCCGTGCCAAGGCCGGCGCGGACCGGGTCCCTAACACGAAACCCTCCCATCCGATCCAGGACTACGCGGGCGAGTACGAACATCCAGCCTACGGCGTCCTGAAAGTCGGGATGAAGGACGGGCGGCTCCAGATGGACTTCCACAAAATCGTGCTCCCGCTGGACCACTTCCACTATGACCGTTTCGAAACGCCCGACGATGAAATCTACGGCCGGACCGCGATCAACTTCCTGACCAATCCCCAGGGCGATATCGACAAGGCCGTCGTTTCGCTGGACGAAGCGGAGGTCGCCTTCCTCCGCAGGCCCGAGACGCTCGATCCCAAGCTCCTGGGTCAGTTGGCCGGAACCTATGAAACGCCGACCGGCGTCAAATTCCAGGTCGTTCTTAAGGAAGACGGCGGGCTGTACCTCGTTTACCCCGGACAGCCCGAGGAGAAGCTGATCCCCTACAAGGGCCTCAAGTTCCGCGTCAAGCTTTTCTCCGACGTGATTTTCGAGTTCATCATCGAGAACGGCATCGTCAAGGCCCTCAATCAGAGAAACCCTTCCGGAGAATACGTTAATATAAGGAAGTAGTCGGCGCGGATCATCGGCGCTTACGAGCCCGTCCTTTTTATCGGGGCTGTTCCTCAATTCTGAACGTTGATAGCTTTATGAAGATCTTGCAGATTAGGCTTCTCGCCGATGCCCTAGGGTCGGATACCAGCAGCATCCAATTTCTTTTCATGTCCGCAGCTCGAGCAGACGATGAAAAGAGCGGGCTTAAGGTCGACATCCGCTACAAGAAGATCGAGGTCAAATCCTCGACTCCCCGGCCTGAAGGCCGGGGCTTGTTCAGGATTAACCCTGAGCCCACTCAGCCCCATCCCCTCTAAAGGGGCTGAGTACAAAAGTGTCGCTTCTCATCCCCGCCTTGAAAGGCGGGGCTCCGATTCTTAGCCCCGCTTTCAAGGCGGGGTAGCGTCGGCGAACGGGTCAAAAACAGCGACGTCCGGCTTATTCGCCGACAAGACTACATCGCGGACTAACGCCCAAAGATAGTTCAGAGAATTTACGTTTTAATTGCTCGGAATTCCGAACTAAAATTGCTCTGACTACTCATGACGCCGGAAGAAGCTCGCGTACTCTCATAATTCGAGATCCGATATAATCCAATTGATAAAATTCATTTATATCGCCGCATTATCTTCTAGAAAAAAGAGCCGTGATATAGCGAAGATCCAATGATATTCCAAATACGAATTTCCTCTCCCAATGATAATGGACTGGGATATCTTCCTCTTTTCCGCTGAACTTATCGCCTATTTTCAAGCCGTCGCCCAATTCGTTCAAACGCGCGAAATCAAACACGCCAATGACGTTGACTCCATAAAGCGCCTCAAATGAAAACCCCAGCACAAATCTTTTAGCGGGATTGTTCAATCCAACTCCGAAAACGACGCCCAGCCTATCCCCGAATGAAGATTCGTTGATAATATCTCGTCCGGAATAATGCTTTTCCTTTGAAAAGAGCGTTTCGATATATCGGGGGAGCGAATATATGACGAGAGATGCGAAATACTCGGGCCCCGTATTCGAGGGACCCTTATCATAGATGATTTTTTTCCCGGCTTTTTCCTGGAGGCCGAATTCGTTAATGTGCTGATCCGTCGATAGAATGCCAACCTGGAGCGTCCCCCTGTAGCGATTATATTGCATAAAATTATAGCTGCCCAGGGATGCGCCTTTTTTGATCTTAATGGTAATAGATGAATTGTAACAACGCCGCGGAGAGAAATATTTAACAAAATATTTTTCCTTCTCGCTTCTGCTCTGCAATTGCGCGAGAGAAGCTGTTTCTCCAATAAAAAGCATGGGTGATTCAGGCTCGAGACTGCAGGGCGAAAACTCGACGGAGTATTCCCCCGTCTCGCTTGTCCCGCTATAAATGACGCAAACGTAGACCAAGTCGCCTACCGTATTCCGGGATGGCTCCGCTCGACGGAAAGACAAGTCTTCGTTGAAAATGACAACGCTGTATTTGAAATCGCCCGCTCTCTCAAGAGCATGGATGTACTGAAGCAATCCGCTTTCTGCCTCATCCACGCTTTCATAGGGCCCGGTTGACAAGGAATTCTTAATTTCTGCCGAGCTTCCTCCGCTCTTGCCTTGAGGTTGCTTATCCACCCCCTCTATGTAAAAAGTAAGCAAATTATCTATCAGCAATCTATCGTTCTTATCTGCCCATTTTAGTTTCAGGTTTTCCCTCGCGTTTCCTTTTTCCAGATAGTTTTTGACTTCGGTCACTATTTGATCGATGACTTTGTTTTTCAGGACGCTTTCTCCGGCTTGTTCTGACTCAATTTCTAAGACAATTGAAAATAGCTTTTCGTCCGGCTTTTGCTTATCATAAAAAAATGCTTTGGCACTATTTCCCAACAAAGCGATCGGCTTGTTTTTTTCAAATCGAATCGCTTCATTGCCTTGAGACATTAACAGAGATCCAGACGAAAGGACCAGCAAAATCGTAAAAATTGTCTTCCTCATATACGCCTCCTTAAATTAGCTCCGCCTTTTCCCTGCTGATTATTCGGTGCGCCGGCAGGAACGCTGAATAAGACATTCCCTGGCTTATCGTCCCCCCAACCAAAAGACCCCAAACGGCGCCGTTTTCGCCGATAAGACAAGATCCTGAATGTCCGCGCTCCGTGGCGTAGTCCGTGAGAATAAGATCATTGAGCGAGGGCCCCCCCGGCTCATTTAAAAATCCGTGAATGCCTTGACACGTGACGTGAATTGGAGGTTGATGGCCCGGAATGAGTATCTTTAATTCTTGATCAAGGTCCTCTTCTTCCGGATAATGTAAGGGGCCGATGGCGTACCTATCCCTAAACAGGTTTTGAATAGGCACTTGGCCTTCAATCTCGACGAGAGCATAATCACATCTGTTATTTAGGACCCTTCGTTTTAGTTTTCCAGAAACAGTCTGATCTCCACTCTGGATATCAATAATTTCATCTTCAACGAACTGCGGAAAAAGATGTCCGGCCGTTGTTACGACGGGACCGAGTGAAGGATGATACAGGGCCATTCCGATCGTTGCTCTTGAGTTATCATCTCGAATAGCACAATCCCCCGGCCCGATGATACAGCCTTGATGAAAAGTGAAACTGCTCTCTATTTCAATAACGTCCGTTTTAATCCGGCGGGGATGTTTCGATTTTGAAAGCCATTGAACCTGGGGCGGAATTTTTTCTTCGGCGATTAATGCTTTTTTATCGACCTTCTTTTTTACGCCGCAGATTAACGCGGTATGAGAGGTTATTTCACCTTTGATTCTTTTTTTCCCTATAAAGCACAAGCTGACATTAGGCTTTTTAATTAAGTCCCCATATATTGTCCTTAGCTCATAGTAGCTCGGAATATTTCTGCCAATTCTCATGGATTTCTTCCCTTAACAAACCATCCCCTCAGCAGAAAGAAAGGGGAGAAAAGAAACGATATGATTGCCCGTCTTCGTTTTAAAAACCATGAAATTACCCCTTTCTATCGACAACCTAATTCGTTTTTCTCCTATTTAGTCGATATCAAAGAAAGAAAATTGATATTTCGATCGATCTCGCAGATCCAAATTCCGTGGTCCGGCAAATTGACTTCACCGGGGGGTCCTTGCTATTATTTGGACTCACTCAAAGGAAGGCTCGAAGGATTCGCTTATGATCGAACGTTACACCCGTCCCGAAATGGGCGCCGTCTGGACCGAGACCAATCGCTATCGGAAGTGGCTCGACGTCGAGATCGCCGTCTGCGAGGCCTGGGCCAGGCTGGGCAAGATCCCGGCCGCCTCGCTCCGCCGCATCAAGGCCCGGGCCGGCTTCAGCGCCGCCCGGATCGACGCCATCGAGCGCGTCGTCAAGCACGACATCATCGCTTTCCTGACCTCGGTCGCCGAGAAGGTCGGCCCCGATTCGCGCTTCATCCACCTCGGCCTAACCTCCTACGACGTCGTCGACACGGCCCTCTCCCTCCTCATCAAGGAATCCCTCGCGAAAATCCGCCGCGACCTCGTCGCCCTCCGCAAAATCATCAAATCCCAGGCCCTCAAGTATAAAATGACGCCGACGATCGGCCGGACCCACGGCGTCCACGCCGAGCCGGTCACCTTCGGGTTCAAGCTCCTCGTCTGGCACGAGGAGGTCGGCCGCCACATCGACCGCGTCGACCGCGCCCTGGCCGTCATCAACGTCGGCCGCATCTCGGGCTCGGTCGGGACCTACATCCACCTCAACCCGCGCGTCGAGACGATCGCCCTGCGCCGGCTCGGCCTGGCCCCGGCCCGGGTCTCGACCCAGGTCCTCCAGCGCGACCGCCACGCCGAGGTCCTGTCGGCGCTGGCCCTGATCGCCTCCTCGCTCGAGAAGTTCGCCGTCGAGATCCGCCACCTCCAGCGGACCGAGGTCCTCGAGGTCGAGGAGCCTTTCACCAAGGGCCAGAAGGGCTCGTCCTCGATGCCCCACAAGAAGAACCCGGTCCGCTGCGAGCGGATCTCGGGCCTGGCCCGGATCGTCCGCTCCAACCTCCAGGTCGCCCTCGAAAACATCCCGCTCTGGCACGAGCGGGACATCTCCCACTCCTCGGCCGAGCGGGTCATCCTGCCCGATTCGTTCATCCTGACCGACTACATCCTGGCCGAGACGGCCGATATCATCCGCAACTGGCGCGTCCACCCGCTCCGGATGCGGGCCAACATCGACGCGACCCGGGGCCTGGTCTTCTCGCAGGCCGTCCTGCTCGCCCTGACCGGCAAGGGGATGAGCCGCGAAGAAGCCTACGCGGTCGTCCAGGCCTCGAGCCTCAAGGCCTGGGAGGAAGGGCTCGATTTCCGCGATCTCGTCGCCGCCGACTCCAAGGTCCGCAAGCTTCTGAACGAACCCGAGCTCCGGGCCTGCTTCTCCCTCGCCCCCTACCTGGGGAAAATCGACGCCATATATAAAAAGGTGTTCCGATGAAAGTCAGAATCCTCGTCTCCTTCAAGAACAGCGTCCTCGACCCCCAGGGCCAGACCGTCAAGAACGCCCTCCTGACCCTGGGCTACGGCTTCGTCAAGGACGTCCGGCAGGGCAAGGTCTTCGAACTCGACCTGGAAGGGATCGACGAAGCCGAGGCCCGCCGTCTCATCCCCGAGATCGCCGACAAGGTCTTGGCCAACCCGATCATCGAGAAGTTCAGCTGGGACATCATGCCATGAAGTTCGGCGTCGTGGTCTTTCCCGGGTCCAACTGCGATTTCGACACGCTCTACGCCCTGCGCGACGTTATAAAGCAGGACGCCGTCTTCCTCTGGCACAAGGACCACGACCTCAAGGGCGTCGACTGCGTCGTCCTCCCGGGAGGATTCGCCCACGGCGACTACCTGCGCTCGGGCGCCATCGCCAAGTTCTCGCCCCTGATGCGCGAGGTCGGCGAGCACGCCGCCCGGGGCGGCCTCGTCCTGGGGATCTGCAACGGCTTCCAGGTCCTGCTCGAGCTGGGGCTTCTCCCCGGCGCCATGCTCCGCAACAAGAATCTCAAATTCCTGTGCCAATACGTGACCCTCCGCGTCGAGAACGAGAAGACGGCCTTCACCAACCTCGCCCGCAAGGGCCAGATCATGCGCATCCCGATCGCCCACTTCGACGGGAACTACTACGCCCCGCCCGCGGTCCTGGACGAGGTCGAGCGCAACGGCCAGGTCGTTCTCCGCTACGCCGACGAACAGGGGCGCTTGACCGAGGAGGCCAACGTCAACGGCTCGATGCGATCGATCGCCGGGCTCGTCAACAAGGCGGGGAACGTCATGGGCCTGATGCCCCACCCCGAGCGGGCCGCGGAGGCCCTGCTGGGCTGGACGGACGGCCGGGTCATCCTCGAATCCATCGTCCGGGGCCGCGCGAGTTGAGCGCCGAAAAAGGGACCGCCATGATCGATGACCGCATCCTCAAGGACCACAACCTGACCCGCGACGAGTACAAGCTCATCCTCAAGCTCGTCGGCCGCGAGCCGAACCTGACCGAGTTGGGGATCTTCTCGGTCATGTGGTCCGAGCACTGCGGCTACAAGAGCTCGCGCGTCCACCTCAAGAAGCTCCCGACCAAGGGGCCCGCCGTCATCCAAGGCCCGGGCGAGAACGCCGGCGTCCTCGACATCGGCGGCGGCCTGGCCGTCGTGTTCAAGATCGAGTCCCACAACCACCCTTCGTTCATCGAGCCCTACCAGGGCGCCGCGACCGGCGTCGGCGGCATCCTGCGCGACATCTTCACCATGGGCGCGCGGCCGATCGCGGTCATGGACTCGCTCCGCTTCGGCCCGCCCGACCAGCCGAAAAACCGTTCCATCATGGAGGGCGTCGTCTCGGGGATCGCAGGCTACGGTAACTCCTTCGGCGTCCCGACCGTGGGCGGCGAGGTCTATTTCGACGCCGGCTACGCCCAGAACCCCCTGGTCAACGTCTTCTGCCTCGGCCTGGTCCAAAAAGACAAGATCTTCTACGCCAAGACCGAGGGCGTCGGAAACGCCGTCCTCTACGTCGGCGCCAAAACGGGACGGGACGGCATCCACGGCGCGACCATGGCCTCGGCCGAGTTCGGTAAGGAAACGGAACATAAACGGCCCAACGTCCAGGTCGGCGATCCCTTCAAGGAGAAGCTCCTGCTCGAAGCCTGCCTGGAAGCCATGGAGCGCGGCCTGATCGTCGGCATCCAGGACATGGGCGCGGCCGGCCTGACCTGCTCGACCTCGGAAATGGCCGCCAAGAGCGGGACCGGGATCGATGTCGACCTCGACCTCGTCCCCCAGCGCGAGGCGGGCATGACGCCCTACGAGATCATGCTCTCCGAGTCCCAGGAGCGGATGCTCATGGTCGCCCGGCCCGAGCGGGTCGCGGATGTCCGGACCATCTTCGCCAAATGGGATCTCGACGCCGTCGTCATCGGCAGGGTCGTCGAGGGCGGCCGGCTCAAGGTCCGCTTCCACGGGAACGAGGTCATCGACCTCCCCGTCGACGCTATCGTCAACCTCTGCCCGGCCTACAAGCGCCCCAGCGTCAAGCCCAAGCCGGCCAAGGCGGCCGGGAAAGGCGCGCCCGTCCCCCTCCCCGACAATTTTACCAAGGCATTCCTCAAGCTCCTGGCCTCGCCGACCATCGCCGACAAGGAATGGATCTTCCGCCAGTACGATCACATGGTCCAGACAAACACGGCTTTCCTGCCCGGCGCGGACGCTGCCGTCCTCCGGCTCAAGGGGAGCCGCCGCGCCCTGGCCGCCTCGCTCGACGGCAATTTCCTCCAAACCCGGCTCGATCCCCGGACGGGCGGCGCCGCCGCGGTTGCCGAGGCCTGCCGCAACCTGGCCTGCGTCGGGGCCCGCCCGATCGGCGTCACCAACTGCCTCAACTTCGGGAATCCCGAGAAGCCCGAGGTCATGGGCCAGTTCGAGGCCGTCATCGAGGGCATGGCCGAGGCCTGCAAGGCGTTCGCCATCCCGGTCACGGGCGGGAACGTCAGCTTCTACAACGATACCGAAGGGACCTCGATCAACCCGACGCCCGTCCTGGGCGTCGTCGGCATCATCGATGACATCGACAAAGCCGTCCGCCCAGGTTTCAAGGCCGCGGGCGACGTCATCGTCCTCCTCGGCGAGACCAAGGACGAGATCGGCGGTTCCGAGTACCTCAAGACCGTCCATGGCCGCGAGGATGGACCCGCGCCGCGCTTGGACCTGGCCGTCGAGAAAAAGGTCCAGGAGCTGTGCCTCGCGGCCTCCGGCCTGGGACTTCTCCAATCCGCCCACGACCTTTCGGAAGGCGGGCTGGCCGTCGCCCTGGCCGAGTCCTGCTTCCACGGCCGCAAGGGCCTCGGCTGCGTCGTGGACCTCGAGGCCGGGCTCCGCCCCGACGCCCTCCTCTTCGGCGAGAGCCAGTCCCGGATCCTCGTCTCTCTCCGGCCCGCCGACCTCGACCGCCTGCTCGAACTGGCCCGCGAGCGGAAAGCGCGGGCGGCCGCGATCGGCAAGGTCTACGGCGAATCCATCATCCTGAGCCAGGCCGGAAAGAAGCTCGTCGATATTACGGTCCGCGAGGCCTTCAAGGCTTGGAAGAACGCCATCCCCGACCTGTTTAAGATCCATGCGTAAGCCCCTCGTCCTGGCCGCGGCCGTTCTCCTGGCGGTCTCCGCGACGCCTGTCTTCGCCGGTTTCAGCCTGAGCCTCAGGCTGGCGGGCGGCCCCGGCTACCTCTCCCTCAAGGACGCCAACACGGTCCTCAAGGACTGGGAGACCTGGCAGATCAAGCAGGTCGAGAGCAACAAGAAATGGGCCTTGGAAGAGGATAAGGTCGGATCGTTTCACGGCGCCGTCGACTTCGACGCCGAGATCATCCTTGGACTCGGCCGCCATTTCGCGCTGGGCGTATCGGCCGGAGCGCTCCACGCTTCCCTGTCCGAGAAGAGCGCGTTCGTGACCGTCGCCAAGCCGGCCGGAACCTACACCTATGCCCATTCCATGACGGCCAGCGCCTTCCCCGTCATTGTCTCCGGCTATGGCATGCTGCCTCTGAGCGCAAAACTCACCGTATACGTCAAAGCGGGAGCGGGCCTCATCTGGGGGAAGTTCGTCGAGCGGGAGGCCTCCAAGCTCAAAACAAGCGAGACCTATAGCTACCCCGCCTATCATTCGGCCGCATCGAAGGGAAAAATCCTGGCCGCCGGGGCCGGCCTCTCCTTCGCCGTTGACGATATCCTGTCCTTTTTCTTAGAAGCCTCCGGCCGCAAGGCCGAGCTGACAGATTTCGACGGCGATGCCAAGGGCGGCATCAAGGGCGCGCTTTACTCCTTCGAGCAGTACGATACCAAGCTCAAGTACTGGCAGCGGCGTTTCGAGGTCATGGAGCACTCGCCTCAAGGCTCCATTTTTCGCAATCAAGGCAAAGCCACAATCGATTTCAGCGGATTCTCGGCCAAGCTCGGCCTCGCGCTGAAATTTTAGATCCGAGCGAGGGGGATACCATGGACGAGATCGTCTTCACCAGCCCGAAAAAGCGCGGGCGGATCGCCGTGTTCCTGTCGGGACGAGGAACGAACTTCAGGGCCATCCACGACGCCATCCGGACGGGGACGATCAACGCCGAAATCGCCCTCGTCCTCAGCAACGTCGAGACGGCGCCGGGCCTGGCGACGGCCCGCGAGCGGGGTTTGGAAGCGCTCTGGCTCAACCCCAAAGCCCATCCGACCCGAGAGGACTACGACACGGCCCTGTTGGCCGAGGTTCAAAAGCGGGACGTCGACCTCATCTGCCTGGCCGGCTATATGAAGATCGTGACGCCCCTCCTCTGCCGGGCCTTCGTCCACCGGATAATGAACATCCACCCGGCCCTCCTTCCCGCCTTCCCCGGCCTCCACGTCCAGCAGAAAGCCATCGAATGGGGCGTTCGCTATTCGGGGGCGACGGTCCACTTCGTGGCCGAAGAGGTTGACATGGGGCCGATCATCCTGCAGGCCGTCGTGCCCGTCCTCCAGGACGACGGCGAGGAAACCCTGAGCGCGCGCATCCTCGAGCAGGAGCACAAGATCTACCCCGAGGCCGTCCGGCTCTTCTTCGAGGGGCGGATCGAAGTCCGCGGCCGCCGCGTCTTCCTCCGCTGAGCGCTGAGGGGGGTCCGCTGAGGGGGGTCGCGTCTACACTTTTTACTTTTGATGAAAAAGCCGCTCCTCATCTTCCTTGACTGCTTTTCTTAAAGTTCTATCCTTCGCAAGAAGCGTGCGCATCTGATTAACTATTTTTCCGATGGCGGACTTGCTGACCTGAAAATGTTCTGCAATTTCCTTCAATGTCAAATCCGTATGATTGCGGCATAAAAATATCGTCACATTTCTTGTGAATTTGTTCTTTATTCCAAGGGTTTGCTCGACGGTGCTCTGGATTGTAGTCAAATCCATTTTTTTCTTGAGTCCTCGAATAGCAGGCACTTCGCGATCTTCGGCTTTGTCGAGCAGAAAAGTTTTTTTGATTCGCGAGATAAAATCTGCGCCGCCCAAAATCAAGCACGGTCCAACATCGCGCAGGGGGTTCTTAATCGTTCTCCCTAGGGCTTCAGCGACATAGGCAGCGTATCGAGTTCTGGCCAAGTTAAGATCGCTCCCGAAATAGCTCATTATCAGTGCCGTAGATAGCCACCGAGCCGGCGACCTTTGCCCCATGAATTCGCGATAGCTGGACCAGGGGTAATCACCCGGATTCCGGACGATTTCCGCCCGGACTGGATTTAAGTGGACATATCGCGACAGCTCCTGGGCATAGGAATCGGCCTGGATTAGGATTGCTTTGAATCTCCCCTGGAGAAAATGACCGACACGGGAGTGTTTTGTGTTGAAGAAAATGCTATAGGATGCATTGATGAAGTGCATGATTTGTGAAAGGTTGCCGCAGGGGGTTTCTAGTAAAAGATGATAATGGTTATCCATAAGGCAATAGCAATGGATTAGGGCGCCGTACTTATCGTGGGCGCCTTGGCAGTAATCCAGAAAGGCGCTTCTATCATGATCACAGAAAAAGATCGGGTTTTTCTGGTTTCCCCGCGATGTGATGTGATAAAAGGCCCCCGGAAACTCGATCCTAAGCTGCCTGGCCATTTAAGAAATATTTCCGACCTTCATAAGGTCAGACGTGCGAACCGCGGCAGATTCTCAAGCCTGGGAGAAAAAATGGAAAGTGTAGACGCGACCCCTGGTCTTTACGCAATCCAAACACCGCTCCCAGACGCTTCCCAGCATGTCGTATAATCCCCAGGCATTCGGCTTCTTATCCCCCCCGCGATGCACCCGGAAGCCCGCATTTCCTCCCTACCAGGCGATTTCATCCACATCGCCGTAGCGGGCGTCGGACGTCCCGGCCCGGCAGGCGTACTCCCACAACGCTTCGCATTAATCAGAACTCCCCGGCCGATTCAAGGGTGACGAGGGAAAAGCGGGGGGCGCTCTCGGCGTCGCGCATCTTCTCGACGGCCGCGATGGGATTTTGACACGGAGCTCGCTTTGGCATAGGATTGTAGCTTCGAAGGAGGGCCACGATAATGCCGATACGGAACAAAAGCGACCTGGCCTCTATGCAAAGCCTTCCGGTCGAAATCGCCCGCGCCGCGAGCTCCATCGATTCCGCCGGTTTCGCCAAAAAGGCTGCTGTCGCCCTCGGCTTGAACGCCGAACAGGAAATCGCCCTGAAAGAGCGCCTGGACGCGTTCTTGGTCGATGTTTGGAAAACCCGCTCGTTCCCGATCGCCAAGCTCACGGCTTTGGGGTTAACCGATGAACAGTCCCGGGCGCTGAACAAACAGCTGGATTCCGAAATTCTCGCCCCCTTAATATCCGGGCTGAATGAGTTGGGGGTTGGGCCGGAGAGCGTGCTTTATGCCACCAAGCGCGTTCAATTGACCGGCTCGAAGCTCAACGGGCACACGACCGAGCGGATCACGATCAAGGGAAGCGAAAAGCGATCCAAGCGAGGCTTTGTATTTCCCAGAAAAGATTATTTCAATCTCACGCTCGACATCGACTATTGCGAGAGGGGGCGCTGGGGCGATTATGAAACGACGGTCCTTCGTTTCGATACGAGCGAGGAGATGGAACGATTCCTAGTCCTCCTGAAGAAGGCGATCCAGGTCGGATACTTCCTGAATTTCGTGGATATACTCCGCAGATTCCATCTCTAAGCGCGGCGCGGTCCCGGCGGTCACTCGTGGATCTTGAAATACTTATAGACCGGGTAGACCACGCTCCGTTTTTCGGCGCCGACCGACTTGAAGTAGGCGTCGAGCACGCCCCAGCCGGCGAATCCGTCCGCCGCCTGAGGCTCCAGGCAGTAAAAGGCCACGTTGGCCATGGGCTGGGCCATGTCCACCCGGAACGTCCCGGCCGGAAATTCCTTGCCCGGCGAGGGGGCAAAGCCGCCCTCGAGCCTGAACGCGACGGACCCGTAGCCCGAGACCTGGCCGATCCGATCGACGACGAATTCCTCGCCCGCGGCCTTGATCGGCTTGGCCAGAACTTCGACCTGGACGTTGTGGATGCGGAGCTTCTCGGCCACGACGTCCAGCTCGGCGGGGATGAGGTATCCCAAGGGGACCCTGGCCTCGACCGTCCCGACGGGCTTGCACAAGAACTCGACGCCGCGGACGAGCTCGGGGGCGTCGAGCATATGCGGCGCGATCCTGGCCCGGACGCTCGTGCCGGAGACGAGGCTCGAGACGTTCCGCTCCTTGTACATCAGGATGTCGACCTTTCCGTAGGACTCGTATCTCCCGACGACGAAGTTGCGGAGCTCGCCGCTCCCGGCCTTGGCCTTGACCGTCTCGACGACATCGCGGTCGGCGGCGCGGCAGACCTCCTGCATCTCCTTGCCGTGCGCGTTGGCGTACTGGATGACCCCGGCCATGAGCGCGTAGTGGGCATAGATGCGGCGCTCGAAGGACTCGTGCCCCGGCGTCTCGGCCAGGATGGTCATGCGGTTGCGCAGGCCGTAGGCGTTGGCGACGAACTTGGCCTCGGTCGTCCACATCGCCTCCTCGTGGCCCCAGAGGGTCGGCGGCCATTTCCCGTCCGTCCCGCAGTGGGTGAAGACTTCCAGGCCGAAGTTCGTCCGGGTCGCCTCGCGGACGGCCGGGAAGAGCTTGTCAAAGACGTAGCCGCGCGGCCCGGGATGGGCGGCCGGCACCGTGCAGGTCGCGTAGCCGATGGCGTAGCCGTGCTGGACGCGCCCCATGAGGTGGCCGTCGTAGACGAGGACGGGGTCCCAGCGGTTGAAGACCGTCCTGTAGAGCCCGGCGATTTCGGCCGTCTCGACCCGGACGGCGTCGCGGTTGAGGTTGATGCCCTGGGCGTTGACGCCGGATCCCAGGATGTGCGGGGTCCCCTCGCTCAGGCTCAGCGTATCGGTTCCGTCGACGTTTAGGTTCGGGCAGACGATGATGACGAGGTTATCGAGGAGGCCCTTGCGCTTGCCGAAGAGGATGTCGCGCATGAGCATCAACAGGGCCTCCTTGGCCTCCGGCTCGTAGGAGTGGATGTTCCCCTGGAGGTAGACGACGGTCTTCCCGGATTTGGCCGCCTCGTCGGCGGACGCGACCCGCGGATCGGCCAGGACGACGGCCGGGCAGGTCCGGCGCAGGCTCGTGGTGAACATGTTGAAGACGAGGAGTTTGTCGCTCGACCACCTCAGGACGTCGATGAATTCGAGGACGTCGGTGGAGGAAGCGGTCCGCGTGAAGTTCGTTTTTTCGGGAACGGTGAGGTACTTGGCCGGCCATTTCCCGTTCCAGCCGGCGGGCACGGAATCCCCCCAGTAGATTTTTTGGGCGGCGGAAGCGGCACAGACGGCCAGGCCTAAAAGAACGGAGAGGGCGAGGGATCGCCGAAACGATGCTTTCATGAAGCCTCCTCGAAAAGCGGCAGCCTGAAGCATCTTAAAAAACGGGCCCGGTGTCAACCCTGAGCCCACTCAGCCCCATCCCCTCCAAAAGGGCTGAGTACAAAAGTGTCGCTTCTCATCCCCGCCCTGAAAGGCGGTGCTCCGATTCTAAGCCCCGCCTTTCAGGGCGGGGTAGCGTCGGCGAACGGGTCAGCGGACAACCCGGTCCGCGACCTCGTGATCCGCGAGCAACGAGCATGCCCGCGATCACTTCGCTAGAACCCTATCACCACCACCAATTGCTGATGGCGAAATCGTGGGAATGACCGCTGTCGGTTGAAGTCGTGATCGTGACATGGATCGAATTGATAACGGAGTCCAATTGCGCCTTCGTCATTTTGAAAGTGTGGGTGTGTCCGGAAGAAGAAGAGGTATTCAGAGTAATTCCCTCCGCCGGGCTGGCCTGAATATTGGATTTATTGAGGGTGACGGTATGGGCGTGGTTCTGTACGGTCGTCGATGTGAATGTTTTCGTTTCATCCGCCGGCTTGGTGGATTCCGGACTCTTGCAGCCCGCCATGATCAGGACAATGATCCCAAGCAGGGCCGCGGGAAAAAAGCGCTTCAATAATTGTTTTTTTCTCATTCGTTCCTCTCCTCCTCCCGTCTCGTCGTCGTTAGGAAGCATAAATCAGGGCATGGAACAAGTCAAGGACGGCGGGAAAGCGCGAAAGGGCGCCCCGGAAGCCTTCCGTCTCTTTCGAAGACGGTCGCTCAGCGCAGCAGCGTGTTGAAGAAGAGCTTGAAGGTCCCGTGAGTCTGGCTCCGGTGCTGGGCCCGGAATCCGATCAGGATCACCCGGCCCTTGCCCAGCTCGGCGGAAACCATGGCCGCCTTGTTGGACAACCGCTTTTCCCCGATGAGCCAGCCGCTCTGCAGGATATCCCGGTCGGCATATCGTACGATGGTCTCATAGCGCTCGTTGTGCGGACTGGGGACGATTTCGAAGGCCGGGCCGGACCAGAAAAGAACCAGCCCTTCGGCCGGCATCCCATAGGCCAGCGGATGCGAGTTGTCGAAGGTCGCCTTGAGGGTCGAGCCGGGGCAGAAGAACTCCTTCGGGCTAATTCCATCCGTGACATCCCGAACGCTCAACCCGAGTTTCTCGATGGCGAAGCTCGACGCCTCGCCCAGCGTCACCAACGCGCCTCCCTTTTCCACGAATGCCCTCAGCGCTTCGACCCCTTCCTTCCCGATGCCGCTCCTGTACTCGGGCGGATAGGCCGGCGGGGGGCCGCCCCAGGACTCGGGTCTCTCGCCGGTCAGCATGCCCGTCGAGTCGTGAGGTAGGATGATGACGTCGTATTTGGCATTAAGCCCGCCCCGCTGGATCTCGGCATCCATCACGGTCGTGTAGGGGAAGGCGAATTGCTCCAGAAGAAGGCGGGTCCAGCCTTCATCCATATTGCCGCCTCGGTAGCGCTGATACATCCCGGCGCGCATCCTCTTGACGCCGTGGATTCCTTCCGTGGGCAGGGCTTCAAGCGCTCTGAAGTCGACGCCCGTCAGCTCGGCCGTTTCCTCGAGGACGGCCCGGGGGCCGCCGGCGACCACGAAATCGCCCGGCCGCAGACCCGATGACGGATCCGCTTTATCGACGCGCCGTACCTCGATCCCTTTATCGAGGAGAAGATTCACCGCCTTGAAGCCGGCGTTCATCCGGCCGTCAAGTACGTATCCCGCGCCGGCAGCCTCGACCCTTCCCAACATCGAGACGTCTGCGTTCAATGTCCGAAAATCCCCTGCAACCCGCTCGTCAACCGGGACGACACGGACTCCCATAAGCTCGGCCATGGTGTGCGTCGCCGTATCGTAGGGCCGGAGAGGGGCGCCGTCCTTGTCCCGCGTCCATTCATTGTCGACGTAGAGGGTCCGGCCGAGGAGGTTCCGGATAAGTCCCATTTTGGGTTGCGCCAGGGAGATGAGGTATGAGCCTTCCGGATAGACGGCCCCGCCGGCGCTGAATTCTTTCCCGGCCCTCTGGATCTCGATTCCGGAGAGCCGCAGCGTGTTGATCATCTTGCGGGCCGTCAGGGGATCGTGCTGCGCGGCGGGGACGATATAAGCCGCCGGCTTGCCCAGTGCGCCCCGATCCGTCTGTCTTTTAGCCTTTAGATAGGCGTTCCAGAGCACGGTCTCCCTGTTTCTGGCCGCGATATCGAGGAGCGCCCAGGCGGCGATCTTCTGCTGCTCGACGATGTCGCGGAGCTTCCACCAGCCGCCCGGCCACGGATTCGGGAACGTCGACTGAGCCTCGTACTCGGGAAATTGCCGGGCGCCGCCGCGCAACTGCTCGGGATGGATGTAAAGGGGCGTCGCCAGGTTCGCGCCGGCAGACTCGGTCAGCATCCCGGCGATATTGTGAAAAGGGGCGATCCAGTGCCAGCCGAAGTGGCCCCAGCCGGGATACTGGGCGGCGTTGAGGATCCCGGCCTTGCCCGCCTCTTCAAGCCTGTAGGCGATGTGGGCGCCGTACCAACCGTGTTCGCGCCAGATGAGGGGATCGGCGTGGGGACGAATGGGCTCGCCGTAGGGAGGAACATAAAGGCGGGCTCCGTAGCCTCCCATTTGATGATGGTCGAGATAGGCCTGAGGGACCCAGTCCCTGTACAGGATCCTGGCGGCATACGAGGATTCGGCCAGGTTGATGAAGTCGGCATCGCGGTTGTTGTCGTGGCCGGCGTACTTATGGTAAAGCCAGGGCAGGTTGGCGCCCTCGTATTCCGTGCCCAGGGTTTTATTGTACCAGTCGGTGACCATGATCTGACCGTCCGGATTGAAGCACGGGATCATGAGGAATACGACGTTGTCCAGGATGCGCCCCGCTTCCTCATCGGAGCGGTTCACGAGGTCGTAGGCGAGCTCGGGCGCCATCTGGGTGCCGCCGATCTCGGTGGCGTGCAGGCTCATGGACTGGCAGACGACCGCCCGGCCTTGAGCCGTCAGGTTTTTGATCTCCGGCTCGGCGACGCCCCGCGGGTCGCTGATCCTGGCGTTGATCTCCCGCAGCCGGTCGAGTGAGGCGAGATTGGCGGGAGAGGAGACGATGACGAGCAGGAAGGGACGCCCTTCGGTCGAGGGGCCCATGTCGATGACTTTGAGCTTGTCGCTTTCTTTCTCCAGACGCCCGAAATAGTCGACGATCCGGTCCCAGCGCGCGATCTTGCGGTCGCTGCCGAGCTCGTACCCGAAGAACTCCCGGGGGGCAGTGATCTTCCGCTGCGCTCCGACGAGCGGAACCACGAGCCCCAGAGCGGTGAGCGCCAAGACGAAGCGGATAGACCGCAGACCCGTGAAATGGAAACGTTGTTTCATGGATTTCCTCCAACGTTCCCTATTATTTGGGATTGAGCGCGAATTGCAACACCTTTTTAGCCCTTCTCGCCCGCTACCGGAACCTTGTCCCTCCCTGGGCTTTAGGGCCGGTTCATGTTATTGACACCGCCGCGCGGCCGGAAGTATCATTCCATCGTGATCATGCGGGGAGATTCTTCACCACATAATTTTTTGTGATTCCGGGGAGAGGAGGGATTATGTCCGCCAAAAAAGGCCTTTCTCGTTTGTTTATGGCTTTAGTTCCATTAGTATCTATGTGTTGGGCGGCTCAGGCCTTTCAACCGGACAAAGGGGTCAAGTTTGAGAAGCCCGTCAACATCTCCAAGAACAAGAACCGGCTCGAGACCCAGACGGCGATAGCGGTGGATAAAAATGGGGTCGCCCACATCGCGTGGGCCGGCTATTACTACCGGAAAGGGGCCCCCGACGGACTCACCTCCGATATTTTTTATTCAAACAACAAAACGGGCTCGTTTTGCAGCCCCCAAAAAATTCCGGTTTCCGCCGACTGGTATTCAATGGATCCCTCGATCGCCGTTGATTCCAAAGGAACCGCCCACATTGTTTTCTGCAGGACGATAAGCACGTACACCTTGGCAGACAGTGATATTTACTACGTCTCCAACGCAAAGGGCAGCTTTGACGCTCCCTCCCTTATAGTTAATGGGAATGGCGAAGTTGCGAGTGCACCGCAGGGTCCGCTCATCCATATCGACCCTGATAATAATCCGTGTCTTTCGTTCATATCAGGTTGCTACCGCGGTAGTTGGTCGGAGCGTTATCTTCTCGTTATGAAAAAATCTGGCGGAAAGTGGAGTGATCCTCAACTTGCGGCCAAGTCGAGCTGGATTTTTAACTATGACTCTATGATTGATGGAGACGGGTATTTCCATGTCGTCGCTTTTTATATCGAGAAGCCAGGAATATATTATACTCACAACAGAGGGGGCGCTTTCATTAAGCCTGTTGCTGTCCAAGCTAAAAAGCACACAGACGTTGACTCCCCACAAATTGCGGTCGACAGCCTTGGAAACGCTCATATAATCTACCGTGACGATACTGGGCCAGTCTGGACACCTCGTTTGTTTTACACCAACAATATTTCAGGGAAGTTTTCAACCCCTGTTCCAATGCCTCATTCGGCATCTTTGCATTTCCACAATATCGA
>Ga0299912_10001199_pt1 | contig 20979 bp, 14 predicted proteins | sample RVTome_2_FD_207667 | JGI IMG/M metagenome (GOLD analysis project Ga0299912, IMG submission 207667) | Soil microbial communities from uranium-contaminated site in the Upper Colorado River Basin, Wyoming, United States - RVT95D214 (version 2) ... | reverse complement strand
CACCTGAGCCCCCGGGCCGAAAAGCGCTTCCTGGCCATAAATTGCGGGGCCTTCAGCGAAGAGCTGCTGGCCAACGAACTCTTCGGCCACGAACGGGAGGCCTTCACCGGGGCCCGGGGAGTGAAAAAGGGGCTCCTGGAAGTGGCCCCCGGGGGCAGCATCTTCCTGGATGAAATCGGCGACATGCCCCTAACCATGCAGGTGAAACTCCTCCGGGTCATCCAGGAGAAGACCCTGATCCGGGTGGGGGGGACCACCGAGATTCCGGTGGATATCCGCATCCTGGCCGCCACCAACAAGGACCTGAAAGGGGAGGTGGAGCGGGGGGCCTTCCGCCAGGACCTTTTCTACCGCATCAACGTGGTGGCCCTCCAGGTCCCCACCCTGGCGGAGCGCCGGGACGATATTCCCCTGCTTTGCCGGCACTTCCTCCAGAAATTCGCCGGGGCCCAGAACAAGGAGATCCACAAGATCGACGACGAGGTGATGGAGGTCCTCATGGATTACGAGTTCCCCGGGAACATCCGGGAACTGGAAAATATCATGGAACGGGCCGTCACCCTGGCCTCCGGCCCCGCCATCGAAGTGAGCCAACTGCCCGCGGACTTCCAACAACCCGGCTTACAGGTGCAACGCCGCCAGAAAAAGGAATTCCACACCCTGGAAGAAAACGAACAGGAATACATCGCCTGGGTCCTGAAACAGATGAACGGCAACAAGACTAAGGCCGCGGAAGTGCTGGGCATCGACCGGGTTTCTCTATGGCGGAAGCTGAAACGGCAGAATTCGGAGTGAGGGGAGGGAAGAGATTTGGGGGGCGGGGGCTAAGGGCCGCGGGCCCTTACCCCCTCTCCCCAAGCCCCCCACCCCCAATTCCATATATTTTCCGGGGGAGGCGGGACCTTAGGTCCTGCCTCCCCCGGAGTATTTTAAGGGAGATTTCAAATTAATCTGATGAAGTCTTCACTGCTGTCCCGGTGCGGGCCAAATTGCAATAGCTCGCGCGAAGAGTTCTCTACTGCGGTTCATGATCGCTGTTTCATCCCATATCGCCACATCATGAAGCTGTTGGTTGATCGGTAAGAGCGATGCTTTCAGGAGTTCGGGTTTTTTGGTCGTCCACGCACTATTGGAAACCGAAGAATTGAGGGGCTGCGTGATGATAGTGAGATTACCGAAAGTTTGCAGGAGCGCGTTGCGGCGGCGCGTCGCGGCGTCACGTGTATCATCTGACTCTGCCTCATACCATTCGTGTTGCGACAGCCACTTCGATCCATCTTCCAGCGGCCAATTCTCATACCAGTTCCGCGGAAGAATGTGTTCCACGGTGAGCTGTCCTTCAATGGTCAGCCGTTCGGTCTTTGCCCCAAGATAGGAATCGCTCAACCGCCGGAGAATATGGACTATTTTCGGATTGTTGAGCGTCTGATAGGCGTGTTTTTCAGACCAGGCCGCCCAAAACTTTTCATCCGTGGGCCACATGGCTGAATCGCCGGTCAACTTTGAGAGGTGTTCCTTCATGGCCACAGCCGTAAGGGCATTCTCCTGTAGGGCACGCGTCAACTGGAGGAAAACCCGGTTGTAATTTTTGGTGGGCAGTCCGCATACCGCGCGACGGAGTAGGTAGGACTCTATCACCTCTGATACGCCGCGGAGCTCGTCGTCCGACGGTTTGGCATCAAGTAGCGCCAGCAAGAGCGGATAGGCGGTGCGAACATCGAACACATCAAGGAAGTTCGCCAGCGGATATAGCGGGTCGTCCTTGGGCGGAGAAATGATTCTGCGAAAGTCATCACCCTGTCGCGCGAGGGTGGATAACTCGTCACGAACATTGTCGAATGGTCGGTGTCTCTCAATCCAGTATTTGTACTCGACGAAGAGGTGCTTGATTGGAATATCGACGGCCAGACGACTCGCCAAAAAGTGCTGCATGAAGAGGTCGCTGCGAGGCCTGAATAATCGACCTTGGCGAACCTCTTGGCGCCAGAAGAGATCATCGAACCGACGCCAAAACTTGCTATAGAGATCCTCGGAATCCTCCTTGGGCTCAACCTGCCGGGCCGCCCGGAGGAAGATGTAGTTTCGCAATAAATCCGCTGGCAAAAGCGGTTCGCCCCGCGCGTTCAGGGTCTCAAAAATGACCTGGGCGTCGTCATCTTGGTCCAGATCAATGGCTACAACAAGCAGCACGTTTTTAAGCGCTTGAAAACATTCTTCCAGACGCTCCGCGATCGTATGCTCGGAGCAAAGCGGAGGCTCGCCATCCGACCCGTTGAAGAACTCGGAAAGGTGTTCATAAAAACATAGGTACGCCTCCACCATCCGTGGCCGTGGTTCAGGCTTCCTGGAACGCGGCCGGCGCCTAAGAGGATGCCGTCCCTCCAGCGCCATACGTGACCCTGACAACATCACGTCACTAAACACTGACCGATCAAGCTGAGTCGGCCACACCTTGAACTGATCGACCTTCTGGTCGGCCATCATGCCTTTGTTAACTGTGAATGACTCACATTCTTGGGCCAAATCCTCGACACCCTCGGCACGACAGAAATCCCGGAAGGCAGCTAAAAAAATTTGCAGCGTCGTCAGGCGCTGTTGACCGTCGATGATCTGACGTTTCTCGACATGTGTCGTCGGGGTTTGCTTCTGGTCGAGCACCATTGCGCCAAAAAAATGAACCGGTGCGTCTTTCCGTCCTTCGAGGTAATCGGTAAACTTGTGAGAGATGTCTTCCCAAAGCGGCTCCCATTGCTGCTCGCGACTCCATACGTACTGACGCTGAAACAGCGGCACCTCAAGACGCATCTTCTTCTCGAAGATCGCGAGTAGGGAAACGGCGTTGGCTTTCATTGGTGGTCAGCCTCCCTGCATGGCGTTAAAGCATAGCCCGAAGTAGCTCGGATAAAATTCAGCCAGATAAAGGCTTTTTATCTTTCACCATTATCGAGCATCTTTGGAACCCCCGACGGCATTTCTATTCCTCGCCGTTTAGATAATCGCCCAGAAGTCCCCGGCTGTGTTCGTCTTCGTGGCAGTAAAGGCAGAGGTTCTCCCAGTTGGAGCCGTCCGGGGGATTATTCAGGGAGTTGCCGTCCTTATGGTGCACCGTTAAGAGTTGCCGGTTCTTATGATTAAACTCCCGGCCGCATTTGGCGCAAACCATGCCGTGAATCTTGAGGGAGCGTTCCCGGTAGTCGCCGGTGGGAGAGCGCATTCTGGCCATTCCTGCAATCTCCAGCGGGCCCAGGCGAGACGCCTGGGCCACCAATAAAAACGGTAAACGCGGGGGCCATCCGGCCCCGCCTGCATATTTCAGGTAATACAAAGTTGCGGTCAAATGCGTAACATTGTCATTCTGGGCGCAGCGAAGAATCTCAAAATACGAGATTCTTCACTCCGCTTCGCTCCGTTCAGAATGACAGATCAATATTACTTCTTTGGCCGCACCTTGGTATAAGGGTTTGGGGGAGGGGGCAGTTGGAGTTAGCAGTAAGCAGTGAACAGTGAAAAAAAGTGGCCCGATAGGTTTTTTTGCTGCTCACTGCTCACCGCTCACTGGTCTCCTGGCCCCCTCCCCCAAATACCTCTCTCTCAACCAGGCAGCAGCACCAGGTCGATCAAAGGTTTAATCTCCTCCGCCAGGACGATCTCCAGGCCTTCTTTTCCTTCCGGTTCCAGGTTGTTGAGATCCACTTCGTTCAGTTTGGGGAAGACCACCACCTTGACCCCGGCCCGCTGCGCGGCCAGGATTTTTTCCCGGATGCCGCTCACGGGGAGGATGCGGCCGGAGAGCGTCAGTTCGCCGGTCAAGGCCACGTCCCGGCGCGCCGGGCGGCCGGTGAGGAGGGAAAGCAGGGCCAGGGCGATGGTCACCCCCGCGGAGGGGCCCTCCTTGGGGATGGCCCCCGCGGGGAGGTGGATGTGGATGTCTTGGTCGGCGAAGAAGTTGGGGTCCAACCCGAAATCCTCGGCGTGGCTGCGGATAAAGCTGAGCGCGGTCTGGGCCGATTCCTGGAGCACGGTGCCCAGGGAGCCGGTGAGGATCAGTTGCTGGTGGCCCCGCATCTGGGAGGCCTCCACGAAGATCAGCTCCCCCCCGAACTCGGTCCACACCACCCCGGTGGTCACCCCCACCCGGTTTCCCGCCTCCGCCACCTCATGGCTGAATTTCCGGGGGCCCAGGAGCTTTTCCACCAGGACGTCGTCCACGGTGAGGGCGCAGGCCCCGCCTTTGCTCTGGAGACAGACCCGGGCCAGTTTGCGGCAGACGGTGGCGATTTCCCGGTCCAGATTGCGCAGGCCCGCCTCCCGGGTGTAGTCGTGGATGATTTTGGCGACGGCCGGTTCGGTAAAATCCGGGGTCAAATGGGTGAGGCCGTGCTCCCTGAGCTGCCGGGGGATTAGATACTTGCGGGCGATATTTTTCTTCTCGCTTTCCGTGTAGCCGGGGAAATTAATGACTTCCAGGCGGTCCAGGAGGGGGTGGGGCAAGGTTTCCACCACGTTGGCGGTGGTGATGAACATCACCCCGGAGAGGTCAAAGGGCACGTCCACGTAATGGTCCACAAAACAACTGTTCTGCTCCGGGTCGAGAATTTCCAACAATACTGAGGCCGGGTCCCCCCGGAAGTCCTGGCCGATCTTGTCGATCTCATCCAGCATAAAAACCGGGTTTTTTAAGCCGATGCGCCGGATTTCGCTGATGATCCTCCCGGGCATGGCCCCGACGTAGGTGCGGCGGTGGCCCCGGAGTTCCGCTTCATCCCGGAGGCCCGCCAGGGACATGCGCACGAAATTCCGCTCCAGGGCCTCGGCGATGGCCTTACCCGTGGAGGTCTTGCCGGTGCCCGGGGGGCCGGCAAAGCAGAGGATGGGGCCCCGGCTCATCTGCATGTGCCGCTTTTTGTCGATGATCTCCCGGACCGTGTCCCGGAGCTCGTCCAGCTTGATGGGCTTGGACAGGTAGTGGGCCGCGCCTTTCTTCAGGGCGTCCACCGCGGTGGCCACCGTGGCGTAGCCGGTGACCATGATGATTTCCGTGTGGGGGGCTATCTGCTTGGTGGATTCCAGGAGTTGCAGGCCGTCCATCTTCTCCATCTTCAAATCCGTGAGAATCAGGTCGTACTCCTGGGCCTTGATCATGTCCAGGGCTTCGGCGCCGTTGGCCGCGCCGTCGACCTGGTGGCCCTCTTTCCGGAGGATATACTCCAGGTTGGTACGGGCGATCTCCTCGTCATCCACCACCAGGACCCGGGCGCTCTGGAGGCTGCAAAGGGTGCGCACCGCCAGGTATTCCAGAATCCGTTCCTTGACGTGAGTGAGCCCGTAGTGCTGGGATTCCAGCAAGCGCTCGGCCCGTTTCAGGTCCAGGTTGTCTTCGGTAAAACGGTTCCAGGGCAGGGAGATGAGATAATCCAGGTAATTCAGGCCGATGGAGTACTCGGCCACCGAAGGATCGGTCTTTTCCACCCGCTCCAGTTCCTTCAGGGCCACGGCCAGGACCTCGGGGGGCAGATGGGCCTTGTTAATGGCCGCGCGCAGATCCACCAGCTCCTGCCCGGTCTTGGGCCTTTCTTCTTCGCCTTTACGGAAAAAGATCATGGCTGCAAACCTTCCTAAAAGAGAGGAGTATCACACCCCTGGCTGAGTATAAAGAAAAACTTGGGGCAGGGCAACTTCAGGCTCGAGCCCCCATTTATTTAATTTTATGATTTTCTTTGACTTTTTTTCCAGAGCCGGTTGGCCGCAAGGTTGTGTTGCATTTTGCAATTAACTTAACGGCACCCTGCAACAGTGGTTAACTTATTGAATATAATGGAGATACTAAGAATAGCTTGTGAACCATTGCACAATGCAACAGTCAAGGAGGCCAATATTTTTGGGCTAAATCTTAAATAATTAGTGATCACAGCATGTTAATCAGTTGGCAAGGATCTTGAATATAGGTAAGTCAAACCGAAGGCCCATCCGGCCTTCATCAAGGAAAGAAAACCTAACAGGGAAACGAAAGCCATGCTGAATTTCATGAAGAAAATTCAGGGAAAGGAAAAGGGCCAGCAACCGGAAAGCTCCCATCTGGCCCAGGGCCGCACCTCGGAAGGGCAGGAGATGTCCGCCAAACCCGAGGTCTCCCGGAAGATCCTGGTGGTGAGCCAGGGCGAGACCCTGGATACTGAGGTCATGGATTATGCCGTTAACCTGGCCGAGCGGCTGGGTTATGACCTCGTCGCCCTGAGCGTTAACCCGGCGCTGGGGCAGAAAGGGAGATTCTTTTCCCCCTACCGGCGGCACCTCCGGGAGAAGTTCTCCCAACGGGCCCTGGCCGCGGGGGAAGCCCTGAAGAGGAAACTGGCCTTCAAAGGCATCAGCTTTGAGCAGGTGGTGAAATTTGGGGCCTTGGCCCAGGCGGTGGCCGAAGTCAACCGGAAGACCAAACGGATTGAATTCGTCATCGCCCCGGCAGGCATCAAGGAAGAGGAAGTCACTGGGGAAATAGCACTCCCCGTTTTCAGCATCAGCGGATATCAAGGAGAGAGAACGATGGCTAAAGAATCTGAGAGCAGGGGAGCAAAACAAATCGGCAAGACGGTGGGTTTCGGCATCGCGGCGGCGGCTCTTTATGCCGCGGTGTTCACGAATACGGAGACGGTGATGCGTTACTTCACTAAGGGCGCCTGGTACGCGGCCCTGCCCATTGCCACGGTCTTTATCGTCTCTTTTGTGCATGGCGCTTTTGCCAATTACCTCTGGGAAGCCCTGGGAATTCAGGCTCCCAAGAGAGTGCAGCCCAGACCTACGGCGGCCAAGCGGCCGGTGGCCAGAAAGCGGCCTCGTCCCCAGCTGCGCATAGACACCTAAAGATCAATCCCTTGAAGCTCGAGTGCGAATATCTGACAGGAGGAATGAGCCATGCATGATGTCGCCGCAGAAACCATCCAATTTATCGACCTGAATCTGATGAACATCCTGTTCCTGGTGATCGTGGGATTCATCGGCGGACTGGTGAGCGGCTTCATCGGCTCCGGTGGCGCCTTTGTGTTGACCCCGGGGATGATGAGCCTGGGGGTGCCCGGCACGGTGGCAGTGGCCAGCAACATGTGCCACAAGTTCCCCAAGGCTATGGTGGGCGCATACAAGAGGTGGAAATACGGCCAGGTGGACATCAAGCTGGGCCTGGTTATGGCGGTTTCCGCCGGCGGCGGGGTGTGGCTGGGCATCAATATCCAGGAGAAGATCCTGGCCCGATGGGGCCAGGCCGGCTCCAACCTCTACGTGAGCCTGTCCTTCGTGGTCATCCTGATAGTGGTGGGCGGCTACGTCTTTTACGACGCCTTTAAGACCTCCAGGTCCGGGGGCGGGGATCAGGTCACCCGCCTGGCCCTGTGGCTGCAATCCATCAATCTGCCGCCCATGATGCACTTCAAGACCGCCAATGTGCGCATCTCCATGTGGTTCACCATTCCCATCGGCTTTGCCACCGGCATGCTGGCGGCCACCATTGCGGTGGGGGGCTTCATCGGCGTCCCCGGCATGATCTACGTCCTGGGCGCTTCCGGTTTGGTGGCCTCGGCTTCGGAGCTGGTCATCGCCTTTGTCATGGGCTTCGGGGGCACCATTAAGTGGGCCATGCACGGCATGGTGGACATCCGCCTGACCCTGCTCATCCTGGCCGGCTCCCTTTTGGGGGTGCAACTGGGCGCCATCGGCACCACTTACGTAAAAGAGCACATGATCAAGATCGTCATGGGCTCCATCATGCTCATCGTGGCGGTGAGCCGGGGTCTGGCCATCCCCAAGTATTTGAAGGATCTGGATCTCCTGACCATCAGCGACTCCACCACCAAGATCCTGATGACCGCCAGCTTCATCAGCATGTGCTTCGCCCTGGGCGTGGGCGCGTTAATCATCCTGGGGAGCATGTGGCGGGCCAAGAGAGCCGAAACCGCCAAAGAAGCCGCGGTCGCCTTGGAAAAGAGCTACAGCTAAAGGTAATCGCCTCCTGGAGGCCTGCAAACCGACCGGTTCAGGGGTCACCGTGATGACGGTGGCCCCTTTTTTGGGGAGGGGGTTTTGGGGGTGTGGTGGGGGGGGCAGGGACTAAAGGCGGGCGGGGACGCCCGCCCTACCAGGTCCCTGCCCTCCCCCACAAACCACTAAGCTAAGTGGCGCTCTGTTCGGGGTGGAGGAAGCTCAGGCTGTAGTCTTCGTCTTTGAAGGCCTGGAAGCAGCGGTCCACGACGGTTTCGTTGGTGAGGGCCAGGTCCAGTTGCCGGGCGAAGGCCGACAGCAGTCCCACCAACTCCAGGGTTTGCTCCGTTTCCAGGAGGGAGTATTTCACCATCCGGCCCCGCACCATGTCCCCGGTCACCTTCACCTTAAAACCCAGATAATCCAGGATTTCGCTGAGGAGCCGGGCCCGGCGCTCCCGGCGCTCCACCCCCGCGGCCCCGCCTTTGAATTGAAAACTGATGTAGTTGTCGTTCTTTTCCTCGGAGACGTACGCGTCCAGGATGGCAAAGTGGTAGCCCAGCCGGGAGTTGAAATTGAGATAATTATCAGTAATCACCGCGAAGCTCTTGCCCCCCAGGCCCTTTTCCGCCTTGCCCATGTCGTACATGGTGTTGGCGAATACGGAGAGAAAGCCTTTCAGGTCCGGGGCCACCTGTCCGGCCCAAGTGACTTGGGGATGGTGAAAACCCCGGAGCAGGGCCCGGAAGGGCCGGGAGAGAATGTCTTCTTCCTGGACCCAGGGCTGGCCCGGGACCCGCACGCCGCCCCCCATATCCAGGATGAAGAGATTCAGGGGCAGATCGGTTTTCAGGCGGGAGCAGGTGCTGGGCCGCAGGGATTGGTCCACGTCCAGGGCGAACATGGCGTCCATGGCCTTCTCGTGAGAGAAGCGGGTGATGTCATGGAGGGTGCGGCACCGGCCGGCCTCAAATTCCGGGCTCTCCGGGTCCAGGAGATTTAAGGGGGTCGCCATTTTCAGAAGGCGGCGCAACTTCTGGAAAAGGGGATTTTGGCGCAGGTCTTCACCGGGCCTGGCTCGGGCTTCCAAAAGTTCCGCCACAATGCCGGGGTAAACCCGGGCCGCGTCCGCGTCCACAGTGACCACCTGGCCGGGGTGGAGCACCCGGGTGGCCCCCCCCACCTCCACCAGGGTGGGCACCCGGAATTCCCGGGCCAGAATGGACATGTGGTCCGTGGGGCTGCCCACTTCGGTGAGGATGGCGGCGATGCGGTCCATGACCAAGACCAGTTTGGCCGCGGGCTGCCGGGCTACCACCACCGCGCCGGGAGGGATATTGGCCACGTCCTCATCCCGCAAATACAAAAAAACCCGGCCCGCGGCCGCGCCCCCCACGGCCCGGATGCCGAACCGGAGCAAGGGAGGCACCGGCTCCCAGGTGCTTTCCCGTTCCTCCACCCCAAAACTGGGGGCGCTGACCCTTAAAGGGCGGGACTGGAGGAGATAAATCGCGCCGCTTTCGTCCAGGGCCCATTCAATATCCTGGGGATGGCCGAAATGCTTCTCCAGTTTCAGGGCGATGGCCGCCAGGTCCTGGATCTGCTCCGGGGTCAGGCAAGGGGAGCGGGCCTTATCCGGGTCCAGGGCCACTTCCTGAGTGCCCCCTTCCGGGCGTGGGATTAAGGCCACGGGTTTTGCCGTCACTCGCTGTTCTGTTATCTGCAGGCCCGGCTCCCGGGAGACCCGGTAGAGGTCGGGGTTGATGGCGCCGTCCACCGCGTACTTCCCCAGGCCCCAGACCGCGGTGATGAGGATGGTGTTGCTCTCCGGCGCGTGGGGGTCCTGGGAGAACATGACCCCGCTGGCTTGGGCCGGAACCATGGCCAGGCAGCCCACGGCCATGGGCAACTCTTCCGGGGAGAAGTGTTGGTATTTCCAGTAAAAGATAGCCCGGGAGGTGAATTTGCTGGCCACGATCTCTTTATAGTGCGTGGGGAGATCCCCGGCGTCCACGTTGAGGAGGGTGGCAAACTGGCCGGCAAAGGAAAACTCCGTGTCTTCACCCACGGCGCTGGAGCGCACCGCCAGCCCCCTGTACTGCAAGGCTTTCCCGGCCTCCACCAGGGCTGCCTCCAGGTCCGGGGGGAGCGGCGCCTGGCGCACCAGGGTTTGGATTTCCCGGCTGATGGCCTCCAGACTCTCCAGGTCGTCAATGGGGGCCTGGGCCAGGTGCTTCTCCAACTCCACCTCCAGGCCCGAGGCTTCCAAAAAACGCTTGTAGGCCGAGGCGGTAATGGCAAACCCCTCGGGTACCAGGAGGTGCAGGCGGTTGCCCATTTCCCCCAGGTTGGCCATTTTGGCCCCCACACTCAGGGCCATCTCCCGGGTCAGGGCGGAGAGGGGGAGCACGAAGGGGGTGGGGGGAATGGCAGGGGTGGCGGTGAGTTCCCGGCGGATTTCTTCTTGGAGCTTTTGACAGATGGACCGGAGTTCGGGGTAGTGGTTCTCGGTAAGAAGGTTGAGTTCGGTGACCAGTTGGGAGACGTTGTCCCCCAGCCGCTCCACCTGGGCCTGGAGATAGACGGTATCAAAGAGGAAGTCCCCGGAGAGCTTTTCCTCCATATCCGCCATGATTTCCAGAGCCCTGCTGTTGTTTTCCAGGAGGCGGCGGAAATGCTCGAATTTTAGCCGCAGCCGCGTCTGTTCATCGATTTCTTCTTTGAGGAAACGGCGCAGGAATCTAAACATCATAACAGTAAGCAGTGAGCCGTAAGCAGTGAGCTGTTATAGGGCGGCCTGTGGCCGCCAAAATCCGGCTCATCGCTGCCTATTTTTTCAGCGCGGCCAGCTCTTTTTGCATCCTTTTCCATTCCAGGGCCCGTTTGATGGTGATGAGAATGGTTTCCTTGCGGAAGGGCTTGGTGATGAAATCATACGCCCCTTTTTGCACGGCCTCTTCCGCAGTCTCCAGGGTCCCGTAGGCGGTAATGATGACGATGGGCAATTGGACGTCTATCTTTTTGATAATATCGATCAAATCCATGCCATCCACCAGGGGCATTTTGAGGTCGGAAACCACCAGGTCGTAAGGCTTCTCCTGGAGCAATTTGCTCACCTCCAGGGGATTGTTGGTGGTGGTCACCTCATAGCCGGTCTTGTCCATGAGGATGGTTTTCAGTAATCTGAGCATGTTGGGCTCATCGTCCACCACTAGTATCTGGTCCGCCATCTTGTCCTCCTGACCCGGTGCCTTAGTAGGTAATAGTCCCCGTGGGGGTTGAGCTTTCCTCTTCCAGAGAGGCGGCGGCCGTCCCCGCGTCCGTGTCCGTGGCCACGGGGAGATAAACGGTGAAAGTAGTGCCGTGTTTTTCGGGATATTCCTCGGCCGGGTAGCTGGTAAAGATAATATTGCCGCCGCATTTGGTGATAATGCCGTAACTCACGGACAGGCCCAGGCCGGTGCCTTCCCCCACCTTCTTGGTGGTGTAGAAGGGATCGAAAATCTTGGCCTGGCTCTCCTTGGGAATGCCGTTGCCGGTATCGGTAAATTCCATGGCCACCCGTTTGCCGTCGGAGGCCAGCCGGGTCTCCACCTTGAGGAGGCCCCCGCCTCTCATGGCGGCCATGGCGTTGTTGATCAGGTTAATGAATACCTGCTGCAATTCCCGGGGATCGCCTTTAACCCGGGGAAGACCCGGGGCCAGGGAGCTTTCCAGGCGGATTTTTTTGGTGAGGAGGGTATTTTGCACTACGGTGAGCATCTTTTCCATGATGCCGTTGATCTGGGCGCTGGTTTCGGTGCCTTCCGGGGTGCGGGCAAAGGTGAGGAGATTTTCCACGATTTTTTTGCACTTCAGCCCCTCTTCCTCAATCACTTGCAGGGTCTCATGCACCTCCGGGGAGTCCCCGGTCCGTTCCAACAGGTGTTCGGTGAACCCGAGGATCACCGCGATGGGGTTGTTGATTTCATGGGCCACGCCCGCGGCCAAAGTCCCCACGGAGGCCAGTTTCTCCATGTTGATGAGGCGGTCTTCGATGGCCTTGCGGCCGGTGATGTTCCGGGAAATGATCTCATAAGCGAAGGTCTGCCCCTGTTCATCCCTCAGGCCCACAATACTGGTGGAGAACCAGAACTCCTGGTCGCCGATGGTCACCTGGTGGCGCATGCTGCGGGTGCGGCCGGTCTCCTTCACTTCTTTGAGCCATTCCAGATGGAAATCCGCTGATTTCCTACTAAAAATGTCATGAAGGTGGCGGCCCAGAAATGTCTGGGGATCCACATCGCCCCCGGGTTCTATCGGCAGGGCCAGGGCGAAGAGATTGGCGGCAAAGCGGTTGATGGAACTGATGCGGCCTTCTCCGTCTAAAGTGTAGATGAGATCCGCGGCATTTTCCACCAGGGCCTGATACCGGGCCTCGGATTTCTGCAACTTCTCTTTCTGGCGGTTGACTTCCTCCTCCAGGGAGGCGGAAAATTGGCGCTCATAACGAAAGTTCAGCATGACAATGGTGGCGGAAAGGACAAAGAAACCGATGATCACCTGCAGGAAAAATTGCCGCAGATAGAGGGAATGCACCACCCCCTCCACCTCGCTGGTGGGGGCCACCACCGCCACTGACCAGGAGGGGTAGTCTTTGGTGGCCTTGCCCACAACGGGGTCGGTCAGGTGCACCGGGGCATAGGCGATGAGTTTTTGAATCTCCCCGGCCATGCCCCGGTGCCACCCGGAAATATAAGTGCCCGAGCCTTCCTGGCCGGTGAGCATCTTTTCCCGCTGGATTTCGTTGATGGCGTCGAAGGAGATGGCCGGCATGCGTTCTTTGCGGACGCTGAAGGCGTTCTTGCCGATAAAGTCCCGCTCCGGATGACTTAAAAAGGTCCCCTGGTTATCCATGATCCAGGCGTAGCCGGTCTTGCCGCTCCGGATCTGGCGGGTGAATTTGTTGGCCAAAAAATGGGCGTCGATGTAAAAGAGTAAGGCCCCGGACATGGCCCCGGAAGGATGGGGATGGCTCTCATCCACCGATTCCTCGTAAGAGGGCACGGCCATGATCATGATGAGCCGGCCCATAAAGTTGGGGACCTGGGTGGATATGGGGCTTACATAGACCAGGCCCTTGTTTTCCGGGAGGCGGGCCCACTCCAGGTAAGGAGAATTTCGGAAAGAGCCGGAAATTATATGGTCCACCCCCCGGGCATCCACCAGATAAGCCCGGTTGCCCTCCCTGTCGATACGGAGGATCTCCACCACTCCTTCATTCCGCACGCTGGCGAGGGTGGCCCGCATGCGGTTGGCCCAGGTGAGCCTTTCCAAGTATTGGATGGAGGGAGAAAAATTGAGGGTGCTCAATTCCCGCTTCAGAAAATCGAGGTCTTGTTCCAGTAAGCCGGCGGTATGCTGGGCCAACACTGATTGTTGCTGGTTGAAGTCCTCCTTGACAATCCCCCGCATCTGGTTGGCGGATTTGAAACCCAGGTAGATGCTGGTTCCCAAAAGGAGGGCATTGACCACCAGAATCACGCCCAAAGCATGCCGGGATAATAAAAAGGGGAAGCGCCGCATCTCAGTTATGCATTCCCATATCTCTGGAAAAATCCGGGTTAGGCCGCCGGACCACTCGACACCGCTTCTAAGATGAGCGGAGGCCCGGCTCAAGTTGTGATTTTTTATTTAATATTAGCGTATTTACCCCAGGTGGTCAAGTTTGTTGGGATAGAGGAAAAGAAGGCCGGGAGCCGGCATTCCTTAGGCACGTTATCTGGAGGAAGAGGGGGGTTAAGGAGCGGAAGCCCCTTTCTCCAAATATTCCCACAATAAAAGCGGCCCTCCGGGGGCCGCCTTGGTATTGAGCATCTAAGACATCTGGGAAAGGCATTTTAAGGCCGGGGGCCTCAGGCCTCTCTATCTCCCCCCTCAAACTCCCTCCCTCAACCCCTTAAATGTTTAGATGCTATAGATAGATGCGGGTTGGGGAGGGAGTATGGGAGGAGGGGCAGGGTCCTGGAGGACCTGCCCCTCCCCCCACCAATCCATCAATCTTCCTGGATTTTCACCACCAGCACGGAACAGGGAGAGTAGGTCACCACCTTGGAGGCGGTGCTGCCGATGAAGGAGCGGGTCTTGAGGCCCAGGCCCCGGCTGCCGAGGACAATGAGGTCGGCCTTCTCTTTTTTGGCCGCGTCCACAATTTCATCCGCGACGGAAACCCCGGTGGCGATGAGGGCCTGGGCCGTGACGCCTTTCTCCTGGGCCTTGGCCTTGGCCTGGTTCAGGGCGTTTTCCGCCTGGCGTTTGAGCTTGTCCGCCACAAAATGCCCTTCGTCCTCCAGATCAAACAGGGAGAGGTGCACCGCCAGCAGCACCACTTCGGAAGGGGACCAGGATTTGGCCAGATCGCAGGCGGTTTCCAAGGCCTTGAGGGAGTAGGCCGAACCATCGACGGGTACAAGTATTTTCATGGCGTTGATTCCTCCGGGAATTAATGATGGCCCGCTTTTTCGGCCTTCTCTTTCTTAAAGCCCTGCCACAGCTTGAGCATGATCACCACGCACATCCCCAGGGCGGCGGACATGACCACCCAGGCGGCGAGAAGGGTCATATTGAATTGCTTCAAGGCCACGGAGAGGCCCGCCAGGATGATCATGATGGCAAAAAGGAGGCGGATGCCGTAGCCCCGGACGTATTTCACCGCGGTTACCCCGATCTGGGCGCCGATGGAGGCGCCGATGAGCATGAGGATGGCGGCGATGATTTCCACCCGGCCCTTGATGCCGTAAGTGAAGCAGCCGTAAGCGCCGGAGAAGAGGACCGAAAAGAGATCAGTGCCCACGGCAATGGCGGTGGGACAGCCGATGAGGTAGATGAGGGCCGGCATGCGGATGAAGCCGCCGCCCACGCCCAGGAAGCCGGAGAGCCAGCCGGTGAACAGAAAAACCGCGGTCACGGTCCAAAAGGAAATGGTGATGCCCGAGGCGGGGAAGTGGATCATGGGCGGCAGGTTCCAGGACTTGCGGGGTGGCACCGACGCCCCGGCCCGGGCCGCAGCCTGGGCCGCAGCCCGTTTGTCCTTGGTGGCATAATCGTAAAGCATGTAGAAGCCCAGACCAAAGAGCAGGGCCATATAGGTATAGCGCACTACCGGCCCGGCCAGGCCTATCTTGGTGAGCCACATGACGTTTTGGGCGCCGATTTCCACCCCGATGACCGAGCCGACGATGGACATGAGGCCCAGTTTCATGTCCACGTTGCCCATTTTACGGTGCTTGGCGGTGGCCACGATGGACTTCCCGAAGATATGGGCCAGGTCCGTGCCGATGGCGTAGGCCATGGGAAAGCCGAAGATGTTCAGGGCCGGAGTGACTACCCAGGCCCCGCCGACGCCGAAGAAGCCGCCCAGCACCCCCACGGAAAAGCCGATGGCCACCAGGATGAGGGCGTTGAATTGCATTTCGGCAATGGGCATATATACATTGAAAATATCAAACATTCCGCAGTTCCTCCCATCCGGGTGCTATTCGTGGTGTTCGATCTTGCTGACTTCCATGCCGATCATCTTCAGGAAGACGTCCGTCACCAGGGCGATGAGCATGCCCACCGCGCCCATGAGCACGGTGACGACGATGGCGTAAACCCACATGTTCTCGTTGTACAACTTGGCGAAGAAGTAATTGATGCCGGTGAGGTTGGCGAGGCTTACCTTCTTTTCCAGGGCTTCGGCCTTCTCCGCCGCGGCCCAGGCCAGAGACATGGGGATGGTCAGCAAGAAAAAATTTAAGATGATGACCCGCAGTCCTTTCAAGGTTCTCCACCTCCTTTGGGAAATTAACCTTTCTGACCGGGAATTATCACTTTAGCCGGCTCGGACCCTGCTGAACTCAAGTCCCCAGGTTCTCTGCCCTGCATTCCCGGCTCCACGTATTTTCTTCCGGTTGGAAACTCCAGTCTTACTTTTCTTATCAATGCCCGTGCCAGGATGGGAGGGAAAATGACAGGGGACTAACTTGTGAATAAATATGATAAAATTAGAAAGTCAGTCAATATTTATGTGTCATTTGGCCCCAGAACTGTCAGAAAACTTTACGGTTTGTAAAAGAAATCAGCGTCTACCGTTTTCTTGGAACTTAGGGCCGTTAAAATGGATTTGCCTCAGCAAGGTCCTGAACCAGGGCCGCACTGGCCCGAAAATTGGTAAGGGTCCTTAGAACTATGGGGTTTTGAAAGAGATAGTGAAATTATTCACAAAATTTGATAAAAAATTATTACCCATCTTCCCTTCAGTCAAGGTAAATTTTGGGTAAGGCATTTTTTATGGGATTGCTCAGCATCTTCCGGAGAAAAAAGAAGACGCCGCTGCCGGAGCCCGGCCTGAAAGAGATCTTCCGGGGCTTCCAGCAGGTAATAGTGGCCAATAATGAATCCCTGGTCATTATGGGGCAGTTGGAGGAGAAGCTCCCCCACGGCAATGGCTTCGATCTCCAGTTTCTCCGCAGCCGCATCACCTCCCTGGACCGGCATCTCTCCGACTTGGTGGCTGCCTTGCAGCGCATGTCCGGAGGGCGCTGGCAGGAGTTGGAGAATACCCGGGTAAGGCTCCAAGAGGCCATTCGGCAGCGGCTGGAGGAGGTGCTGGTCTGCCCGACCCGGGAAAGCCCCCACCTGTTCCAATCGCCTCTCTCTGAAAAGCTCCAGGCCGTGATGGACCTGGTGCTGCCCCTCACTCTGGTGGACCGGCGCAGCCAGGACTTTCGCCCGGAGAACTGCCGCACCTACCATGACATCACCCGCTTCGCCCACGAGAAGGCCATCCAGGGCATGTTCGGCCTCATGGACGGGGTGGAGGAAGGGCGCTTCCCCGCGCTCCGGCTCCTGAAACTGGATACCTCCCTGCCCCTCAACCTGCACCTCATGGACCTGGGGGGGGGCCTGGCCACCCATGAAACCCCGGTACCCCCGGAAAGTATCATGTCCGTGCCCATGCGGGCCCTGTGGCGGGGCATCAGCCACCCCGGCATCACCTGGGCCGGGCCGGTGCCGGTGTCCGTGGGCGGATTCCTCTCCGTGCTGGCCCAGACCGCCATCCGGCCTCCGGAGAGGTTCTGGGACAAGACCTACGCCATCGTCGCCACTAATTACGTGAATTACAGTTGCCGCCTGGGTTATCATTTCGCCACCGTGGACAGCTTTTGCGGGCCGGTGGCGGACGACAATTTTATCAATTTTGTGTTCAAAGGCGGGGCCGCGGACGAACCCCGGCGCATCCGCCGGGCCAAGCTCATCGCCATCGTCCTGGAAAGGCTGGGCTTCGAGCTGGAAGTCTACAAGGACGTGGTCCGGGCCCGTTTCCGGAAACGCCCCGCGGCGGAGAACGAAGAACGGCTGGACCTCCTGGGCCGCCTCATGGCCTACGTGCGCCAGATGGATATGCTCATGTCCGATGACTCCAAGATCTACCTGCTGGCGGAACGGTTCCTGTCCGGCCACTACGAGCGGCCCGATGAGGAGGGCGAGAAAGAATGATGAGGAGGGCGAGAAAGAATAAAGAATAGAGAAGTTGTGGGGGGGGGAGGGCAGTTGGAGTGAGCAGTAAGCAGTGGGAAAAGAGTGGCCCGATAGGTCTTGGTGGTTGCTGCTTCCTGCGCACCGGTCTCCTGGCCCTGCTTCCATAAGCCGCCACTAAACTTTTAACTAAGGGAGGACTTCCATGGGAACCACCATCTGTCCGGATAAACCGGAAAAGTTGCTGGTCTGCATCGATGGTTCGGAAGAAAGCCAGGCCGCGCTGGCCCAGGCCCTGAATCTGGCCCGGGACTGCGGCAGCAGGGTTTATCTCCTCCAGGTGGTGCAGATAATCCCGGAATTTGAGGCCGCGGCCCCGGATCTGATGGCCCTGGTCTCGGAAGAGGTCCGCCGTCACCTGGAAGCCGTCAAGGCCGAGGCCGCGCAGGCGGGGGTGACCCTGGAGACCCGGTTGAGCCGCGGTATTTCCGTATTCAGCGCCATCCTCCAGGAAGCGGCAGAGATTAAACCGGATATGATCGTCATGGGCCGCCACGGCCTTACCGGCCTGGCCCGGCTGCTGCTGGGCAGCGTCACCGCCCGGGTCATCGGCCACAGTCCCTTCAACGTCCTGGTGGTCCCCAAGGGGTCCACCATTGCCTTTGAGAGGGTCCTCATCCCCAGCGACGGCTCACCTTCCAGTCAGGCCGCGGCCGCGGTCGCCCTGGCCATCGCCCGGGAGCGGGAGAGCAAGGTTTTCGCGGTGTCCGTGGCCACCGAAGAGGGGGAGATTCCCCGGGCCCAGGAGATTGTCCAGGAGCTGCTGGCCGCGGCCAACCAGGCCGGGGTGCCCCTCCAGGGCTCGGTGCCCCAGGGGCAGCCCCCGGACGACGGCATTCTCCAGGCGGCCATCAAAAACGAAGTGGACTTGATCGTCATGGGCAGCCACGGCCGCACCGGTCTTAAGCGGCTGCTCATGGGGAGCGTCACCGAACGGGTCATCGGCCAGGCCCCCTGCCCGGTGCTGGTGGTTAAAAAATAGTTTTTGGTTTTCTGTTTTCGGTTTTCGGTGGGGTTTTCAAGGATAGCAAATTTCTGGGGCGAGTAGATTTACGTCCGGCGGGCATTGCCCGTCAAGAAGGTCCGGACATGGAACCCTCCCCTGGCCGGGTTCTTTCTCCCGCAAAGGAAATTTTTGGCGGCACAAACGTCCCGCCTGGGCAGGCGCGGCCGAAGCCTGCGGCTACCTGATGGCTTGATAAAGGTTAGCTTTCAAGAGCCTTCTTCACCCTCTCCGGCAACTCCCGGACCCGCCAGTCCGGGCCGATGGCCAGGAGGTTGGCCGTGCCCTCGGCCATTAATTCCGTGCCTTCCTCAGGATAAAATTCGAAGCGGAAGATGATGGCCTTGGGCCGCATCTCCTGGATGCGGGTCTCAATGCGCAGCAAATCCCCGTACCGGGACGCGCGCCGGAAGCGGCACCAGGCCTCCACAATGGGCAGGCCGAAGCCTTCCTGGACGTTCTTAAAGGTCTCTTCGGGCTTCAGGCCGCAGGAACGCAAAAATTCCTCAATGGCCCGGTGGCAGTAGCGGAAGTAGCTGACGAAATAGACGATGCCGTAGGGGTCGGTGTCCCCGAAGCGGACTCTCACGGTGGTGCGGTGAATTTTTGGCGCAAGGGCCGGGTCAGGCGGCAGAGGCATATTTATTCTCCTTTAGGCTGGGGCAGCGAAGAACTGCAGGACCTGATAAGAACCGAACCAGCCGGTTGCCATCTTTTTCCCTTCCATTATAGGTGCCAACGCCCGGTGGGAAAAGGGGAAAATAACACCGGGGCAGGGTTGACAATGCCCCTAAAAAAAAATAATCTTCCCTAGTCCATTAAACTCGCCCCAGACCGCTCCAGGTTCGATAATTCCATGATTTCTCCTAAAAAGATGCGGGGGGCGACGGGTTATGTCAAAAAGGAGTCGCCTATGAAGACCGTGGCTGAAAAGATAAAGGAACTGAAGGAAAAAGAGGCCCAAGTGAAGGGCATGGGTGGGGTTAAGGCGGTGGAGAAGCAGCACGCCAGCGGCAAGCTCACCGCCCGGGAGCGTTTGGACCTCTTTTTTGATCCCGGCACCTTCCGGGAGACCGATCTCTTTGTGACCCACCGCTCGGTCAATTTCGGCATGGAGAAGATCGAGATCCCCGCGGACGGCGTGGTCACCGGCTTTGGCAGAGTAAACGGCCGCACCGTCTTCGCCTTTGCCCAGGACTTCACTTCCCGGGCCGGGTCCCTGGGGGAGATGCATTCCAAGAAGATCTGCAAAGTCATGGACCTGGCCCTTAAAGCCGGCGCGCCTTTCGTGGGCTTCAACGACTCCGGGGGCGCCCGCATCCAGGAAGGGGTGGACTCCCTGGCCGCGTACGGCCAGATTTTCTACCGGAACGCCATCGCTTCCGGGGTCATTCCCCAGATTTCCGCCATCATGGGCCCCACCGCGGGGGGCGCGGTCTACTCCCCGGCCATGACGGATTACATCTTCATGGTGAAGAACACCTCCTACATGTTCATCACCGGCCCGGACGTGATCAAGAGCGTCACCGGGGAGGAGATCACCTTTGAGGACCTAGGCGGTGCCATGGCCCACAACCAGAAGTCCGGCGTGGCCCATTTCGCCTGCGAGTCGGACAGTGACGCCATCGAGCAGATCAAGCGGCTGCTGTCTTTTCTGCCCAGCAACAATATGGAAGACCCGCCGCTTTTGCCCTGCGCCGACCCGGCGGGCCGGGAGGCCCCGGGTCTGGACGCCATCGTCCCGGACAGCCCCCGGGCCTCCTACGACATGTACGACGTCATTAAGGCTATCGTGGACGAGGGGGACTTCTTCGAGCCCCAGGCCCTCTACGCCCGGAACATGATCACCGGCTTCGCCCGGCTAAACGGCCGGCCCGTGGGCATCATCGCCAACCAGCCCAAGGTGCTGGCGGGCTGCCTGGACGTGGACGCGGCGGACAAGGCCTGCCGCTTCATCCGCTTTTGCGACGCGTTCAACATTCCCCTTTTGACCATTGCCGACGTGCCCGGGTATCTGCCGGGGAGCGACCAGGAATGGCGGGGCATCATCCGCCACGGGGCCAAGCTCCTGTGGTGCTACTCCGAGGCCACGGTGCCCAAGCTGACCTTGATCACCCGCAAAGACTACGGGGGCTCGTACCTGGCCATGTGCTCCCGGGACCTGGGCGCGGACATGGTTCTGGCCTGGCCCACCGCGGAGATCGCGGTCATGGGGGCCTCAGGCGCGGCCAATGTCATCTTCCGAAAAGAGATCTCGGCCGCCGCGGACCCCGCGGCTAAGCGCCAGGAGATCATCGATAATTACGAGAACCTGCTCTACAACCCCTATATTGCCGCGTCCCGGGGCTTCGTGGACCAGGTGATTGCCCCCCGGGAGACCCGGCCCCGGCTGATTGAAGCCCTGGAGGCCATGAGCACCAAGCGGGAGACGCTGCCGGCCAAGAAGCACG
>Ga0299912_10001197_pt1 | contig 20999 bp, 23 predicted proteins | sample RVTome_2_FD_207667 | JGI IMG/M metagenome (GOLD analysis project Ga0299912, IMG submission 207667) | Soil microbial communities from uranium-contaminated site in the Upper Colorado River Basin, Wyoming, United States - RVT95D214 (version 2) ... | reverse complement strand
ACTGGAATTCAAACAAGTTACAACTAGAGATGTTGGATTTTTCTTTAGAATATGCCGCGTAAGTACTAGTGCGGACTTGTCTCCAGTTAGGATGTCTCCATTGCCATCACAGAAAATACTTCTGTCGCCATCACCGTCAAATGCAATTCCCACATCTGCGTTGTTCTCTATTACAGTTTTTGAAAGTTCAGAAAGATTTTGTGGTGTTGGTTCTGATCCTCGTCCTGGAAATGTACCATCAATTTTTGGGTTTACAAGAAATGTTTCGCAACCAAGTAATTCGCAAAAGTTAGGTGCAGATACTGCTTGTGCACCGTTACCTAAATCTAAAACAACTTTGAAATGTTTTGATTCTATGAGTTTAGAATCAATGTGTGAAATAATTCCTTTAAGATATGTTTCAATTGCCCTGTTTTCAGTTCCAGTCACTCCCCATAAATCAGGTTTCTTCAGCCAGCTTTTTTGCAAGTAAATATCCTCAATAATCAATTCGTCTTTACGTGAAATCTCTACGCCGTCTTTTGCACACGGCTTGATTCCATTGTATTGCGGAGGATTGTGAGATGCCGTAATCATCAGCCCGCCAGAATATTCCAGACTCTTTACAGCATATTCTAGACACGGTGTCGGCACTATTCCTGCAACATTGCAATCAATTCCAACAGAGTTTAGAGCAGAACTGACTACTTTGCATATCGCAGGGCTAGATTCTCGTCCATCAAATCCTATCAATACGGGTCCTTTTCCAAAGTATGTTCCAATTGCAAGTGTCATATCATGAACAAATTCCAATGTAAAATCTTCAGGGAAGACTCCGCGAATTCCGTTAGTTCCAAAAAATTTTGCCATGTTACTGTTCAATAATAGATAAATTTGTGTTTAATGGCAAATCCGTTGCGGGAGTCGCCCAGCCTGGTCAAAGGCGTAGGGCTTAGGACCCTATATCTCAGGATTTCGTGGGTTCAAATCCCACCTCCCGCACCTTTTTAATTTCTATGAATGATTAATAATGAGAAAATCCTCAGCAAACAAAGTCATGAAAAAAACAGTGGTTGGGATTACAGTGGTAGGTAAAGACAGAGAGGGAATCGTAGCTACGTTTACAAATTTTGCGTTTTCCAAAGGCGGGAACATCGAGAAAGTAAATCAAAATGTAATCAAAGGTCTTTTCGGCATGTATCTAGAAGTGTCTTTTTCAAAATCAGTCGACGTAAAAAAGTTTGATTTGGATATTCAGAGTCTATCTAAAAAAGAAAAAATGGATGTCAGCACTCATCATGAAACAAATTCACAGAAAAATATTGCAGTACTGGTAACTAAAGAACCGCTTTGCCTTCAAACAATTCTTGCAAATGCAAAATCACTCAAAGGAAAAATTTCTGTAATTATGGGTACTGAAAAAACATTAGAGCCGATAGCAAAAAAGGCAAAAATTCCATTTGTTGCAATAGAAGATAAAATTCAAGGCGATGCGGAGGAGAAAATCATCCAAGTTTGCAAGAAGTACGACGTTGATCTAATCTCACTTGCAAGATACATGAGAATACTCAGTCCAAACTTTGTTTGGAGATATCCAAATAGAATAATCAACATTCATCCGTCCCTGCTTCCCGCATTTCCAGGAGCTTCTGCATACGAGCAAGCATTTGAGAGAGGTACAAAGATTGTTGGCGTCACATCTCATTACGTAACTGAAAACTTGGATCAGGGGCCAATAATTTTCCAGGACTCTTTCAGAGTTGATCCAAACGACACATTAGAAGAAATGAAAGCCAAGGGGCAAAAATTGGAAGCAGACACGTTACTCAAAGCAATGAAGATGCATCTAGAAAACAAACTGGAAGTTCGTTGGAGAAAAGTTCACATCAAATCAAAGTGAATCAAATGACAGATATCAAAACCCAGTTTGATCCGATTCTTAGAAAATCAATTGCAAGCAAAAACCAGGTTGCAGTAATTCCAGTAGGCTCAATTGAGCAACATGGGCCACACCTGCCCGTATCTACTGATTCAGACATCGTAACTGAAGTTGCAAAAAAAATCTCAGACAAATACGGATATATTTTACTTCCCACACTAAACTACGGGGTTTCATATGAGCATGCACCTTTTTTCAATCTAAGCATCAGCGAGTCAACTTTACGTGCAGTGTTAACTGATTTGTGCTCCTCGCTATTATCAAATAACATCAGAACGGTTTTCATAATTAATGGACATCATGGAAATCTAAAGCCGATAATGAATCTAGATGTAAAACTCAAAAAAATCTCAAAAAACAAACTGCAAGTATTTCCATTATCATATTGGCATTTCATGCAGAAAGAGTTTGACCATGCAGGTTTTGTAGAGACTTCGCTGATGCTGGCAATTTCAAAAAATGTCAAAATGAGTTTGGCAAAAAAAGGACTAGACACAGAAGGAATGACAAAGCAGGAAATTGCCAAACTGGGGAAAATAGCAAATCAGTCATTTCCCAAAGCGACCAAAAACGGAATATGGGGCGATCCTAGAAAAGCTACAAAGAAAGACGGACAAGCAATTTTAGATGAAATTATCAAAAACCTCGGAAAAAAGTGTCAAACTTGCCTTACTGGGCACATCTCATAGTTTCACCAATGGAAATTTAATATAACGCCTTGATATCCATGTCAATAAGTGATTATTGATGTCCGTTGATATGGCAGTAAAAGTATTGGATGAGAGTATCAATCAAGTTGTATTGATAAAACTCAAAGGAAACAAGACCATCAGAGGTAATCTTTTAGGTTTTGACCAACACATGAACCTGCTACTCGAATCTTCAGAGGAAATTCCTGCTGAAGGCGATTCTAAGAGCCTTGGAAGCATTGTTGTAAGAGGAGATAATGTAGTAATGATATCCCCTCCGCCATCACAAAATTAGGTGAATTGCGATGACTAAAGGCACAACTTCTATGGGTGGTTTTACAAAGAAGAAAGTTCACATCAGATGCAGAAGATGTGGAAACAACTCACTTCACAAACGTCATCACCAATGTGCAAGTTGTGGATTCCCAGAGGCTAAACGCAGAAAGTATTCCTGGATTAAATGGTATACATAGATGCAAGAGATTGTTCTTATTCTTAGCTCATTAGCAGGTGTTGCTACGGCAGCCGCTGTACGTAGAATGCCAAGAGACAAAAATCAATTGCTCAGTCTTGGTGCCAGCTCCCACATCAAGAGTCAAATCACCTCATTAAAGATTGAAAAAGACATTCTCACTAAAACTATTTCAAGACTATATCAGGCAGAAGCTGAATTCTCTAAAATTCAAAAAGACAAATTGCTGCTAAAGTATCAGCATCAGTTAGGAACCGTATTAGCTAGATTAGAAAAACTTGAACAAGCAAGTAACCATCCAGACCTGGGTCCAGTTGGTGACGGCTTGATCACATTGATGGACCAAAAACTATCAAAGCTGGACGATAGATTGTACGAGCTCTCATCAAAGATGGTGAGTGCCAAAGTTGAAACACCGATGGTGCAGGTTCCTGAAATAAAGCAAGAAGCAAAGCAGGGGATTTCCAACGCATTCAACTTTGATAAACCAAAAGAAAGCAGGATGAAGCCGATTGAGATTCCTCCGACAAAATCAAGGCAATCGTTTGAATTAACAACTCTAACAAACATTTCAAGAAAGGAGTCAAAATTCCCATCATTTGAAGAGGCAAAACAAGTTGTAAAACCAATGCCACAGCCAAGAATAATTCAAGAGGAATTGATCAAGCCAAGAGATGATATTGTTCAAGGAATCATACAGCCAAATCAAAAGGTTGAAGATAAAATGGAAATAATACAATCAGTAATGCCAAAACCTGAAGTCAGATTTGAGACTAAGCCGGACCTAAACAAAGAAGTTGCAAAAATTACAGAGTACAAAGCACTTCCAGAACCAATTAAAGAAAAACCAGTCACATTAGATGATGACTTTGATGAAGATGCAGATGATTTAGATAAAATCAAAGGCGATATCATGAGAGTGTTATCAAAGCTGGATCAAGCAGAGGTAGAGTAATTGACCTACGATGATGCCATCAAGGCATTATCAAGTGATGCGTTAAAATTTGTAAAAGACGGCCACACAGTTGGATTAGGTAGTGGACGAGCAGCAACCACACTTGTAAAATCACTTTCAAAACTAATCAAACTAAAAGGGTATAGCATCAGAGGGGTGCCGACATCGTTACAAATTAAATTAATTGCAGAGAAAGAGGGCATTCAGATAGTGGAGGCTGATCAAGTAGAGCACGTTGATGTGGTATTTGACGGGGCAGACCAGATCGATTCGCAAAAATATGTAATCAAAGGTGGCGGCGGGGCATTACTACGAGAAAATATTTTGTTTAGCCTTGCAAAAAAAGTCGTAGTAATGGCAGACAAGACAAAGTTTGTAAAAAATTTCACAAGAACCGTTCCAGTTGAAATTCACCCACTTGCAAGAAACGCAGTCACTCAATCAATTAAAAAACTTGGGGGAGTCACACAAATTCGTTCACTGGACAGAGGATATCCATTTTTTACAGAAAATGGAAATATAATTTTAGACTGCGATTTCGGTACAATCAAAAACCCCAAAGGTCTCACTGAAAAAATTAAACAGACCCCAGGGGTTTTAGAGTCAGGGATATTTTTGAGAAAGCCAGACGTAATTTACAAAGCCAAAGAAAACGGCAAATTTGAAATTCTTTAAAACTCTACTTTTTACCAAATTTTCCAACCAGAGGGAAAAAGACATACTTTGATTGGCTTTTAATTTTTGCCAATTAGTCTAATCTGTATTTTTTATAATTAAAACACTCGGCAAGTTTTCCTTTTTGATTTTAAAAGATATTAGTTTGCGTCAGGATCATCATGCCTTATCGAATTCATAAAATCCTGGTGCTCTAGCATCAATTCGATCATCTGTTCTCTCAAATCAGGATCAGCCATGACTGCGTTAAGCATTGGTTCCATCATTTGGTTTGACATCGTTGCCATATGAGAAGAATCCTCAAGCATCATCGTATGCATGCCTTTAGTTATCTCAGAATTAATCCACATGTGATGAATCATGTCCGTCATTCTGTCAGGATTTGAAAATCCCATATAGTGCGAACCAATTTCGTCAGAGTTCATCGAATACGAGTCGGCATGTTTTTGATAATCAGGGCACCAAACGCATTGAGAATTATGCATCCCCTGTCCCATTTCAGAGCCCGTCATCGAGTCATGGATTGAATCCATCCATTTTAAATTCTGTTTCAGCATAGTCTCCATATTGGGGTGGTTTTTCATGACTTCAATCATCTTTTCACGTAATTCAGGATCACTGGTCATCGGGCCCAACATATTTTTCAATAATTCAGGGTTATTTTTGATTTGAGAAACCCAATCAGCCATTGTCTGACTCATCATGCTGGAATCATTTTGCATCATCTCATGCCAGTGAAGCATCAGATTTGGGTTTGATGCCATGGCGCTCATTAATTCATTCATCATTTCTGGATTTTTATCCATCATAGATTGATTGTGTGTTCCATATCCCCTGTCAACTAATTTCAGATATGTCGATGGCGTTACACATGCAGGATTTCCATTACTTTTTTGTAACAATAATTGCCCAGATTTGCAAGTAATCACATCAAGATCTGCAAATTTTTTCCATTGTTGGTGTGGATTGATTTCCTGGGCAAAGGAATTTTCAAATGCTGGACTGATCGCAATGGTGATAATCGCCATAAAGAGAAATAGTAACTGAAAATGCAACAGAAGCAGTCAACGTTTTTCGCTTAAAAAGCAATCATAAAAAACCAAATTTATTAATAAAAAAATAATTATTTTGAAAACAAGTTAATTTTTCTATCAACTAACTGGCCATGGCCAAGTTTTCCGACCACTTCAAAGTTCTCGGCAACCAGTTCTCCCCGGACAATTGTTTTTACAGGCCATCCTGTTAGATTTCTTCCCTCATATACGATGTAATCAGAAAATCCTCCAAACAGATCAGAAGTGACAGTTTTTTCTTTTTTCAAGTCCAACATGACAACATCAGCATCGGAATTTTTCTCAAGCGTGCCTTTTTGCGGATACATTCCAAAAATTTGAGATGCATTTTGACTAGTAAACCGTACAAACTGCTCTAGTGAGATTTTCTTTCGATTCACACCGTCATTGAGTAAAATTGGAATTGCAGTGCCTATTCCTGGAAATCCTGCAAGAGCACCCCAAACATCATCGCCACCTAGTTTGAGTTTGAGTTGATTTGCAACATGATCAGTGCCTACAGTATCAATAAGATTATTGGATAAAGCGCTCCAGACTGCCTTGCGGTCATTTTCTGTTCGAATTGGTGGCATAACTTTGGCAAGATATCCAGATTGCTTCTCATAAGATAAGGTCAAGTAATGAGGGCAAGTTTCAACAAAAATTTTTGTTCCCAGTTTCTTCTCTTCTTGAATTTGTTTTAGTGCACGTTCTGAACCAATGTGAACAAAATAAATCACGCAGTCATAATCACGGCCAAACTTTGACACTGTTTTGATTGCTTTAGCTTCAGACTCAGGGGAGCGGCTAGAAGACCATGCAGACAATCCATCTTGATTTTTTTCTTTTGCTGTTTTTATCCCACAACCACATGACTCATAGTCTTCTGCATGGACCAGTACAGGGCAGCCAAGATCAGCCGCCGCCTTTACTGTTTGTTCAACTAATTCATCAGTGACATTCACCTGTGCAGCAACCAAAGTAGAAGAGTTTGGCGGCATGTCCATGTATACATGGCCCACCTCACCACCGAGATTCATGTAAATTTTGAAAGACGTGATTCCTTTTCCAACACAGTAGTTCATCTCGTTGATTTGTTGTGGAGTAAAAATTGAAGCGTGTATTGCGTAATCAACATAATGATTTTGTGATGCGGCATCAAGCTGAGATTGCAAGGACTTAGAAAAAGGATCGCCCAGTCGAAGCATTCGCATCATCGTGGTAATTCCGCCAATTGCCGCTGCATGAGATTCAGTTTTTGCAGCTTCATTAATTGGCGAATAAACCCCATAGTGGACATGGGTGTCAATTGGTCCAGGAATTGAAACTAGTCCATTGCCATTGATTTTATGATCACATGCAGGCACATCAGTTGTAAATCCAACAATTTTTCCTTCGTCAATTAGAATATTTTTCTCCACCATGCCTTGTGGAAGTATAACGTGAGAGTCAACAATCACAGTATCGTACGTCATCTGAAAATTTTGTGCATTTCAGGCTATTATGCGTTGAGAAAATGAATAAAAGAAGAGTCCAATGAGGTATTCTGAGGGCCGGTGGTTTAGGAGTATAATGCCTCGTTCGCAACGAGGAGGTCGAGGGTGCGATTCCCTCCCGGTCCACTTTTCCAGAAACCATTATACATAAATGAAAAATACTATCGTCATGGAAGTTTTTGACGGCAAAAAAGCTGCACAAGACTACATGTCAAAGCACACTCTAGCATTCTCCACCCCAGAATTAACTCTGATGAGGTTTTCTTTTTGGTTAGGAGATTCAGTTCCAGATCCAAAAAATCAAGGGGGGGGAATTCCAAGAATGATGACATATTTGATTGAACAAGACTTCCAACCAGTCTTGATTGATGACGAAACATATGTCCCGTCAGGGGCAGTGAAAAGTTCGGCATTTGTAGGAAATGCATACAGTGAGCAAGTCGCAAACGGGAATTTTTGTTCTGAGTGCGGCACTAGTCTTTCAGCAACTGCAAAATTCTGTCCTGAATGTGGAACCACACAATAAGAAAATAATTTTTTAATCTACTAATTTTATGATCTCGTACCACACTTTGTGCAAAACTTTGCGTTTGCTCTAAGTGGTGCACCACATGAAGAACATCCGTTTACATTTTGTCTCGGTGCCATTTGTCTTGGCATCAATGATGGATCAGGGGACGGCAAAGTTCCAGGATCTCCAAACGCTTCTTGTACAGAAACAATTCCTGGAGGGCCTCTACCAACAGGATTTCCTGCAGTTCCTGCTCTTGGTTGCCCCATTCCGCCTGCCATCATTCCAGGTTGTCCCATTCCAGGCATCAGTCCAGGAGATTGCGTGTTTCCAGAACCAGAACCTACTGATTTTTTTAATTCAAAGATTACCTTGATAGCTAGAAATTCCAATGCAGAGTATGCAACTGTATAATCGCCTAATTTTTGAAAGAATTCTTTGTCACTGAGCATGCCTTTCTTGTACATGTTGTTTGTATCAAGAAACGATTCATAGTATCCCTGAGACTCATCAAACAAATTCTGTAGTTTGTCAAAGAGCATACCAAGTGTATCTACTTCACCAAATGACATAATCTCACTCAATTTTTGGAATATTAATTACTTTAGGATCAAAAAAGGGGGAAAACGTGTTTGTAATTTATGCGAGTGCTCTATCAATCATGCTTTGGTACGATTCTTTAGATGCTGCACCCACCTGCTGGCTGACTATTTCGCCTTTGTTGAGTAGGATCAAAGTTGGAATACTAAAGACGTTGTATTTTGATGCTAACTCGTTAGCCTCGTCAACATTAACCTTGACAAATTTTACTTTGCCATCATAGTGAGCTGCCAGCTCTTCAACTACTGGACCTACCATTCTACATGGACCACACCATTCGGCCCAAAAGTCTACAAATACGGGAATGTCAGAATTTATCACATCCACTTCCCATGATTTTGTATCTGAAATTTGTGTTACAGGCATTATAGCATTATTTTATTGTTCATACCTAAAAACGTTCACCAAAATCAACACGATGTTTTTTATTGGAAAACTGATTTTGATATATACTTAAATGACGTTTTGGTAAATCTCAGACATGAGTTCGGAACTTAGACTTAAAAAATTAAGAGGATCAGGAGGCTACATCATGGCCACTGTCACTGACGAGCAGCAGATGAAAGGAAATTTGGGCGGACCTGATCTATTTTTAGCTCCTATCGGAAGACTGGATGCAAGTACAATTACCAAACATTTTTGCAATACGTGTGAGAAGGAATTCGAAGGTCCTCCAAAGATAGAATTTGAGAATCCAAACGAGGAAGTTGCAGAAAATCTGATACTTGTAGAACGAGGTCAATACATTTGCAATTCATGCAATGCTTCAATCGCAGAATACAGAGATTTCAAAAAGGAAAACGAAGCAGGGGACATTGGAAGTGCAAAACCATTGGAACCTCAAGTTCAAAGCGCACAACCAAAACCCATGCAGCAGCCAGCAGCATCGCAAGGAACTGTTACACAGCCAGGTCCAATAACTTCAATAACTTCAATTGAAGGAAAAGGCGTATTTGATGAAAATGCAAACAAGATCGGGACTGCAAAACAAGTCGGAATTGATTCTACGCAATCCATGGTTTTGGTAATCACTAAAGAGGACGGCACAGAAGGCAGCATTCCGTGGAGCAGTATCAAAAAAATTGGTCAGGTGGTTCTTTTAGGAAATCCTGCAGTGGCATCACAGCCAGGAAAATGCTCCGGTTGTGGATTTGTAAACAAAGAAGGCTCAAAATTCTGCGAAGACTGTGGAAGTAAAATCTGATAGTTAGTAAATTTAATCAATGGTACTATAGGCGATAATGTAATTGGTAAAAAGATCAATCCCAAAAGGCGTAGTCAAAGACATCATTATTGTCGGCGTAGGGGTTTTGGTTATTTGGATTGGTTTGCAAGTAGCATTTGGAACACAGAATCCATTTTATGTTGTTGCAAGTGGAAGCATGATTCCAGTCTTAGAAGTATACGATGTTTTGATAGTTTCAGGCCATGAGCCTTTTGAAGATATTCAGATTGGAGACATCATAGTGTTTGACAGACCGTCAGATCATAACAGAGTAATTGTACACAGGGTAGTTTCAATTATTTCCGATGATCCTAAAACAGTTAGAACCCAGGGGGATGCAAATCAGGGATCAATTCCAGGTACAGATTATCCAATCACTGAAGAAGAGTACATTGGAAAAGTGGCATATACACTCCCACAAGTAGGATACGTCACACAGTTACTCAAGCCTCCAATCAACTACGTCATAATTGCAGTGGTTATTGGAATAATGGTTGCAAAGCAAGTATTGAAAAAGAAAAATGAAAAAGAACTTACGTTTACTGATCCGTTAGATTCAGTCAGTCCTGACACGATGAAGGAGTTATCAGACATGGATAAAATCGAAAAAGACTCCGAATATTCAGAGCGCATTGAGAAAACAGATGCAGAAGAATTGGATGACACTGATGAGATGGAAGAATTAGATGACACTGATGAGATGGAAGATATTGCAAAGACAGATGCGGTCGAGGATAGACTTGAAGAAATCGAAGAATCAATAGAGGATGACTCAGAATCCGAAGAAAATGATAAAGATTCAAAGAAAAAACAATACTAATTTTTACAAACGTTCAGGCAAACAGGTTCACATATGCACATGGCAAGCGCAATAGATCGTCCTGTCTGCTTGGTAGCATAATTACGTCAAAATTGCTAAAAAAGGATCCTGAGAAATCATCAGTCTCAAGAATAGCATTACTTATCAAGTAGCAGAAAATAAAATTGCTAATTGAAATATTTGCTTGTGTTTTCAATATTATTCCTAGCAGGTTCTGCATACGCACAAACTCCATTTCGTGATACTTCAGGCCTGACATTAAACGGAATTGAATGGTGTGAAGAAAATTATCAGCTGTATACATTTATTGGAAATGATTTTTTTGAACATCATCAGCATTCAATGGAGTCAAGATTATGTGGAAATTTGTATAATGATGATTTATGGCCATACTCGGAGCACGACAGATACCAGAAACTGATTGAACAAAGTAGAATGTATTATAATTTAGAGATTCAAGAAAGCTCAGACGAAGCTAAAACAGGAATAGTGGACACAAAACCTGTAAACATGGAGGAAATTCCTCAGGAGGTTGCTCGACAGCAAAAAGAACTGGAAAAATCAATTGCGGAATCAAACGAGACGGATGCCAATGTGCAAGAAACTGAAGAAACGGAGGTGGTCAATTTGGAGGGCGGGGGTTGCCTCATTGCAACAGCAACATATGGCTCCGAGATGGCACCACAGGTTCAATTGCTTAGAGAAATAAGAGACAGCCAGCTAATGAATACAAATTCCGGCGCATCATTCATGGGCGGATTCAATCAGTGGTACTATTCATTTTCCCCATACATCGCCGACATGGAGAGAGAAAGTCCAGCGTTCAAAGAAATGGTAAAGATTGGCATCACGCCGTTGCTATCATCATTATCCATAATGTCTTATGCAGAGTCAGAAGCTGAAGTGGCAGCATATGGAATCGGGGTTGTTTTGATGAATTTGGGAATGTATGTGGCAGCACCGGTTATGATAGTGTACAAAATCAAAAGTATTTTGTAATTTAAAGAAGGGAATCCTTTGTTTTAAAAACTCGGTCAAAGTATTCAGATGGCTCTTTTGGTTCTTCAATATCGTTTGTAATTCCTGCCAAATTCTTTGCCAAATTCTTTTTGTAACCTACTTGCATTTGTCTTTGGATTTGGATTCTTTGCGCTTGTGGTGACCCTGCTCCATGCATTGATTCTGTAAGATATCCCACGGCATTTCTTCCCAAAGTCATGTTTTCTATTAATCTTAAAATTCTCATTCTATTCTCAACATCAGCCCCCCTTCTTCCTGCAAGATATTTTTTCAGCAATGGTCCAACTTCAGGATGTCTAAAGTCTTTCTCAGAAGGCAATGTAACAACCAATCCCCCTGCAATGTCTTGTGCCAATCTGCTAATTTCATATGGGAATCTCGTAACGTTGTGTTTACAAACCTGTGCAAGCATGTCCTCGTTTAGATAAACGCCTGATTTCATCTTGTGTCCTTGGTGTGATGATGCAATGCCTGCAGCAAAAATCGTTTCATTAAGATGGGTCATCTCAATAATTTTGTCTTTGATGTGAGATACGTTAGGAACGCCGTTGTAATCAGCTATTGTCGCTGCTGCTCCAATCAACACGTCGCCAAGTCCTGTTTTGCATACGTAACTACGTCTATGATAGCAAGTAAAACGCTCAATCAGCATGGACGCAAATTCAAATTCCCCATTCATGAAAACCTTATCCCACGGGATAAAGACCCTGTCCAAAATCATCAAAGCTTCTTGTCCTCCAAACTTTGCATTGCCGTCATCAATGTCACCATCTTCCATGCTTCTGGTATCACAGGACTGTCTACCGTAAATGTAAGTAATTCCCTTCACATCTGCAGGAACCGCACCGACAATTGCCCAGTCTTTGTCATTTTCAGTTAGTCTGACTGTTGGCATCAGGATTATCCAGTGTGAATTAATACAACCGGTTTGATGTGCTTTAGCACCTGAAACATAGACTCCTTTATCATCTGTATCCACTATTCTTGTAAACAAATCAGGATCATCTTGCTCAGCAGGTCCCTTGCTTCTATCCCCTTTAGGATCAGTCATTGCACCGCCGATTACAAGATTCTCTTTTTGAACCATCTTTACAAACTCTAAGAATTTTTTATGGTAATCAGTTCCATGTTTTTCATCAATCTCAAATGTAGTAGAGTGTAAAGCATTCATTGCATCCATTCCAACACACCTTTGGAAACATGTTCCAGTATTTTGTCCGAGTTTTCTCTGCATTTTGTTCTGTAAAACTAAATCTTCTGCACTTTCTGCAATGTGTAAAAATCGGTTAACTCTCAATCCAGTAAGTGACGAATCAGCAGTAGCTAGTCCCTCTTCACGGACAGCAAGATCATAAGTTTCTGCAACTGCATTGATTGATGGTCTGATCATTGGGTGATCTACTGGTTCCTTTACTAGTTCGCCAAAGAGGTAAATTTTGAGATCACGGCCTCTAAGACTTTCAATGTAATCATCACCAGTTCTAATCGTCTTTAGGACATTAGCCATGTAACATCATTTGTTTTGAAGTTGTATAAATATTCTAAATTAGTTTAAGCTAATTCTAGGAATGAATTGCGATCAAAGCCCTATGCGAACATCAAGGATGCGACAGCCTTTTCCTTTTTCCATTACAAGGACTGGATTCATGTCTAATTCCTTGATCTCTGCAAAGTCTGAAACTAGTTGTGACAGTCTCTGAATACATTCGGAAAGTTTTGCAATGTCTGAAGGCTTTTCTCCTCTAACTCCCTGTAGTAGTTTCTGAGTCTTGATTGATGCAATCATGTCATCTGCTTCCAAATCAGTGACAGGTGCAAGCTTGAAGGTTACGTCTTTGAGAACTTCCACATAGATTCCGCCCATTCCAAGCATGATGACAGGGCCAAATCCAGGCTCTAGTTTTGAGCCAATGATTAATTCTTTGCCGCCCTTTACCATCTCAACGATCAACACGCCTTTGATCTCAGCTTTACTGTTGTATTTTTTGGCATTTTTGACAATTGTTTTGTATGCATCTTTAATTTCTGCATCGTTTGTCAAGTTTACTTTAACACCGCCTGCGTCAGATTTGTGAATAATTTGCGGGGATGCAATCTTCATTACAACGGGATAGCCAATCTTCTTTGCAATTTTTATTGCTTCTGCCTCGTTCTTGGCAAGTGCACTCTGAGGTAATGGTAGACCGTATGCTTTGAGAACTTCTTGCCCTTCTTCTTCTAAAAGATTTGGTCTCTTTTCTTTTTTTACCTTGTCAAATATTGCCTTTGCTTTTGCTTTGTTTACTTTGAATTTTGTAATTGTTCCATTTGGAGATTTAATCCAGTTTGAAAATTTGGTCATTGCGTTAAGGGTTCTAATTGCACCCTCAGCGTAGTTGTAATAAGGAACGTCCCCTTCTGCCAAAATTTCCCTGTTTGTAATTCCCTCATCCAACCCCATCAGACTTGCAAGCATTGTCTTTTTGTATTTCTTTGACATTGCAACGATCACTTCTGCCAGTTTGTCATAGTTTAGAGTTCCAGAAGGAGTACACATTGTAATGACTGATCCTACCTTCGGATGTGCAAGTACACGATCCAAGACATTGTTGAATCTATTAAAATCAGCATCACCTACAATATCAACAGGGTTTCTGGAGCTTCCCCAAGGTGGGATTACCTCATCAATCTTTTTACTAATGCTCTTGATGTCCGCCATCTTGAGATTCGCCTTGGAACATGCATCAGTAGAGATGATTGCAGGTCCGCCCGCATTGGAGACGATTACAAGGTCCCCCGCTGCTGGGAGCGGTTGTTTTGAAAATGCAGTTGCGTAGTCAAAGAGTTCCTCCATCGTGTCAACTCGAATAGCGCCGGATTGCTTTAGCAAAGCATCATAGATTTCATCTGAGCCCATCAAGGCTCCAGTATGTGACATTGCAGCTTTTGCACCCTCCGGACTGCGTCCAGATTTGAGTACAAGGACTGGTTTTTTGAGTTTTTTAGTAATATTTTTACAAACTTTAAGAAATTCTTGACCGTCGCCCATGTCTTCAAGATACATGACAATGACTTCGGTTTGTTTGTGATTTGCAAGAATTTTCAGAATGTCAACTTCGCTCATTACAGATTTGTTTCCAAGACTAACGACTGCCGAGAATCCAATTCCTTGTGCGCTGGCATCTTCAACTAACGCTGCACATATTGCACCGCTTTGAGACACGAGTGCAATTTTTCCAGACTTTGGCGTAATTTTAAGAAAAGTTGAATTCATCATCGTCTTCGGGTCAAGATTCATGACTCCGAGACAGTTAGGTCCGATGATTTGGATGTTGTATTTTTTAGCTATGTCTTTAATTTCTTGTTCACGTTTAGCTCCTTCTTCATCAACTTCCTTGAAACCTGCCGTGATAATTATAACGCCTTTGACTTTTTTCTTTCCGCATTCTTCCAACACGGGTGCAACCAATGTGTTTTTGATTACAATGACAGCAAGATCAATCGGTTTTGGAACGTCTAAAACAGATTTGTATGCTTTTTTGTAAAAGACCTGATCTCTGGACGGGCTAATGGGGTAAACCGTTCCTTTGAAGCCGTTCATAATGTTTGATGTGATTGTAGCGCCAACACTTCCCCTCTTATCAGATGCGCCAATTACTGCGATGGATTTCGGCGATAAGATAACAGATTCTACCATGTTAAGTTGGATCTGAGATTTTGTATAATAAAGTTATTCTCGAAAATTTCTGATCTCTTGTTTTTAGCTTCCCAGCATTTTTCCTGCCAAATTCTCTTTCCTGGGAACCCAAACAATGGATAAATTGGAAAACGCACCAATGATTCCCCATGCTTCTCGAGCCAGGTTTCTTAACTCCTCATTATTTATTGCAAATTCGTGGTTTATCTGGTTTACAGTATTCTTAGAATCGCTGTAGATCGTAATTTCTTCGTCAGAATCAGCATACTTGTTTAGTGCGGAAATTATTGCCAGATATTCAGCCTGGTTGTTTGTAAGTTCAGGTTTTTTTTCATAAAAGGATTCTCCGGTTTCTTTTACAAAGTAGCCGAATCCGCTATTAGTTCCACCGGAACCATCGACGTAGATGCTAATTCCCATCTTTATACAGCCTTGTCATCTTCACAGTGAGGTTTAGCACTACCATGTAAATAATTGTAGAGATTCCTTGCGATGCAATTGATGCCAGATAGGGGTCATAGTTTATTGTTAGAAAATAATACTGTAACGCCCATCTGACTGCGGTGTAAACTACTTCAGCAATTCCTAGCGAGGCAATTAATTTTTTTAAATCCCGTTTCAGTTTTGCTGTGTCAGATCCACCAGACTCTAGACGGTATTTTTTTCTGCTATCCAGATAAAACAGGCTGCTAAAAACTGAAAAATAAACTGCATAATCTGCAATTGTTGTATATGTGGTGTTTAGATAATCATCTTGGTCAGATAAAACCTGGGCAATCACAGCTGAGACTATTATTGACGCTGCAAATGCTATCAGAATATTTTTATTAAGTTTCAGATATTCTTGCAACATATTTTGGAATATTTTTTGTTACAATTAAACTAGTCCAAAGTAATTTTTAGGAATATAATTAACCCTGCAAGTTCAGCAATTCCCACCCCCAACATATACGGGAATATTTCATCGGAGAAAATCATCTCCATTGAGAAATAAGTCCACGCGCCAATTACGTTGTGTAAGAACAACATCCCTGCTACAACTATCATGCCTAATGGAAGCTGGGCCCTGGTCTTCCCATACATTTTCCCAAATATGCAGATTATGATTCCAAGTATGCCCATATTTGCAATTGAAACAACAGACAGCACTAGAGAAGTGGATTCCATTAGTGTAAAACACCTCGGAATCTTTTATTTACTTTTGTCCAATTTTCCCTCAATTTCTTCAAATATCCCCATATTGACTTCAAGAAAAGTTGATACAAAATAGTTCACATTGTATTTTTCCCCAACTTTACTGATCATGTTATTTTTTTCCAATACCCGTACATGATGCTGGATGGCCTTGTAATCAAGCCCCAATTCCTTTGCCAGCTGATTGATGTTAAACGGATTTTCCTTTAATTTTGAAATTATTTTTAATCGGTTCAGTCCCCCCCGCGAACCTGCAAATACAAACCACAGCAGTCTTTTTGCATCAGGATCGTTGGCCATAAGTTATGGAATTTCTTCCCATTTACCACTAAAAGGTATTCTGGGGTGAACGGCAATGGAAAGTATAAAAAACATAATCAGTCAAATTCGAATGAACTGGAAAATGATGTTAAACTATGATGCGCCACTGTACAGACCACCTTCAGAAGCTAGATCATTAATTTTCCAAGTGACATTAGGCTGTTCATTTAACGAATGTTCATTCTGTGACATGTACAGATCAAAAGAGTATTCTGAAAGGTCATGGAAGGATGTCAAGGCAGAAATCGACATGATGGCAGGCTATCTTCCTGAAACCAGGAGAGTATTTCTTGCAGATGGCGATGCATTAAATCTTGATTCCGAATACATGATTAAAATTGTAAAGTACATCAGAGAAAAATTCCAAAACATTGAAAGAATTTCCTGCTATGCAATGCCCATGAATATTCTAAAGAAAACATCTGAAGAGCTAAAGAAAATGAATGAGGCAGGGCTGGACATGTTCTATCTTGGAATTGAGAGCGGTTCAGATGTGGTTCTAAAAAAAGTAACAAAGGGGGCAATTGCAAAAACAATCATCAAATCGGTAAACAAGGCAAAAGATGCAGGATATGTAATGTCATGCATGGTGATTTTAGGACTGGGAGGAAAAAAATATTCAAAAGAGCACATCAAGGGAACTGCAGAAGTGATCAGTGCGTGTTCGCCTCATTATGTTGGCGCCTTGACACTCTATCTAGAAAATGGAATCAAGCAAGAATTCATAGACAAGTATGAAGGCGAATTTGTCAAAATCAGCGATGGTGAATCGCTGGAAGAACTCTATGACTTGATCAGTCAAATTGAAACAGAAGAGGAGATTGTGTTTAGAGTAAACCATGGTTCTAACGCATATACTGTAAAGGGAACTTTTCCCCAAGACAAACAAGCTATGCTAGAGAAAGTCGAATGGATGAAACAGCATCCGGAGACGGTACGTCCAGAAGGGCTAAGAGGATTCTAAATCACACTTTCTTGATTCAGATATACAACTTTGAAGATTTTTACCAAATAATCACCATCAAAGATTTTAGTTGTACTGCCAGCATCAGAATTCAATACTCGAAACCTGTACTCGTAGTCGCCGTCTTCTTCTACATTTGTCTGAGCAAAATGTACTGCATCATTATTTTTAAAAATTTGGATTATTACCGGATAGCCTTCAACATGGTTTGGAATATTTCCTTCAACAAATGCCCACGGCAAGGAGTTTTCTGCAGGAGAATGGAAAAATATTGTTGATTTTTCAAGGGCAATCATCCCATTTGATGAAATTATTTCAGTTTGAGGCTCATGTGTGTGGCCGTTAATCAGCACTTGGCCGGAATGAGGATGTGCAAATGCAAAAGAAGTCGTAAGTGAAAATGCCATTACAGCAAAAATACCTGCAAATAAGATTACTTTGAGATTCATATTTTTCATCAAATAGAACTCCTTAAAAAATTTGTCAAAAAGAGTCAATTACAGATCTTAGGTCATCCGGAACATCTGGAAGTTCTGTATGGCTCTCATTATTTTGAATTACATCAGGGCCAATCCTTCTTACCTTTTGAGTTCCAATTAGCGTATCAAGGCTCCTTCGGATGTCTTTTTCAGACAAAATAGATCTTAATTTTTCAACAAGTGTATCTTCGTTTTCAAATTTTTTGATGCCGTATTGGACAATAATCATTTTTTCATTCATGGAATAATCAGTCATTTGAAATTACAGATTTGCGCAGAGTAAAAAACATTGCCTGCTATTTGTAAAGTTTCTTTTCCAATTCGTCAAGTTTTGGAATTCCTGTAAACTCTAATTTCTCATCGATGACTAGCCCCGGAGCAGTGAATATAGGGTATTTTTGCAAATATTCAGGTTTTTCCGTAACATCAATCAAATCATAAACGATTCCAAGTTTGTCTAACATTTTTTCCAAGACACTGCAGTTTGAGCAACCAGGAGTGGTCAGAACTTGAACTTTCATGATTCTAAAAACTGATCAGGATTCTGCTCAAATGCCCATCTGCAACTGGCGCAGCAGAATCGATACTCTTTGTCTTTATGCATTAGCGGTTCTCCTTTTTCTCCAACTTCCATTCCACATACCGGATCCTTCAAGTTACAATCTCCTCTCTTTTGTGAAATTTATACCAGATTATCGGAAATGCAATCAAACCAAACAAAACTATTGGAACATATCCCATTGGAATATTTGTTTCCTCTTCGTGTTCATGTTCTGACATTTCAAACTCAGATGGAATTGAAGACATCTCGACTAAGTTATTCCATCCTTGATGGACGAATGTTTCCTCATACCATTCATGACCCTCTGGCAAACCGTTGATTATCAAAAATGCGCCAATAACAATCAACATCCATCCTGTTGCGTTTTCAATTTTGATCCGTTTTGTAGATAGGCCTTTGGCGAGACTTATTCCCAGAATTGCCAACACGGACATGAAGATCAGCGGGACTGCTCTTCCTATTCCGTGCACTAACCCAAGTGATGCGCCAATCTCAACACTTCCCGCCCCTGCTATGTAGATCAATAGCCAATAAAACAACGGGTTCGGGCATCCAACTCCCGCATTGCCTAAAAGCAGTCCCATGAAAAATGACTTTGAATAATCCCCGCGTTTTTGAATAAATTTTGGCGTGCCGGAATATGATGGCATCCTCAAGGAGATTAATTTTAACTGGGATAACCCAAATGCAAAAGCTGCAACTCCTGCAACGAGAAACATCATTGTCGATATCTGATCAAGTGATGCCGCCTCACCAAGCAGTGCCACACCTGCACCATATGCTGCAATCATGGTAGTCAGACCGGCGCCAAAAAGCAGTGCCATGCTCAGACCTTTCTTGTATCCTTTGCCCATGCTGAGTGGGACAATGATGAAAACCAGTGGGAGTGTGCAGGGCAAAACAATCATTGAAAGACCTGCGACATATGCGATTATCAGCCAGGAAAGATATGTTGAACCCGGATTTCCAACGGCAAAATCGCTAGTAAGTGAAAAAACTACCCCCACAAATATCAAAGACACCAAGGCAAATGCTGCAAAGACAACTGCTTTCTTTGTCGTTACCTGCACTGACATGGCTTAGTACATCTATGTTCCAGTATTTACAATAGATTATCATTTCCAATACAGGGATTGGAATTAAAATTCATTTCAGCCGGAGTTTTGGTCTTCAATCTGCGGATTGCAAGAGAATTGCAAAGATGCTGTAAAGTGGGATAAAAATGGGCCCACAGGGATTCACCCACCTTTTTGGGGATAGAAATGGACGCAGATAGGAGTGAAAAAGAATTCTAAGATATACCAAATCCATGTAAAGCGACATCAACAATTGCCATTATACCAAATCCTATAGTTACACCACCAATAAATGGTATCCATCGTATTTTTTCATATCCAGTGAGACGTTTTTTAATATATGGTACATACAAAATTGAAACAACCATAGCCATAATTGAAAAAAAGAGAAATCCAGCTTTACTTCCTATATTGACAAACAAGTTAACTAGAAATTTATCAAAAGTAACATTTTTAGAATTAAAGTCATTAGTAGAATTTATTCCAGATATTATTAACACTCCAACAATAGCTCCTAAAATTAAGAAAAACAAATAATTTCTTGGAGAAATTTCATGTTCAGTTCTTGGATTTTTTTTATTTGATGCATATGCAAAAACAACCAAGGTTATTCCACTAATAATAAGAACTTGAATATCAGAATCATATGAATAACCATCAGATAAAAGAACAATTACAATGTTCATGTAACCAACAAAACAGATTGTAAAAATAATTGCAAATTTATTCAAATTCATATTTTACACCAAAAATATCCAATATCAAATAGGAATTTCACAAGATAATAAAAATTTGGATTATAAATCTAAGTTACAATTCATACAATATAATTTCCCATCAGAAGATTTATCTTCTAATCCTTCTTTTAATTACCTGACTTCTATTTAGTAGCCTTTTTGTAGGTAATTCATATTCATACATGATTTTTCCTTCCCTTAGCAAAGTAATTCTAAAACAAACTGCCTTCATTTTTATCTCATAATTTTTTAGATATTCCCATATTGAATCAAACTTTTTATCAATATCTTTCATGGCGATGGTAGCATGAAAATGAAATTTCTCTTTTGAATCATTATCGACATTTACTGAATCTGAAATTTTGAGCAGTTTTTTTGCTAAATCATATCTGAAATCTTGTAGTTCCTTACTTGGTTCTATTTTTAGATAAATTACGTTTTTCTTGACATCAGTAGTGATAAACAAAAATTTTTTCTTTAACTCAAAATAATCAAATCCGTCTACCTGATAATGTAGTTCTGAATAACTTGAGCCTACTTGGCCTATTGCATTAATC
>Ga0299912_10001196_pt1 | contig 21000 bp, 15 predicted proteins | sample RVTome_2_FD_207667 | JGI IMG/M metagenome (GOLD analysis project Ga0299912, IMG submission 207667) | Soil microbial communities from uranium-contaminated site in the Upper Colorado River Basin, Wyoming, United States - RVT95D214 (version 2) ... | reverse complement strand
CATGAGGATCAGCCCCAACCCCAAAAACTCCCGGCCCGGGCTTAGTCCCGGCCCGGAAAAAAATCGGATCGGGCTGCTCCGATGGACTTCCTGATCCGTGGTCCTTTCCGGCATTCTCGTTCTTCCTCGGTTAATCGCGTGAAGTCTCCGGGGTATTACTTAATAGAAATTAGGCGCCGAAGTCAAGCCGAAGGGAGACTGGCGGTAGAACAGTTTTTCTTGAAACCTTCCGCCCAGTTGGCTCGCGTTCCCGTGGGGGCCTTTTTGGGCGGAGGGAAAAAGCGAAGTTTAGCTTTGGGCTCCCTTGAGCGCAGGCTCCGCCTCTTCCGCGACGACATCCAGCCCCGCACCCGCCTCACCCGCTATCCCCCGCACTCGCGCCGATCCCTCGCCGCCGCCCGGTCCTCGTGCCGGCGAGTTCCCAGATTAGATGACATTATACAAATATGTAAAGTTTAAAGTAGAGGGCCTGTTGCCCGAATCAAAATTTCACCCTTTTTAATCAAAAAATGCTTGACAAAGATTAAATTGTATGATATACTACAAATAGTAATGCAACCTTTCAATATTCTAGACGGGAGAAGCCTCCGGCCATGATGGGAACCCAAAACAAGCAGAACCCCCTCTTCCTCTACCAGGTCAACCTCGACCAGCGCGTCCACCCGGATCACCCGCTCCGGAAGATCAAAGCGACCATTGATATTTCCTTTGTCCGGGCGGAGGCGGCCCCCAGCTACGGGTCCAACGGGAACGTCTCGGTGGACCCGGAAGTGATTCTGAAGTTGATGTTCCTCCTGTTTTTCGATGAGGTGGCCAGCGAGCGGGAGTTGATGCGGATGCTCCCCTACCGGCTGGACTACCTGTATTGCAACCCGGCCACATCTTTTTATTTGGAAAGATAATTTTAACCGCGGATTAACGCGGATGAACGCGGATAGAAAAACAAAAAAGATATCTATCCACCAAGGAACACGAAGGGACACGAAGAAATGAAGCCGTATTCAATTCCCTTACCTTCGCGCTCATTCGTGTCTTTTCGTGGATAAATCCTTTCTTCCTCTTCATTTGCGTTTATCCGCGTCCATCGGCGGTTTCCAATTCTTCTTTGGTTGCGGCTCGGCCGCGCTGGGAAATCTGTGGATGCTCCTCTTCTTTTCTTCGCCTGCCTAATGCTTTCCGTTCACGTTCAAGGTCTAAAGCCTCATGCCTAACGCCTCTCTGAAGAGGTGTCAGGGTGGCACGGTGTCATGGTGGCAGGGTTAGGATTCTGAAGTCTCAAGCCTCTTGCCTCACGCCTCAAGCCTCTTTTCTCCTCGTCCGAAACGGATTCGGAGCAGAGTCCAGATTGCGATCAAGCCATCGCTCCAGCGGATTTTTTTGCCCTGCTCCAGGCTCCGGGGGTGATACGCGATCGGGACTTCCACGATCCGGTAGCCGGCCTTGAGCACCCTGGCCGTGACCTCGGGGCAGAACTCAAAGCCTTGGGCATGGAGCGGAAGGTTTTGCAGGACTTCGCGGCGGAAGAGTTTATACCCGGTCGGCTCGTCGTGGATGGCGGAGCCGAAGAGGAGGTTGGTGATGGTGGTGAGGAGGATTCCGCCCCACTGGTAGCGGCGGTAGGAGATGGGATAGCGGTCATGCCGGCGGTTGCCATAGACCACCTCGGCCCCGCGGGCAAAAGGCTCAAGCAGTTTGGCATAATCCTGGGGATCGTATTCCAGGTCCGCGTCCTGGATTAAAATCACGTCCCCTTGCGCCCGGGCAATGCCGCTCCGGACCGCGGCGCCCTTGCCCAGGTTTTTGGGATGGCGGATCACCCGGACGAGGCCGCTTGGCAGGCGCTCGAGGATGGCGGGGGTTTCATCGGTGGAGCCATCGTCCACCACGATGATTTCCTTGTCCCCTGGCGCGGCCTGGACCCGGCGGATGATTTCGGCCAGGGTCCTGGCTTCATTGTAGGCGGGGATGATGACGCTGATCTGCATTATCTTCAGTATAACCGAATCGGCCGGGCAGGGAAATCCGGCCCAAGTCTCTGTTCAAGTGGGCACAATTCAAAATCGGACGGCAAGAAGGATTTCACGCCAAGCCGCAAAGTCGCCAAGGTCAAGAGTCTGAGGAAAAACCTTGACGCCAAGGATTACAGGCCGCCAAGGGCTGTTCCCTTGCGACTTCGCTTCTTTGCCGTTCGGCCCGAGCTCACGGCCGAGGGCGGCGAGGCTGGCGTAGAGAGGAAAGACTGGAAATTCCAGCCATTCTCTCTCCTTTGCAAGCTTGAACCCTTCGCGTCTTGGCGTCTTTGCGTGAGACTCTTGTTTGGTTCCGGCTTGGCCGGGTTAGGTCAGGGCGCGGGGGCCGGCGGATTCCTCTGAAAGACGGCAAAAGAGAAAAGATTCGCCAGGTCCGGGAGAAGGAAGCCGTAGAGGCTTTGGTTGAGCCAGGGCTCGGTAATCTCCCAAACTTTGTGGTAGCCCAGGTGGCCGGCTTCGAGTTCTCGGAAGGTGCGGTAGCTGATGTCCTGGTTTTCCGGGTTGTCGCCGGCAAGACGGAAGGTGCCCTGGTCCAGGACCAGGAATTGCGGGTGCACGGCGGCCAGGCTCTCGGGCGAGAGCTGGTAGTAGGGATAGAACTGGATGGATGCCGGAAACAGCGTGGGATCGGGGTGATAGGGCAGAAGCACCGCGGTGTTGGCGCCGGGCGGAAGGCGGTGCAAGAGGTAGTCGGTGGTTTGGCGGAGGGCGTTGATCTCGGCCCGGACCCAGGAGTGGTGAAAGGCGGCGCTGTAGAGCACGACCAGGAGGAGCATGATGGCCCAGGCGAGTTGCCGCGAGCGGTGGGGGGAAGAGAGGCCGCGGCGGAGGCGCAGCCCGCCGGCCAGGCAGAGCGGGGCGGAGAGAGAGAAATAAATATGCGGAGAGCCGAGCTTGGAGCCCAGGGTGTAGGCGAGGAAAAAGCCGACGGCAAAGGAGCCCCAGGCATACTTGGCCGGCCGGGGGAGGCGGAAGAGATCCGGGATCCCGGCCAGGGCGAGCAGGTAGAGGGGAAGGCCCAGGGCGAAGGGCAGGACCGAGGTCAGGATGAAAAGACCGGGGGCGTGCATCAGCCGGCCGGTGGTGCGCTTGAGGATGGGCACGAAGCCGGCCTGGTTCAAGGATTCCAGTTTGAGCCAGAAGAAGGTGTCGCGCCAGTGGATCAGGCTGTAAGGGGAGAGCGCGGCGAAGAGGAGGAAGGCGGCGAGGAGCATGAGCCAGAAGCGGGGCTCGCGCAAGAAAGCCAGGCGGGACTCTGCGGATCGGGCGAGGCCGGTGCCGGCCAGGAGGGGCACGGCGGCGAGGACATAGAACTTGGTGGCCAGGGCCAGGCCCAGGGCCAGGGCGCCGAGGGCATAGTCGCGGTTGCGGCCGTGGGCGCCGATGCGATAGCCGGCGTGGATGGAGAGGAGGACGGAGAGGAGGAGGAGCAGATCGGGTTTGAGCAGGGCGGAGAGCCATTGGTGAACCGGGGCCGCGGCGAGGAGCAGGGTGGCGATGAAGGCGGTGGCGGGATCCGCGTGGCGGCGGACGAAATGCCAGAACACCAAGAGCGAAATCAACCCCAGCGCCAGACACCAGAGCCGACCATGCAGAACCGCCCGGGCGAGGGGCGGGAGTTGTGGCTGGATCCAGTAGCGGAAGGACTCGAAACTTTCCAGGTGAATCACGGCCCGAACCTGGGGCACCAGGATCTCGAGCAGATCCGCGGTTGCGGCCAGGCTGAAAATCAGGGCGGGATATTTCTGTGACCCCGGGTCCAGGCTCAGGTTGGCGACCATGCGCATGGCGCCGGCATTGACGTGCGCTTCGTCCTCGTTGCAAAACTCGGGCAGGCCCAGCCGCAGGTCGGGCAGACGGATGAGCAAAGCCCCGAGCAGGATGCCGGCCAGGGCCAGGTATTGGAGCCGGGGTTGAAACAATTCAGCCCTAATCACGGAAAGCCTCTTTGCTCTAAGTATCTTAGCTTTTCAGGGTAGAGGGGTCAAGAAACTGAAGAGACGGAGGTGGAGGCCAAAATCGTTTTGACAAGCGCCTTGATCCCTTCTATAATGAATCTTGAAGTCATTTTTTGAGCCGGGATTCATTCGCATGGGAAAAAGCAAGGGGTTGGTTCGAGTTGTCCCGTTTTTAGCGGTGCTGCTCGTCCTGGGACTCGGGGCCTGCGATTCCGAGCGCTGGAAGAAGATCAGGGAGCGCCATCAGGGGGCTGGCGATCCCGCGATCGAAGTGGCGGCGATCAACGTGGAAGCCGTTTATCCGGTGCGGCGGGACATGGAGGAAGTGCTGGAGTTGACCGGCAACCTGGAGCCGATCGAGAAGGTGGACGTTTACACCAAGCAGTCCGGGATGCTGAAGCGGGTGGAGGTGATGGCCGGCGACTCGGTGGCCGAGAACCAGCTTTTGGCCAAGGTGGACGACGAGGAGTTGCAGCTTTCTTATCGCCAGGCGGAATCCGCCTACCGGGCGAGCAAAAAGAAATACGAGAGCTACCGGAACCTGTTCCAGCAGAAAATGGTTTCGGCCCAGGAGTTCCATGACCTGGAGCGGGCTTTCCGGGACGCGGACATCAACCGGGACATGGCCCGCATCCGCTTGGAGAACACGGAGATCCGCTCGCCCATGGCCGGGACGGTGGTGGACCGTCGCTGCGATCCCAACCAGTTGGTGGGGAGCATGGAGAGCCTGTTCACCGTGGCGCGGCTGAACCGCTATCGGATTCCGATCTCGGTGACCGAATCCGAGATCGGCAAGATCCAGTTGGGCCAGTCGGTCCGGGTCCGGGTGGATGCCGTGGCGACCGGGCCGGACGACTACCCTTACCAGGGCGTGATCGCGGAGATCAGCCCCATGGTCAACCCCCAGAACGGCATGGTTTCGGTCAAGGTGGAAGTGCCCAACCCCGGGGGCGAGCTGAAGATGGGCATGTTCGCCCGGCTCCGGATCATCACCGCGGTCCGCGCCCAGGCGCTGGCGATCCCCAAGAAAGCCTTGGCCGGCGAGGGGGTCAACCAGGTCTGGGTGGTGGAGGGCGACCACGGCCGGCTGACGCCGATCGAGGTGGGCCTGCGCGACAACGAATACGTGGAGATCCTTTCCGGTCTGGAATCCGGGCAGATGCTGATTGTGGAGGGACATGCCGCGCTCACCGAGAAGAACCGCATCCAGGTGGTAAACCACCCGGTTAAGCCGGCCACGGCAACCGACTCTCGCGCGCTGTGAACCTCCCGGGCTTTTCCATCCGCCGACCGATTGCCGTGGCCACTTTTGTGGTCGGCATCCTCATCGTCGGCTTTGTCTCCTCGGGCAAGCTGCCCCTGAACCTGCTCCCGGACATCACCTATCCCAAGGTCACTATCCGCACCGAGTATCCCCACGCCGCGCCCGCGGAGGTGGAGAACATGGTCACCAAGCCGATCGAGCAGACCGTGGGGATCATCACCAACGTGGTCCAGGTGAGCTCGGTCTCCCGGCCCGGCATCTCCGAGGTGACCGTCGAGTTCACCTGGGGCTCGGATATTGACGTGATCACCATGGACCTGCGGGAAAAGCTCCAGCTCCTGGAGGGAGTCTTCCCCGACGAGATCAAAAAGCCGATCCTGCTCCGCTACGACCCTTCCACCGACCCCATCGTCACCCTGGGAGTGGCCGGCGAGCTGAGCCTGGCCGAGCTTCGCTACACGGTGGAGCGCGAGGTCGAGCGCGAGCTGGAGCGGATTGACGGGGTGGCCGCGGTCAAGGTCCAGGGCGGCGAGGAAGAAGAGATCGTGGTGGACGTGGACGAGGAGAAGTTGTCCCGCTACGGTCTGTCCCTGGCCTCGGTGATCGAGCGGCTGCGGCGCGAGAACATCAACCTGGCCGGCGGCACCTTGGAGGACGCGGGCGAGGAGCTTTCCGTCCGCACCATGAACGAGTTCCAGAACCTGGACGACATCCGCCGCATCGTGGTCAGCTCCGGCGGGCCGGTCGCTTTGTCCAGCGGAGGCGTGAGCCTGCCCTCGGAGCTCGGGGGCTTCGGCGGCGGAGGGGAAATGGCGGCGGGCATGGGCTCGATGCTCTCCGGCCTGGGCGGGCTCGCCGGCTTGATCCTGCCCGGCGCCTTGCTCTCCGGCGCCTCCTCCTCGAGCCAGACCCAGACCCAGATCAGCGCGCCCATCCGGCTGGGCGACATCGCCCAAGTCGAGCGCCGGCCCAAGGAGCGCACCGAGATCGCCCGGCTCAACGGCAAGGAGTGCATCAAGGTTTCCGTTTACAAGGAAGGCGACGCCAACATCGTGACCGTGGCCAAGGCGGTGCACCAGCGGCTGGCCCAAATCAAGGAGAACCTGCGGGCCGAGCCGTCGTCCCCCGAATGGCTGGCCGGCGCGAGCAGCCGGAAGTGGCGGGGGGCGGCCAATGCCGTGCTCGGGGTCTTGCTCAACGTGAGGCCCTTCTCCGTGCCGGAAGAGTCCTTCCACCTGCTCAACCGCCTCGACCTCAAGGTGATCTCGGACCAGTCGGTCTTCATCCGCCAGGCCATCTATTCGGTTTTGCAATCCGCAATCTGGGGCGCGATGATCGCCTGCCTGGTCCTCTACTTCTTCCTGCGCAACATCAGCTCCACCGTGATCATCGGCATCACCATCCCCATTTCCATCATCGCCACCTTCAACCTCATGTATTTCCAGGGGCTGTCCTTCAATATCATGTCCCTGGGCGGCCTGGCCCTGGGCGTGGGCATCCTGGTGGACAACTCCATCGTCATCCTGGAAAACATCCTCCGCCATCGCACCATGAATCCGGACCTGAAAGAATCGGCCTCGATCGGCGCCCGCGAGATGCTGGGCGCGATCACCGCGGCCACCCTCACCAACATCATCGTTTTCTTCCCCATCTTTTACGTGGAGGGGATTTTCAAGCAGGTGTTCAGCGACCTGGCCTGGACCGTGACCTACTCCATGATCGCCTCCGAGCTCGCGGCCATGACCCTGATCCCCATGCTGGCGGTGGTCCTGGGCCGGCGGGTAAGCATGCCTCGCCGGCTCCTGGAAGACCTCGACCTGCCCCAAGAATACCGCCAGGGCCTGGATGACGAGGAGCAGACCCTGCCCCCGATTTTGCAAAGACCCCGAATTTCGACCCGGCCGGTCCGCGATCCGGACTTGCCTCCTCCCTCCCTCGGGTCCCGGTTAAGCGGGTTCCTCCAGCACGGGGCCAACTGGCTGCTGCTCCACCTGGTCTGGCCTTTTAAAATTATGGGCCGGGCCATCCTCCGGGCGATCCGCGGCGTCCTCTATTTCCCGCTCCTGGTCTTTGACCAGGGATTCAAGCGGATCAAGGAATTTTATCCCCGCCTGCTCCGCCGCACCTTGCGCCGTCCCTGGCTCACCACCCTCAGCGTGACGAGCCTGGCCGGGGTCGCGGTCCTGGCCATTTACCTGCTCGGCTGGGAGTTGATCCCCAACGTGGACCAGGGCGAGTTCATCATCAACCTCCGGCTGCCCACCGGCACGCCCCTGGCCGAGACCAACCGCCGGGTCAGTATCCTGGAGTCCAAGATCCGCGAAATTCCCCAGGCGAACTACATCCAGAACCTTTTTTCCACCGTCGGCGTGGGTGCATCCGAGGGCGAGCTGGAGAGCGAAAAGGGCGAGAACGTGGGCGAAATCACGGTCGCCATCGGCCCGCCCCACCTGCGCCCGTTCAGCGATGAAGAGTTCATGGACTGGGTCCGCCAGGCCCTGGCCCGGGAGGTCAACCTGGAGCTGCGGCTCTCTAAGCCGCAACTGTTCAGCTACAAGAACCCGGTGGAACTGGAGATCTCCGGCTACAACCTGGAGGATCTGCGCCGGGCTTCCGAGGATATCCTGGCCCGGATCCAAGACGTCCCCGGTCTCGCCGACCTGGAGTCCTCGATCATGGAGACCAATCCGGAAATCGCCATCACCGTGGACCGCGAGCGGGCCGCGGCCTTCCATCTCTCGGTGGGCGAGATCACCGACCTGATCCGCAAGAAGGTCAAGGGCGAGCGCGCCAGCCGTTTCGACCGGGGCGACCGGCAGGAGGACATCGTGGTGGAGACCCGGCTGGAGGACCGGGCCACCCTGGCCGACTTGGGCAACCTGGCGGTGCCGCTGCCCGGGGGCGGCGACGTGCCGCTCAAGGCCATTGCCGACATTCGCCCCACCCGCGGGCCGGGCGCGGTCACCCGGGTGGGCAACTCCCGGGTGGCTCTGATTGAGGGGAGCTTGAGCCGGCGCGCCCTGGGCGACGTGGTCAACGGTATCGAGGCGCGGCTGCAGGATTACAAGCCGGCGCGCGGCATCTATTGGCGGGTGGCCGGCCAGAACGAGGAGATGAAGCGCTCGCTGGGCAGTCTCTACCTGGCCCTGGCCCTGGCCATCGCCCTGGTCTATCTGATCATGGCCATGCAGTTCGAGAGCCTGCTCCAGCCGTTCGTGATCATGTTCTCGGTGCCCTTCTCCGTGATCGGCCTGACCGCGCTCCTGCTCCTCACCGGCCAGACCATCAATGTCTTCACCCTGATCGGGATCCTGATGATGATCGGCATCTCGGTCAACGACGCCATCGTCATGGTCACCACCATCAACCAGTTCCGGGCCAAGGGCCAGGAGCGGATGCAGGCGCTGCTCAACGCCGGCGCCGCCCGCCTGCGGCCGATCCTGATCACCACCTTGACCACGGTCCTGGGCATGGTGCCCATGGCCATTGTCTTCGGCGAGGGCAGCGAGCTCCGGGCGCCCATGGCCCTGGCCGTGATCGGAGGCTTGCTCACCTCCACTTCCTGCACCCTGCTGGTGATCCCGCCCCTGTATTTGATCTTCGACCGCTTCCACAGCCTCTTGAACTCCGGCCCGTCCGCAGCGCCGGTTCCTCCCCCTGCTCCCGGCGAGTAGGAGCCCCATGCGCATTTCCGAATGGGCGGTGCGCCGGGCGGTGACCACCACCATGGTTTACGCCCTCTTCGTGCTCCTGGGCCTGGCCGCCTTCCGCAGGATCCCGCTCGAATTCATGCCGGCCATGGACATCCCCTTCCTGGAAATCTGGATCACCTACGAGGGGGCTTCGCCGGTGGAGGTTTGCGACACCATCGTCGAGCCGGTGGAAGAAGCCATCAGCACCATGCACGGGATCAAGCGGGTCCGCTCCCGCTGCCGGCTGGGCCGGGCCCAGATCGGGGTGGAAATGACCGGCGACGCCAAGGCCGACCTGATGGCCCTGGAGATGCAGGAGCGGATTGACCAGATCCGGCCGGAGCTTCCGGCCGACCTGGGACCGGTGGTGGTGTTCAAGTGGGACACCGAGCAGTTCCCGGTGATTTTTGCCTCGGTCGCGTTTCCCGAGAAGCGGGACGAAAACGCCGACCTGATGGAAAACCGGATCGTGCGCGAGCTGAAGACGGTGGACGGGGTGGCCAATGTCCAGGCCGAGGGCATTGAGCACAAGCGGGTGACCGTGGAAGTGGACCAGGACCGGCTGCTCGCTTACCAGATCAACGTGCTCCAGGTAACCTCGGCCCTGATCTCTTCCAATTTCAACCTCAACGCCGGCAGCATCGAGCACACCGGGAGAAAATATTCGCTGCGCATCGTCGGCGAGTTCCAGGACCTGGACGAGATCCGGCGCCTGCCGATCACGGCCCACGTCCGGCTCAGCGACGTGGCCAGCGTGCGCTACGAGTATGTCCGTCCTCTCTTCTTCGGCCGCATGAACGGCAAGCCCGCTTACATGCTCATCATCAACAAGGAGGCGGACGCCAACACGGTCGAGGTTTGCCGCCGCATCCACCGCAAGCTGGACCAGGTCTTAAGCGAGCCGCAGATGGAGGGCGTGCAGGTCAAGCCCTGGTTCGACCAATCCCGGGAGATCCTGACCTCGATCCACCTGCTCACCAACTCCGGCCTCCAGGGCGGGATCCTGGCCATCCTCATCCTCTTCTTTTTCCTGCGCAACTTGCGCTCCACCGCCATCATCTCCATTTCCATCCCCACCGCCCTCATCTTCACCCTGGCCCTCATGTATTTCGTGGGCCTGTCCTTCAACATCATCACCATCTCCGCCATGGTCTTGGGCGTGGGCATGCTGGTGGACAACTCCATCGTCATCCTGGAGGCGATCCTGGCCAAGCACCAGAAGGGCGCCGACCGGATAACCGCGGCCATCGAAGGAGCCAAAGAGGTGGGGCTGGCCATCACCGTCTCCACCACCACCACCCTGATCGTGTTCCTGCCCCTGGTCTTCACCGAGCAGAGCCAGACCTCGATCCTGATGGAGCAACTGGGCCTGATCATCGGCCTTTCCATCGGCGGCAGTCTCCTGGTCTCGCTCACCCTGATCCCGCTGCTCGCCTCCCGCTGGATGAAGCTGAAGACCCAGGAATATCCGGCCTGGTATCAGAAATTCTCCGCCTTTTTCCTGCGCCAGCTCCGCTGGTGCCTGGACCACCGGGCCTTGGCCCTGGCCGGGGTGATGCTGACTTTCTTCCTGGCCCTGGGCCTCCTCTTTTCTCCCCTGATCCAAAAGGAAGCCGTGCCGGCCCAGATGATGCGGATCGTCCAGATCAGCCTCAAGTACGACCGGGAAGTGACCATTGACGAGATCAACGAGAAGTTGCAGACCCTGGAAAAAATGTTCATGGAGAAAATGAAGGAGTGGGACATCGAGACCGTGGCCGGCATCGTCAGCCCTTCCTTCGCCCACCTCACCCTGGTCCTGCCCCAGGACCGGGTCGGCACCTACACCGCGGACCAGATCCGGGAAATGGCCAAGCAGTTCCTGGCGGAAAACGTGAAATGGCCGGGCATCCGCTTCGACCTCGAAGGCATGGGCCACGGCGGGCCCGGCGAAGGGCCGCCCACCGCGGGCGCGGCCAATATCAAGGTCCGGGGCGACGAGGCCAGACACGTCTATTACTTTGCCGAGGAGATCCGCGAGCGGCTTAAAAAAGTGGAGGGGATCAAGGAGATCAAGGAGATCGAGAAGACCGGCCAGAAGGAAATCCACATCGAGATTGACCGCGACCTGGCCAAGCTCTACGGCTTCGACGTCTCCCAGGTGGCCCTGTCCATCGCCTACTCGGTCCGGGGCTCCGCGGTCGGCCAGATGAACACCAGCGACCGCCAGCTCGACATCTATTTCAAGGCCGAGAAGGCGGACGACCTGACTCTGGCCGAGTTGGCCCAGATGAACCTGCAGAACCTGGCCGGCGAGTTCATCCCGCTCAAGAACATTGCCGCCTTCCGGACGGTGGACATCCCCGAGGCCATCCGGCGGGAGGACCGGCGCTTTTCGGTGACCATTTCGATCATCCACGAAAAGAAGGACCTGGGCCAGGTGCGGGAGCGGATCGCCGCGGCGCTCAAGGACTACCGCCTGCCCCGCGGCTACACCTGGGTCATGGGCGAAGAATACCAGGAAATGGTGGACGCCATGTGGACCCTGGGCAAGGCGCTCATGCTCGCCATGGTCCTGGTCTTCCTGATCATGTGCGCCCAGTTCGAATCCGTGTTCCTGCCCTTCGTGATCATGTTCACGCTCCCCTTCTCCCTGATCGGCGTGGTCATCGGCCTGCTCGTCTCCGGCTCCACCTTCAACGCGCTCTCCGGCGCCGGCTGCCTGCTCCTGGTCGGGATCGTGGTCAACAACGCCATCGTGCTGGTGGACCACGTCCACAACCTGCGCAAGCAGGGCTTCAGCGAGCGCGAGAGCCTGCTCCGGGCCGCCGAAGACCGGCTCCGGCCGATCATGATGACCGCTTTCACCACCATGATGGGCCTGTTGCCCATGGCGCTCGGCTTCAACGACACCGGGCACATGATCTATTCGCCGCTGGCGATTGCCGTGCTCGGCGGCCTCTTCTCCGCCACTTACCTCACCCCCACGGTGATCCCCATCGTCTATTCTCTCTCCGACGACCTGGTCCGCTTCTTCAAGCTCCTCTGGGTCAAGCTCCGCGAAGCTTAATAATAGTGCCACCGGTTTAAGCCGGTGCCGCTTCAAAAGGGCTTTTGCAGGTTCAGGCCGGAGATGTCCCGGCCCAGGGCGTGGAAGATCTTGTCGAGGAGCGCGTATTCATCCGGGGTGATGGCGGTGTGGATCGAAGTCTCGGCCCATTGCACGATCACTTCGAGGTGATGGGGGTGGAACTGGCAGGCTCCGGCCCGCTCGATCTTGCCGAACACGATGTCCTCGTCCGGGGTGGTGGCCATGCCGTCGCCCCAGTGGCCGGAGTGCTCGCGCACCGCCTCGAACCATTGCCGGATCAGCTCGCATTCGCGGGGAGTGAGGGTCAAGGTAATCATCCTCGCGACCTCGGATGCTTGCGATCGTATTCCCGGCGCAGCCGGGTTTTATCCACATGGGTATAGATCTGGGTGGTGGAGATGTCGGCGTGGCCGAGCATGACCTGGATGTGGCGGAGGTCGGCGCCGCCGGCGAGCAGGTGGCTGGCAAAGGAATGGCGCAGGGTGTGCGGGGAGATAGTTTTGCGGATCCCGGCCACGAGCGCGTAGCGCTTGATCAGGTTCCACACGCCCTGGCGGGACAGCCCCTGGCCGCGGCGGTTGAGGAAGAGCTTCTTGGCCCGCTGGGCCTTGTCCAGCCGGGGCCGCACCTCTTCCAGGTACCGGGCGACCGCCTGGCAGGCGACCTCAGCCATGGGCACCACCCGTTCCTTGTCGCCCTTGCCCCGGACGCGCAGCGCGCCCCGCACCGGGTCCAGGTCGCCGGGGGTCAGCCCGCAGAGCTCCGAGACGCGCAGGCCCGAGGCATACAGGAGTTCGAGGATGGCCCGGTCGCGGACGGCCAGCGCCTCGTCGCCGGCCGGCGCCTGCAAGAGCCGCTCGACCTCCTCGAGGCTGAGGGTGTCCGGCAGGTGGAGCGGGAGTTTGGGCAGTTCGATCAGGGCCGAGGGGTCGTCGCTGCGAAAGCCCTCGCCGGCCAGGAACTGGAAGAAGTTGCGGATCACCACCAGGGCATGGGCGAGAGACCGGGCGGAAAGACCCCGGTCGTGCAGGTGCCCGAGATAGGCCTGGAGGTCGTCGCGCTCCACCGAAGCGAGCGGGCGCTCGCCCAGCCAGAGGGAAAGCCCGTTCAGCTCGCGGGCATAGGACTCGAGCGTGTTCCGGCTCAAGCCCTTGTTGGCCGCCAGGTAGTTCAGGTATTCATCCACGTGGTCCATGGCATCAAGCAGGCGTTAGGCGTTAGGCATTAGGCTTTAGTTTTTAGAAAGGTTTGTTTTTTTAGATAATTTCCTAAATTCTAAATTCCAAATTCTAAAGTCTAAAGCCTAAAGTCTAACGCCTTTCTTAAAGGATCTCCAACATCCGGGCCAGGGCAAGTCCGGCCTCTTCCCGCAACCGGTCCGCCACGGTTACCCGGTTCACCCACTGCTCCGGTCCCTCGGCCAAGCCGTCGAGCACCCAGAGCAGGTTATGGAGGTTGATCCGGAACATGTTGGGGCAGATGGAGTAGGCCAGCTCGACCACTTTCTTCCCGGGCGCCTGCTCCCGCGCCAGCCGCTCGACCAGGTGGATCTCGGTGCCCACCACCACGGTCGCGCCCTCCGGCGCCTCCCGCGCGTAGCGGATAATGAACTCGGTCGAGCCGGCGGCGTCGGCCAGTTCCACCACCTCCCGCGTGCATTCGGGATGGACCACCACCCGCGCCCCCGGGAACTCGCGCCGGCGCTCCTGGATGTGGGCCGGGGTGAAATAGGCATGCACGTGGCAATAGCCCTTCCACACGATCACCCGCGCCCCGCGGATGGTCTCGGCCGAATTCCCGCCCAGCTCCTGCTCCGGGTCCCAGACCAGCACCGGGTCAATCCTTTTCTTGGCCGCGGTGTTGCGGCCCAGGTGCTCGTCCGGAAAGAAGAGGATCTTTTCACCCCGCTGGAATGCCCAGTCGAAGGCGGCCGGGGCGTTGGAGGAGGTGCAGACCGCGCCCGCGTTCTGGCCGCAGAAGGCTTTCAGTTCTACATTGGAGTTCATATAAGTGAGCGGCACGGTCTTTCCCGGCCCTGCCGCTTGCTCGATCTCACGCCAGGCGCGCTCGACCTGCTCGATGGCCGCCATGTCGGCCATGGGACAGCCGGCGCGCAGCTCCGGGAGAAAGACCGACTGGTCCGGCCGGGCCAGCACCGCCGCGGCCTCGGCCATGAAGTGGACCCCGCAGAACACGAGGTAGCGGGCCTGGGCCTGGGAAGCGGCCTGGCGGCTCAGGCCGTAAGAGTCGCCGCGGAAGTCGCCCAGGTCCACGATGGCTTGGCGCTGGTAGTGGTGGGTGAGGATGACCAGGTCGCGGCCCAGCTCTTGCTTGCGCTGCTGGATCCGCAGAACCAGCTCAGGCTCTGCCATGTCTCGATAGCGGTCGGGCATCAGTTCAAAGGAAAGATCCATGCCGGGTTACTCCGGAAGAGCGGACCACTGCTCGGCCAGGAGCCGGAGCGGACTGAGCACCTGGAAGCCCAGGCCCGCGATCTGGAGCCGGCAACCCGGGCAGGCAGACACCACGGCCTCGGCGTCGGTCTCCCAGAGCGCCTGGGCCAGGCTCCGGCCGATGGCCGCGGAGACCGCGCGGTGCTCGCTTTTAAGCCCGAAGCTCCCGGCCAGGCCGCAGCACTGGTTGAAGGTCCCGGCCCAGGTGAGCCCGGGAAGCGCCTGCAAAACTTTTTCCATTTTTCCTTCGCCGGATAAGGCTGCCTGGTGGCAGGGCCGGTGCCAGGCCAGGACCCGGACCCGGCCGGACGCCGCCCGCCCTTCGGGCCGCCGGGTCGCCAGGGCCGATTCCACGTAGTCGAACACGTCCCCCGTGGCCTGAGCCAGCGCCTCGCCTTCCTCCCCAAGCAAAATTGGATAATGGTGGCGGAGCATGAGCGCGCAGCCCGGACACGAGCTGACCACCGCGGTTCCCCCGCCGAGCCAAGGCCGGATCGCCTGGACCAGCGTCCGGGCGTGATCCAGGGCATGGGCCTGGTCGCCCGCCATCAGTTGGGGCAGGCCGCAACAGGGGAGATCCGGGATCACCACCTCCCGGCAAACCCGTTGGAGGACTTGCAGGGCCAATCCCAGCTCATCCCCGGGATCGTGCCGGCGCTCCAGGCAACCCGCATAATACAGCACCCGGCCCAATGGGGCAAGGCCGGAGATTTGGCCCGGCGCCGGGGTTTCGTCTTGCAAGCGGTCGCGGGTGAAGGGCGGCAGGGCGGCGTCGCGGCGCACGGCGAGGATGCGCTCGCCGGCTTGCCGGCCGCGCCGGGATTGCAAAAGGCGGTTGCAAAGCGCGGGCGCGAGGCTGGCCCCGCGGCCGATCTGGTCGAGGTTGCCGAGGAGCCGGTCGCGCAGGGACAGGGGCTGGGAAAAGAGCCGGGCCTGCTTCGCCGCCATCATCACCCGCGAGGTATCCACTCCGGTCGGGCACTGGCAGAGGCACCGCTCGCAGGAGATGCAGGCCGCGAGCAGGGCGTCCAGCGCTCCGGCGGGCAGGTGCTCCTGACCGGAGAGGTCGCCCTGGGCCAACCCCCGCAGCGCGCCGAGTTTGGACCGGGGCAGGTCGGCTTCGCGGCCGCTGGCCAAAAACACCGGGCAATAGGTGCGGCAAAGCCCGCAGCCGTGGCAATCGAGCAGGATGCTCTGCAGCGATGGCTCTTGCAGCCGGCGGACCGGAGGATAGTCCGCGGGTTGGGGATGCGACCCGAGGCGAAGGTTGGAAAGGGGCAGCCGCTCTTCGTCCCGCAGGATCTTGCCGGGGTTGAGGACCCCGGCCGGGTCAAAGATCCGTTTCACTTCCTTGAACACCTCGAGCAGCGGTCCGAACTGGCGCTTGACATAGGGCGCGCGCAGGATGCCGTCGCCGTGCTCGCCGGTGATGGAGCCGCCCAGCCGGATGGCCAGGTCGTAAATCGCGTCGGCCAGGTCCTGCATGCGGGCCCGGTCGTTCGGGTCCAGGAGGTCCAGCTCCGGGTTGATATGCAAATTGCCGTCGCCGGCATGGCCGAGGATCGGGGCCTCGGTGCCGTGGTCGGAAAGGATTTTTTGGATCGCCGCGATCCCTTCGGCCAGCCGCTCCGGCGGGATCACGATGTCCTCGATAAAACGGGTCAGACGCCGCGGGCCCATCCGGCGGTAGAGGATGGGCGAGGCCGCCTTGCGCACCGCCCACAGCTTCTCCTGCTCCAGCGGGTCCACCGCTTCCCGGAAAGCAAAGGCCAATCTCTGTTCGATCACCGCGACACGATTCAGCTCGCGCAATTTCTCGGCCGGGCTCATTTCCCCCTCGCCGGCGAACTCGACCAGGAGCATGGCCTGCGCCTTTTCCGGGAGCGAGGCCCGCAGCGCGGAATCGTGTTCGCGCACCAGGCGGATAAACCGGCGGTCCATGATCTCGATGGCCCAGGGCTTCAGCGGCCGGATCACGGCCACGGCGGCTCCCGCCTGGTCGAGCTCGTCAAAGAAGAGTAAAGCGGTCGCCCGCTGTTCGGGCAGTGCCTGGGTGCGGAGCCGCGCCTTGGTGACGATCGCCAGAGTTCCCTCGGACCCGACCACCAAGGGGGCCAGGTTGAGCCGGCCTTCCGGATCCACCAGGTCCCAGAGAAGGTAGCCGGAGGAATTTTTTACCCGGGGCCGATAGCGCTCGATCAACTCATGGTTGTGCCGGAGCAGGGCCGGGATTTCGCGGTAGATCGAAGCTTCGAGCCGGCTTTGGGGCGAGACCTCTTCCGGCCGGACCGGCCTCAGTTCGGTGCGCGTCCCATCGGCCAGCACGACCTCCAGCGACTCCACCCAGTCGCGGGTCTGGCCGAAGCGGATCGAATGCGGCCCGCCCGCGTTGTTGGCGATCATGCCGCCGATGGTGCAGTAATCGCCGCTCGAGGGATCGGGCGGGAAAAAGCGGCGAAGGCGCAAAAGCTCCTGGTTGAGCTGGGCCAGGATCACGCCCGGCTCCACTTCCACCGTCGCGGTCTCCGGGTCAAAGTCCCGGACCCGCTTCAGGAAGCGGGCGAAGTCGAGGATGACCCCCGAATTGACGCTCTGGCCGGCCACGCCGGTGCCGGCGCCACGGGCGGTGATCGGAATACCCTCTGCCGCCAGAAAGGCGACGATCCGGCTGACTTCTTCGGCGGCGCGGGGGGCGACGATCCCGAGGGGGCGGATGCGGTAGATGCAGGCCGCGGTGGAGTAGATCTCGCAAGAGAGGTCGTCGAAGAGCACCTCGCCGGTGGTGAGCCGGCCGAGGCTCTGGCAAAGAGAGGACCGGTCCATTAAAGGATGGTCATGGGAGGGAAAATCCGAATGACCTTTGCAATGAGACGTGGCAATGGCATGTTCAATGGAACAATTATTATTTTAATAGAGGCCGTGGGGGGTGTCAAATTTCGGTCGGTCTCACTTGGGGGATTTTCGCCGGGGACCATGAACCTCCGCCCACTCGCCCTTGCGGTGCCGGCGCTTGGCTTCCCGCTCTTCGGGCGAGAGCGGCTCTTCCCCCTCCACCGGCCGAAAGACGCGCTCCTGCTCCGGGCCTTCCAGGGGCTTGAACGAAGTGACTTCCTGCATGGGCAAGGTCAGCCAGGTGGTCTCGCCCTTGAGGTAGATCCATTCCTCATCCGCGCCCATGAACACGCCCCGGTAGATGATGCCCTGGCAACGGACCTCCACCGGCCGGCGCAGGTGCAAGAAAAGGCGGTCCTTCACGGGAGTTCCCTTCCCATTTTTTCAGCATTCCGTGCTATGATAGGAATCTAGAAGCTAATATAGTTGCTTTTGCTTTGGACTGTCAATGGCGATGGCAAAGGCGAGTATTTTCCGGCGGAGCGAGGTAGGGAAGATGAAGAAGACCGGCAAGAAGAAAAAGCCCCTGGTCCTGGACTTTGAAGGGATCGAGGTGACCACGGAAATTCCGGCCGCGGATTTTGTCGAGGTGGACATCAAACACATCGTGCAAAAGATCCGGCAGGGCACCGGCCAGGGCCGCGGCGGCCAGCCGGTGGGCAAGAAGTCCATCCAGGTGGTGCTGGCCAAGGGCGAGCGGGTCATCGTCGAATACACCGACGGCACTCAGGCCCTGATCAAGCCGGCAAGGCACGGCGGAGGGTGAAAGTCGTCCTCCCAAGTCAACTCCTGCAGTTCATCCAGGTAACCTCGGCCCATGCATGAGATGGGGATCGCCAGCCAGATCGTGCGCATCGCGCTCGAGCACCTGCCCCCGGATGAGGAGTTGCGCGTGCGCGCGCTCAAACTCCGGATCGGCAAGCTCACCGCCATTGTCCCGCAATCGCTCCGCTTCTGCCTGGAGATCCTGACCCGGGAAACCGCCCTGGCCGGGGCCGAGGTCGTGATCGAGGAAGTGCCGGTGCGGGCGGTCTGCCAAGAGTGCGGGGCCACCTCCGAAATCAGCGAGCCGCCCTTCTGGTGCTCGGCCTGCCAGGGAGTCAAGCTCGAGATCCTCTCCGGCAGGGAGCTGTTGATTGACTCGCTGGAGGTGGATGACCCGATGGGGTCAGGTCTTCACATTTCACATAAGAACGAATAAACATTGAGCGGGCTATTGAATGTGAAATGTGAAGACCTGACCCCAGGAGAAGAGACATGGAAATTAAGGTAGTCGAAAAAGTGCTCGGCGCCAACGACGCCATCGCCGCCCAGAACCGCGCCTGGTTCCGGGAAAAGGGCGTGTTCGTGATCAACGTGATGAGCTCGCCCGGCTCGGGCAAGACCACCCTGCTCGAGCGCACCCTGGCCGCGCTCTCCGGCCGGGTCCGCGCCGGCGTGATCGTGGGCGACATCGCCACCACCCATGACTCCGAGCGCCTGGCCCGCTCCGGCGCGCCGGTGGTGCAGATCAACACCGAGCCTTTCGGCGGCGACTGCCACCTGGCCGCGCACGTGATCCGCGAGGCCGCTTCCGGCCTTAACCTCGATGACCTCGACCTCTTGATCGTGGAGAACGTGGGCAACCTCGTCTGCCCTGCGGAGTTCGACATCGGCGAGGACAAGAAGGTGGTGGTGCTCTCGGTGGCCGAGGGCGAGGACAAGCCGCTCAAATACCCGCTCATGTTCCGGGTCTGCGACGCCGCGGTCCTCAACAAGGTGGACCTGCTGCCCTACTTGGATTACAACAAGCCGCTCGCGCTCGAGAACATCCGCCGCATCCACCCCGAGATACCGGTCTTCGAGCTTTCCGCCAAGACCGGCCAGGGCCTGGAAAACTGGCTGGCCTGGCTGACCGGTCAAATCAAAACCAAGAAATAAAAAACTCACCACAAAGGCACAAAGACACAAAGAAGAGAAAATGGAGAAGGGTTAAGAAAGAAAAATATTTGTCCTTCTTCCTTGACTTCGTGCCTTGGTGGCTTTACCAAGAAGTAAAGAACTCACCACAAAGACACAAAGAAGAGAAAATGGAGAAGGGTTAAGAAAGAAAAATATTTGTCCTTCTTCCTTGACTTCGTGCCTTTGTGGCTTTACCAAGAAGTAAAGAACTCACCACAAAGACACAAAGAAGAGAAAATGGAGAAGGGTTAAGAGTAATAAATATTTTTTTCTTCCTTTACTTCGTGCCTTTGTGTCTTTGTGGTAAAAATCTTCTTTACGATTGCGCACGAACGATTGGATAAGGAATAGCATGTTGACTTGGTGTTTGCTGTCGTCGCTCCTGCTCGGCCAAACCGCCGCGCCTCCTGCCCCTCCGCCTCCGGCTCCGGTCGTGATCTATGCCGTGGGCGACATCGCCATCGTGGGCAACGCCGAGTTCGAGCTGCGCGGCCGCTACGACCAGGCCTTTGCCCAGATCAAGCCAATTCTTGCCGACCGGGACCTGGCCATCTGCAACCTGGAAGCGCCGCTCACCCGTAGGGGCGAAGAATTTGTGGACAAGACCTTCCGCTTCCGGGCCCGGCCGGAAAGTCTGGCCGCCATCAAGGACGCCGGCTTCAACGTCTTCGGCCTGGCCAATAACCATATGCTGGACTTCGGCGCGGTGGGGATCAAGGACACCCTGGCCAGCCTGCAAGCCGCCAAGGTTTACTATGCCGGCGCCGGAAATAACCTCAAGGAGGCGCGCCGACCGGCGCGGGTTCCGCTCCCGGAGCGGGGGAGTTCGGTCGCGGTGCTGAGCTACAGCATGACCTTCCCCGAGGCTTTCTTCGCCACCCGGTTCAAGCCCGGCACCGCGCCCGGCAATCCGGAATACGTGGCGCGGGACGTGGCCGCGGCCTGCAAGGACTCGGCCATCGTGGTGGTGAGCAGCCACTGGAGCGCGGAGCTACTTCAGGAAGCCAAGGATTACCAGCGCGAGACCGCGCGCCTGGCCATCGAGAACGGCGCCCGCCTGGTGATCGGCCACCATCCCCACGTGCTTCAGGGAGTCGAGTTTTACCAGGGCGGAGTGATCTTCTACAGCCTCGGCAACTTCGTGTTCGGGTCCTACAGCCAGCACTCGCGCACCAGCATCATCGCCCGGGTCGAGTTTTCGGCTTCGGGTGAACTGCTCCAGGTCCAGGCGATCCCGGTCTGGGTCTATAATCCGGAGGTCAACTTCCGGCCGCGAGTTCTTTCCGGCCAAGAGGGCGAAGCCGTGGCCCAGGAACTCCGCGAGCTCTCAAAGTCTTACGGCACCCGGGTGGATTACGACATAACGACCGTCCATATTATCTTTTCTTCCGCCAAATAATTGTAGCCCCGATCCTCTCTTAGGTCGCGGATCAAGAAAATTCATCCACGAAGCACACGAAAAAACACGAAGGGAAAATAAAAAAGAGGAAATGCTATCCAAGTATTTAATAGATTTTTCTGCCCTTGAACGTGAACCTGAACGAAAAATAGGTGACTGTCCCCATTTTCCTTTAGAACGGCGCCCGCCTGGTGATCGGCCACCATCCCCACGTGCTTCAGGGAGTCGAGTTTTACCAGGGCGGAGTGATCTTCTACAGCCTCGGCAACTTCGTGTTCGGGTCCTACAGCCAGCACTCGCG
>Ga0299912_10001195_pt1 | contig 21010 bp, 25 predicted proteins | sample RVTome_2_FD_207667 | JGI IMG/M metagenome (GOLD analysis project Ga0299912, IMG submission 207667) | Soil microbial communities from uranium-contaminated site in the Upper Colorado River Basin, Wyoming, United States - RVT95D214 (version 2) ... | reverse complement strand
GCCGGGCAGGCCGGGCAGGTTGGCGGCGGTCCAGCCGAAGGTGGTGAAGTAGGCGTCGGACGATCCCTCCGGCCGGAACAGCTCCACCAGCGGCGAATTGGGCGCGAGCGTCTGGCGGTAGCCCTTCAGCGACAGGTCGTCGATCCGGCCGCCCCTCAGGGCGATGGAGCCCACAAGGCTGGGCGTGTCGATCCTCACCCGAGGGCTGGCGGCCAGGGCCTGGTCGAGCGGGATGGAGAGCACCGCCTTGGGCGCGGCGGGGCCCGCCGGCGCCTTCGCTTCGGCGGTCGCCTGGACCTGGGCCTCGAGCTGACGGCGCTTGGCCGCCGGCTCCAGCACGAAGATCTGGTAGAGCATGAACATCGCCATGGCCGCGACAATGAACAGCAGCGTGTTCTTGGAATCGTTTGGCATGGGGCTCGGGGCGGCGGGGAGGGGAAAGTCGGACCTTGCGCCGGCAAGGCCTCAAACGGCGGCGAGGCTTATCAGCGCGCTTTTCACATCGTCAAGCAGCCGGGTCCAGGGGCGGGCCGTGGTTCCGCCCCGCGCGATGAACACATAGTCGGTTCCAGGCCGGCCGTGCTGGGGCAGAAGCAGCCGCGCCGCCTCGCGCAGACGCCGCTTGGCGCGGTTCCTGACCACCGCCCCGCCGATCTTTCGCGTGGCCGTGAAGCCGACCCGGATGGCGCCGCCCTCGGAACGGGGCAGGACCTGGACCACCACCCCGCCTTTCGCGCACGAACGCCCTTTGGCCGCCGCCAGGAACTCTGCACGGCGCGTGAGGCGTTGGATGCGATGCGTGGAATTCGCCAAGGCTGCCCCAATTCCGCTCATTCCCGCGAACGCGGGAACCCAGGTGTTTTATCCTAGGGCGCGGGCGTTTCAGGCGAAAAAGCCTGGGTCCCCACTTTCGTGGGGATGAGCGGGTCCTTGTGACCTACGCCGTCAGGCGCTTGCGGCCCCGGGCGCGGCGGCGCATCACGACCGCGCGGCCGTTCTTGGTGGCCATGCGCGAGCGGAAACCGTGGCGGCGGGCGCGGACGAGACGGCTGGGCTGGAAGGTGCGCTTCACGTCGAAGGTTCCGGTGGCGAAAGACGCGCGGCAGGCGCGCGGAAGAGCCGGGGTGGATACGGGAAGGGGCCCTGTCTGTCAACGCCGCGCGGGCGTCGCGGGGATTCGTCCCTGCAGGCCCTCGCGGACCAGGCCCGCGATCTCGCGGCAGGCGGTGTCGGCGGCCGGCGCCACGCCGGTGAAGCCCGAGAAGCCGTGGATCAGGTGGTCGTAGCAGCGGTAGATCAAGGGAACCCCCGCCGCGCGCAAGGCCCGGGCGTAGGCCTCGCCCTGGTCGGCCAGGGGGTCGAAGCCGGCCGTGACCACGATCGCCGGCGCCAGGCCGGACAGGTCCTTGGCCCGCAGCGGAGAGATGCGCGGATCGGCCGGATCGTCGCGCGGATCCAGGAAGCGACCGGCCGCGCCGGGCTCCACGTCCTGGCCGGGCAAGGTGGTCTGCGCATAGTCCGCCGACGCGGCCTCGCCGCCGGAGAAGTCCGTCCAGGGACAGAGCAGAAGCTGCAGCGTCGGCTGGGGCTCGCCCAACGCCTTGAACGTCTGGCAGGCGATGGCCGCGAAGGCACCGCCCGCCGACTCCCCGCCGATGGCGGCGTAACCCTCCGGCGCGCCGAAGCGGGCGGCGTGGTCCCGCCCCCAGCGATAGGCGCAGAGCACGTCCTCCAGACAGGCGGTGAACCGCCGCTCGGGCTCGGGCTGGGCGTTGATCGCCAGCACCGGCGCGTGACCGCAGCGCGCCAGCATGCCGCAGAAGGCGGCGCAGGCCTCGAATCCCTCCGCCCCCGAGGCGCCGCCGTTGGCGTAGACCATCAGGGCGAGGTCCTGGTCCTGGTCGGGGTGGCGATAGACCCGCGCCGGGATCGGCCCGCGCGGCCCGTCGATCTCGATGTCCTCGGTCTTCACGCCGGGCTCGCGCCCGCCGGAGACCAGGGCGAACTGCTCGGCCCGGACGCGGCGCGCCTTGTCCTCCGAAAGTCCCTCCGCCGAGGCGTAATGCTTGACCGCGTGGATCAGGAACTGAAAGCGGGGATCCAGCGTGCGCCCGCCCATATAGACCGCCCGCCCGCCCGACACCGCGCGCAGCACCGGCCTGGGCAGCGACAAGACCGCCTGTAGGAGCCGCTTCTGGATCGCTGGATCGGCCATGGCCGGTCAGGCCCCCGGAGCCCTAATTCGAGACCTCAAGGAGACCCTCATTCGGCCGCGTCCGCAAGCGCGAGTTAATGACATCGGACGCTCAGTAGCTCGCCGAGGAGGTCGCCGGACAGGCCGGCACGCACTGGCTCCAGGCGCCCGCGCATACGTCCTGATCGCGGTCGGAGAGGCAGATGTAATAGTCGTTGGCGCAGGCGGATCGGCACTGGGCGCCGCCGCCGGGCGACGCCAGACCTCCGATCCGGGGGCTGGTGGAAAAGTCCGGGTCGAGCGCGGGCGCGATCAGGCGCGCTGCCGAGACCGTGGCGGCCGTGGACGCGGCCGGCGGCGGGGCTGGCGGAGCCGGCGGGGCTTGCTGGCCGCGCAGGCCGGCAAGCGCGGAAGGCTGGGCCACGACGGCCACGGCTATGACGGCCAGGATCGGGGCGGCGAAGGGCCTCATGTCGCGAGTGCAGCGCCGCGCCGATTAACCCGCGGTTAACCGTGAAATCAGGGCCATGGCGGCGACCGGGGCGCGCACCTTGCCTTCGTTGATCACGAAGGCGAACACCTCGCGCGGCTTGGCGTCGGCGGGGCTCGCGGGATCGACGATATCGAGGTCGGCCGGCGCTCCGCCCTCGGCCCAGCTCTTCAGACGTCCGGCCCAGGCGTCCAGCGCCGGCGCGGGATAGCCGGTCTCGACGTCGTCCGAGCCCTTCTGCAGGCGGGCATAGACGAAGGGGCCGGTGAGGTCCGCGATCCCCGGATAGGCCGCGTGCTCGGCGTAGACCACCGGGATGCCGAACCGGCGCAGAAGGGCGACGAAGGCGGGGCTGCGGAAGCTGTCGTGGCGCACCTCCACAGCGTGGCGGAGGTCGAGGCCGTCGGCCGTCTTGGGAAGCAGCTCCAGAAAGGCGGCGAAGTCGGCCTCGTCGAACTGTTTGGTCGGAGCGAACTGCCACAGCACCGGGCCGAGCGTCTTGCCCAGCTCGGTGAGGCCCTGGTCGAAGAACCGCGCGATGGAGTCCCCCGCCCCGGCCAACTCGCGGCGGTTGGTGCAGAATCGGTTTCCCTTCACGGTGAAGACGAAGCCGTCCGGAACCTCGGCGGCCCAGCGGCGGAAGGTCTCCGGCTTCTGGGAGCCGTAGTAGGTGGCGTTGATCTCGATGGCGGTCAGATGGGCGCCGGCGTAGGCCAGCTCCTTCGTCTTCGGCAGGCCGGGCGGATAGAATACCCCGCGCCAGGGCTCGAAGGTCCAGCCGCCGACACCAACCCTGATCGGTCCTGAAGTCGCCATCGATTCCATGCCCCGTGAGACCGCCCAGCGTCCTTCGAGGCTCAGTCCGCGACGACGCGGACCGGCGGCGAACACGCCTTGGGACTGGCCTGCCGCGCCTTGAGGCCGGCGATGATGGTCTCCAGCCCGAACTCGAAGCCCACGTCGGGATTGAACTTGTGCGGCGGCGTCGGGTTGCGGCCCTGGGCGGCCTGCTCGTCCATGGTCCAGCCGAAGGTGAACAGACCCACCGTCAGGGTGGCGAACAGGGCGTCCGCCTCGCTGAAGCCGGCCGCGACCAGCGGCCCCAGCAGCGGCGCGAGGGCGGCGGCGACCGCCGCCTTGGCATCGCCGAGACTCTCCTGGCCGGCGCCCGCGCGCCGCTCGCAAGCCCGCCCATGCGGCCCCGGCCGGGCCTGACCGTCCGAGGCGTGATCGCCAGTGAGCCGACCCAGCGGCCCGCGCGGCCGAAAGCCGGCCAGGAGCCGCGCTCCGTCGCGATAGGAAAGCATGGCCTTGCGCGCGCGGCGCGCCCGCTGCGTGAGCCAGTCGGCCCAGTCCTGGCCCGGCTTCGGCGGCACGAACGCCTTGGCCATGATCGCCTGGGCCATGGCGTCGATCAGTTCCTGCTTGTTCTCGAAATGCCAGTAGAGGGCGGGACCCTGCACGCCCAGGGCCTGGGCCAGCCGCCGCGTGGTCAGGCCGTCCATGCCGACGTCGTTGAGCAGCTTCAGGGCCGCCTCGACGACGATGTGGCGTTCTAGGGCCATCGGGATTGTGACTTTAAATTCACGTTGACAGCTTATCGCTGCTAAGGCACTGGATGTCAAAATTTAGCAGCGCTAAGGTGATCGACTATGCGGCACGCCCCATGGGGGGGGAACGTCGCGGACTTGACGGTGGACAGTCAGCGCACAAAGCACGGCGCCGGCCTTATCAGCCAAGGCTGTCATGCCCACATTGGGAGGTTTGGAAATGCGCGGCGGCCCGATCGCTGGCGTAGCTACGGATCGGTGGCCGCATGAAACGCATCTTTCTGGTCCCCCTCGTGGCGGCGCCCCTGCTGGCGGGCTGCGCGGGCATGGCCAAGGTGAGCGCGCCGGACGTCACGCCCCCCGCCGCCTATGAAGCCCGCCGGCCCGAGGCGAAGGACGTCTCCACCGCCGCCCTAGACGCCTGGTGGACGCTGTACGACGACGCCCAGCTTTCGGACCTGATCGACCGCGCCTTCGCCCACAGTCCCGACGCGCGCGACGCATTGGCAAAGCTGCGCCAGGCGTCGGCGATCCGCGAACAATCCCGCGCCCAGATCTTCTTGCCGAGCGGAAACCCCTCGGGCGGGGCCACGCGAACCCGCACCGACTTCATCGACCCGGCCGCCCCAACGACCGACGCGACCGCGCTGGGCGCCAACTTCAACGTGAGCTGGGAGCTGGACCTGGTGGGCCGGCGGGCCGCCCAGAGCGTGACCTCCAATTCCGACTTCTACGCCGCCGCCTTCACCTATGCGGCCACCCGCACGGCGCTGGCGGCCAACGTGGCCCAGTCCCTGTTCCAGCTGCGCGGCCTGGCGCTGCAGCTGCAGGACGCCCAGGAGGCCGCGCGGATCGACGACGAACTGCTGAACATCGCCCAGGTGAAGGTGGACCGGGGCCTGGCCGCGGGCGGAGACCTGGACCAGGCGATAGCCAACGCGGAGTCAGCCAAGGCGCAGGTGGAGAGCCTGACCGCCCAGATCACCGCGGCCCAGCGGGCGCTGCTGGTGCTGGTCGGCCAGGGTTTCGATCCGGCCGAGAGCATCAAGCCGGACGGGACGCTCGGCGCGCCGCCGCCCGTGCCCGACGCGGTTCCGGGCGAGCTGCTGCGGCGGCGTCCGGACGTGCTCACCGCCGAGCAGCGCATCCGCTCGGCCGCCGGCACGCTGAAGCTCGACCAGCTCGCCCTCTTGCCCACCATCAAGCTCAATCCCGGGGTGACGCTGACTGACCTCTCCGGCGGCCCGACCACGGCGGCCTGGAGCATCGGCGCCAACCTCACCGCCCCGATCCTGGACCGGCCCCGGCTGATGGGCCAGCTGCACGCCCAGCGCGCCGTCGCCGAGCAGGCGGTGATCGCCTACGAAAAGGCCGTGCAGACCGCCTATGCGGACGCCGAGACCGCCTTCACCTACCTGGACTCCGACCGCAAGCGCGTGGCGCTCTTGACCACCGCCGAGGTCCGCGCCCAGGCGGCCTTTGAGAAGTCGCGCGTCGGCTATGCACGCGGCTTGAACGATCTGCAGACCGCGCTGGTCGCGGAAACGACATGGCGCAACATCCGGGGCCAGCTCAGCGCGGCGAAGTCCACGCTGCTGCAGCGATCGGTGCAAGTGTTCAAGGCGCTGGGCGGGGGCTGGACCCCCGAAGCGACAGCGGCCGACACGGCCTATGCGGCTCTGTCGGCGCGAGGGGTGAAATGAGACCATCGAGATCAGACGTCGCCGGCTGGGCCCTGGCCGCCCTCGCCATTGTCGCCCTCGCCGCCTCCGGCTGCCACGGCAAGCCAAAGCCCCAGGCCGCGGCCGCCGCCGGCGACGCACGGGTGGTGCGCGTGGTGACGGTGCGCAGCCGCGGGCTGGAGGGCGGGCTGACGGCCTCGGGCGTGCTCATCTCGCGCGAGGAGGCCCAGGTCGGCTCGGAACTGGGCGGCTACCGTATCGCCAAGGTCTATGCCGAGCGGGGCGACTGGGTTCGGCAGGGCCAGCCCATGGTCCAGCTCGACGATACCCTGATGCGCGCCCAGATCGCCCAGCAGACCGCCTTGGCCGCCCAGGCCGACGCCCAGGCTAAGCGCGTCTCGGGCCTGGCGGGCGCGGGTGTGTTGTCCACCGAGCAGATCGAGACCCGCGGCTTCCAGGCCCAGGTGCAGGACGCCGCCCTCGCCGAGCTGAAGACCCGTCAGGCGCGCATGACCATCCGCGCTCCGGTCTCCGGCCTGGTGCTCGACCGCAACGTCTGGCCAGGCCAGATCGCCTCGGCCGGCGGCGGCGCGGCGATGTTCACCATGGCCCGCGACGGCCTGATCGAGCTGAACGCCGAGGTGCCGGAAGCGGACCTTTTCCACATCAAGCCGGGAGACCCGGTCACGGTCACCCTGCCGGACACGACCTCGCTGCCCGGCAAGGTGCGGCTGATCGACCCGCAGGTGGACGCCCAGACCAAGCTCGGCCGCGTGCGCGTCGCCCTGCCGGTGAACCGCCGGCTGCGGCCGGGCGGCTTCGGCCGGGCGACCTTCACCGGCGTGACCCAGGCGAGCCTGACGGTTCAGGAGACGGCGGTGCGCTATGACGCCGACGGCGCCTCGGTGATGGTGCTTGGGGCGAACAACCGCGTGCGGCAGGTGGAGGTGACCACCGGACGGCGTTCGAACGGCTACGTCGAGCTGCTGAAAGGCCCGCCGGCGGGCGCCAAGGTGCTCTTGGGGGCGGCCTCGTTCGTCCTGCCCGGCGACCAGGTGAAGCCCCTGGACGCCGAACAGGCTGGAGCCCAAGCGGCGAAATGAACAACCTGCGCATCTCCACCTGGGCGATCAAGAACCCGGTCCCGGTCGCGATCCTGTTCATCGCCCTGGTGCTGGCCGGGATGGTCGCCTACACGCGCCTGCCGATCAAGCAGCGGCCCAACGTCACCTTCCCGGCGATCAGCGTCACCGTCACCCAGGCGGGCGCGGCGCCGTCCGAGATGGAGACCCAGATCACCCGGCCGATCGAGAACGCCTTGGCCGGCCTGCCCAACATCGAGTCCATCCAGTCCACGGTCAGCCGCGGCGTCTCCACCACGCGGGTCGAGTTTCCGCTGAACCAGGACATCCAGCGGATGACCGACGACGTGCGCACGCGCGTCGAGCAGACCCGCGTGCAGCTGCCGCGCGACGTCGATCCGCCCACCGTCCAGCGGATGGACATCGATTCCGAGGCGATCCTCACCTATGCGGTGGCCGCCCCGCAGATGTCGGACGTCGCCCTTTCCTGGTTCATCGACGACACCGTCTCGCGCACCCTGCAGGGACTTGAGGGCGTCGCCCAGGTGCAGCGGGTGGGCGGGGTCAACCGCGAGATCAACGTCATCCTGGATCCGGACCGGCTGGCCGCCTTCGGCCTGACCGCGCCGCAGATCAACGACGCCCTGCGCGGCTTCAGCCTGGACGCCACGGGCGGGCAGGTGGAGGTCGGGGGCCGCCGCCAGGTGCTGCGGGTTCTGGGCGCCGCGGACACCATCGGCCAGCTGCGCGCCATGCAACTTCCCATCGCCGGCGGACGCTTCGTGCGGCTCTCGGACGTGGCCCAGATCGGCGACGGCGCCAGCGAGGTGCAGGGCTTCGCGCGCCTGGACGAGCGCCCGGTCGTCGCTTTCCAGCTGATGAAGACCCGCGACGCCTCCGAAGTGCAGGTGGAGGATCGCGTCATGGCCGCCGTCCTGAGCCTGGAAGCCCAGCACCGGGGCGTGAAGTTCACCAAGATACTGTCCACCGTCGACAACACCCGCGCCAATTTCACCGCCACCCTTGAGACCCTGCTGGAGGGGATGTTCCTGGCGTCCCTGGTGGTGTTCCTGTTCCTGCGCGACTGGCGCGCCACCCTGATCACGGCTGTCGCCATGCCGGTGTCGCTGATCCCGACCTTCGCCCTGATGATGGTGTTCCACTTCTCCTTGAACACTATCACCCTGCTCGCCCTGACCCTGGTGATCGGCATCCTGGTCGACGACGCCATCGTCGAGATCGAGAACATCCAAAAGCGGGTGAACGCCGGGGCGAGGCCCTATCGAGCGGCGCTCGAGGGCGCGGACGCCATCGGTCTGGCCGTGGTGGCCACCACCTGCACCATCGTGCTGGTGTTCTTGCCGGTGTCGTTCATGCCGGGCATTCCAGGCCAGTTCTTCAAGGAGTTCGGTCTGACCGTCTCGGTGGCGGTGCTGTTCTCCCTGCTGACCGCGCGGATGCTGACGCCGCTTCTGGCGGCCTACTTCCTGAAGCCCACGCCCCAGCCGCATGAGCGCGGGCCCCTGGGCGGTCCCTATCGCACGGCCCTGGACTGGGCGCTGTCGCACCGGTGGGTGTCGATCATCGGCGGCGGCGTGATGTTCTTCGGCTCGCTGATGCTGATCGGCGTGCTGCCCAAGGGCGTGCAGCCCCCGGGGAACCCGAACTACTACTACATCAACATCGAAGGCCCTCCCGGCGCCACGGCCCCGGCCATGGAGACGATCGTCAAAGAGGTCACCACCCTGGTCGATGCGCGGCCGGAGACCGAGCACGTGTTCGCCACCGTTGGCGCGACCGCTTCCTCCAACTTCTTCGGCGGCGGCGCCTCGGGCATGAACCAGGGCACGGTCATCGTGGTCATCCGCGCCAAGGACCGGCCGAAGGTCACGCAGATCAAAGACCAGCTGCGGCCCTCGCTGATGTCGATTCCGGACGCGCGTGTCACCTTCGACTCCGGCGGCTTCGGCTCCGGCGGGGTGCAGATGACCCTGACCGGCGAGAACGGTCCGGTCCTGGAGAAGGCCGCGCTGGCGCTGCAAAAACAGATGCACGGCCTCAAATCCGTGGCCAACCCGGTGCCGGGAACCTCGCCCGTGGGCCCGGAGATCGTCATCCGGCCCAAGCCCGACGAGGCGGCGCGCCTGGGCGTGTCGATCGCGACCATCGCCTCGGCGGCCCGGGTCGCCACCATCGGCGACATCGACGCCAACGTCGCCAAGTTCAATGACGGGGCCCAGCGCGTCCCGATCCGCGTGCGCCTGCCCGAGAGCGCGCGCGCCAACCTGAAGACCATCGAGGACCTGAAGGTGCCCACCGCCACGGGCGGCGAGACCACGCTCGGCAGCGTGGCTGACGTGATCTTCCAGGCCGGGCCCGCGCAGATCCAGCGCTACGACCGCATGCGGCAGATGAGCGTTCAGGCCGACCGTGTCGGCGACACCCAGCTCAACCAAGCGATGGCGGAGATCAACCGCCTGCCGATCATGCGCGACCTGCCATCGGGCGTGAAGAAGGCGTCGCTCGGCGAGAACCGCATCATGGGCCAGCTCTTTTCGGGCCTGATCATGGCCATCGTCGCGGGGCTGTGCCTGATCTTCGCGGTCATGACCCTGCTGTTCGGCAGCTTCTTCAAGCCGGTGGTGATCTTGTCGGCCCTGCCCCTGGCGATCGGAGGCGCCTTCGTCGCCCTCCTGGTCGGCAAGATGTCGCTCAGCCTGCCCTCGTTGATCGGCTTGTTGATGCTGCTGGGCCTGGCGGCCAAGAACTCCATCCTCCTGGTGGAGTACGCCATCGAGCGCGAGCGTGCGGGCCGCAGCCAGCGGGACGCCCTGATCGAAGCCTGCCGCGAACGGGCGCGGCCCATCGTCATGACCACGCTGGCCATGCAGGCGGGCATGCTGCCCACGGCGCTGGGCCTGGGCGTGGGGGCGGAGTTCCGCCAGCCCATGGCTATCGCGGTGATCGGCGGGCTGATGAGCTCGACGCTGCTGTCGCTGGTGATGGTGCCGGTGGTCTATGAGTTCGTGGACGACTTCGAGCGCTGGCTGACGCCCAAGTTCGGCCGCTTCGTCACCCCGCGCGATGCGCCCGAGGCGCCGGAGAGCGAAGGGCCCGCTCCCCAGGCGGCGGAGTAACGTTCAGCCGGAGAGGACGCCCTCCAGCGCCAGGCGGATCGGCGTCCAGCTTCTGCGGTGGATCGCGCAGGGGCCGAGGACGCGCAGGGCTTCGGCGTGGCGGCGCACGCCATAGCCCTTGTGTTCGGCGAAACCGTAGCCGGGGTGGATCGCGTCCAGTTCCACCATCACCCGGTCGCGGGCGACCTTGGCCAGGATCGAGGCGGCGGCGATGGACAGCGACAGGCCGTCTCCCCCCACCACGGGCCGCACCGGGCACGGCAGGTCGAAGGCGTAATTGCCGTCCACCAGGGCGAAGGCCGGAAGGGTCCCCATGGCCGCCACCGCCCGGCGCATGGCCAGGCCCGTGGCGCCGGTGATGTTTAGCGTGTCGATCTCCTCCGCCGAGGCGAAGCCCACGCCCCAGGCCGCCGCCTGGTCCTTGATCTGGACCTCCAGCGCCTCGCGGCGGGCTGGAGCCAGTTTCTTGGAATCGTCGATGCCCTTGGGCGCGCGGCGGGGGCGCAGGATCACGGCGGCGGCGTAGACCGGCCCGGCCCAGGGACCGCGCCCCACCTCGTCCACGCCGCAGACCGGCGACGGGCAGTCCCGCTCCAGGCGCATGTGCGGGCCGGCGCTCACGCCCGACGTCCCAGGGCGCGGCCCAAGTCGCGGATCGGCTCGTGACGGTGACAAAAGGTCGTGTGATCGTTGACCATGCCCACCGCCTGCATGAAGGCATAGACGATCACCGGCCCCACGAAGTTGAAGCCCTTGGCCTTCAGCGCCTTGGACATCGCCACGGACTGCGCGGTCTGAGCCGGCACGTCGCCGTCGCCCGTCCAGGCGTTCTGGATCGGCGCCCCGCCCACGAAGCCCCACAGGAATTCGGAGAAGTCCTCGCCGGCCTCGCGCATGTCGAGATAGAGCCGCGCGCCGCGGATCGCGGAGTCGATCTTGGCGTTCGAGCGGACGATGCCGGGATCGGCCAGCAGCCGCGCCCGGTCCGCCTCGCCGAACCTCGCCACCCGCTCCGGATCGAAGTCCGCGAAGGCGGCGCGGAAGGCCTCGCGCTTGCGCAGAATGGTGATCCACGACAGCCCGGCCTGGAAGCCGTCCAACACCAGCTTGGCCCACAGCGCCTCCGGATCGCGCTCCGGCACGCCCCATTCGAGGTCGTGATAGGCCTCGTAGAGCGGATCGCCGGCCATGCCGCGCCAGGCGCAACGGACGGGGGAGTCTGTGGTCATCCGCCGAGCCTAGGACGCGTCGCGGCCGGTTGGAACCGCCGCCTCCTCCAGCGCCTCTACCTTTTCCAGCAGCAGCTCCATGCTCCGGTCGTGCAGGCCCTCGGCGCGCAGATGCTCCACCAGGTCGCGCAGATAGTCGATGTTGCGCCCCGACAGACCCTCGGAGCCCGCGATCAGCCGCGCCTGGCTGTCCAGGTCCAGCCGCCCGGCCCACTGGGGATGGTTCATGTCTGACAGGAACACCAGCGCCCGCACCCGCCGCCGGTCCTGCAGCCGCACCTCGGCCCAGGCCTCCGCATAGGTCTCGGTGGGCTGCTCGCGCTCGCGCAGATAGGCGTAGACGCCCGGCCAGTCCGCCGCCGCGACGCGCAGGGCTATCCCCCGCGCCGAGCCGCCCGGCGCCAGCCCCAGCACCAGCCCCGGCGCGTCGGGAACCCCCCGGTGGTGGACCGAATAGATGCAGAAGGCCCGCCGGCGCCCGTAGAGCAGCGCCCTCGCCCGCTCGACATAGGCGAACCCCGGCCGCCACATCAGCGAGCCGTAGCCGAACACCCAGCGATCTTGTTGCTCTTGCCGCGCATCCACGAGACTCATCCCCTGGACGACCATGCGCGCGCCCAGGCTGTTTTGCCAAGCGCGCCCGCTGTTGCGCCACGCCGCGCAGACAGTATGGTCCGGCGCTCTTCTCCTCGGGGGACCCCATGGACGACCCGCGTCCATCGCTGAACGACGTCCGCGCTCGCATCGACGCGGTGGACTCCGCCCTGCTTGAGCTGGTCGAGGAACGTGCGGCTTTGGCGCGGCGCGTGGCGGAAGCCAAGGCGGCGGCCGGCGGCCCCCCCAGCTTCGGCCTGCGCCCGGCGCGCGAGGCCCAGGTGCTGCGCCGCCTCCTGGCCATGCCGCGCACCGCGTCCACCGACGCCCTGGTGATCCGCATCTGGCGCGAGCTGATGGGAGAGAGCCTGGCACTTCAGGGGCCGTTCCAGCTTAGCGTCTGGGGCGGCCCTCATCTTGTGCGGACCGTGGAGCTGGCGCGGCTGAGGTTTGGGGCCGCCCCGCCGCTCGCCACCGCCGAACAGCCCGAGGACGCCCTGGCCGCCGCGCGGCGCCTGGGCGGGGTCGCGGTGCTGTCTCTGGAAGCGGAGGGCGCCTGGTGGGGCCGAATCCTGGCGGAGCCGAAGATCCGCGTCTTCTCCTCCCTGCCCTGCCTGAAGGCGTGGGGACCCGTCTCCGCCCTCGCCGTGGCGGACACGCCCATCGAGCCCTCGGGCGCGGACGAGACCTTCTGGGTGACCGACGCGCCCGGCCCCGCGCAGAAGGTGGTGGACGCGCTCAGCGAAGACGGCGTCGCCGCCTGCCTGCTGCGCTCGGCCGGGGGGCTGAAGCTGTTCAAGCTCTTGGGCTTCCACCAGCCAGACGACGCGCGCCTGAAACGGGCGCCGGGACGCCTGACCGGGGTGATCGGGGCTGCGCCCGCGCCCTTCGACGTGTAAGGGGGCCGCCATGAGCGACCCCGCCCTCGCCAGCAAGGCCCGGCCCGAGCCTAAGCCCGGCATCCTCGACATCGAGCCCTACAAGCCCGGCAAGTCCGCGGTCGAAGGCGTGGCCAATCCGGTCAAGCTGTCCTCCAACGAGAACATCCTGGGCTCGAGCCCCCAGGCCAAGGCCGCCTTCATGGCCGCGGCCGACCGGCTGAACATCTATCCCGACGGCCGCGCCGACCGCCTGCGCGCGGCGGTGGCCAAGCGCTTCGCGCTGGAGCCCGAGCGGCTGGCGTTCGGCGACGGCACCGACGAGCTGCTGCACCTTCTGAACCAGGTGTTCCTGGAGCCCGGCGACAACATCGTCATGGGCGAGCACGGCTTTTCCGCCTACGCCATCGGCGCGCGCGCCTGCCAGGGCCAGGTGCGCGAGACCCCCGAGCCCGGCCGCAAGATCGGCGTCGAAGCGCTGCTGAAGGCCGTGGATGAGCGCACGCGGCTGGTCTTCATCACCCAGCCGGGCAATCCGACGGGAACCTTCCTGACCCGGGACGAGCTGACGGCCCTGCACGCGGGTCTGCCGCCGAACGTCGTGCTGGTGCTGGACGAGGCCTACGCCGAGTTCGCGACCGACCCCGCCTTCGCGGACGGCTTCGAGCTGGCGCGGCGCGAAGCGAACGTGGTGATCACCCGCAGCTTCTCGAAGATCTACGGCCTCGCGGCGCTCAGGATCGGCTGGGCCTACTGCCCGCTGCACATCGCCGACGCGGTGGACCGCATCCGCGCGCCCTTCAACACCTCCATCCCCGCCCAGGAGGCGGCGATCGCGGCGCTCGCGGACGAGGACTTCCGCCGCCGCTCCATCGAGCACGTGGACCGCTGGCGGGCTTGGCTGACGCAGCAGCTCGGCGGGCTGGGGCTTCCTGTGACGCCCTCCCAGGCCAACTTCGTGCTGGTCGACTTTCCTGCCACGCCCGGCAAGACGGCGGCCGAGGCGGAGGCCTTCCTGGCGAGCCGGGGCCTGATCGTGCGGGGGGTGGCCAACTACGGCCTGCCCGACTGCCTGCGCATTTCCATCGGCCTGGAGGAGCACAACCGCGCCCTCGTCGAGGCCCTGGCCGAGTTCATGGGGCGCACGGCATGACCTCGCCGATCTACGACAGGATTGCGGTGATCGGGTGCGGCCTGATCGGCTCGTCCATCGTGCGGGCGGCGCGCGAGCACGGCGCGGCGGGCTCCATCGCGGTCTATGACGCGAACCCGGCGGTGCGCGCCCGTGTGGTTGAACTCGGCATCGCCGACGCCGTGGCCGACGATCCCGTCGCGGCGGTGAAGGACGCCGACCTGGTGGTGCTGGCCACCCCGCCGGGGGTGCTCGGCGACGCGGCGAAGGCCTGCGCGCCCGGCCTGAAGCCCGGCGCCACGCTCACCGACGTGGGCGGGGTCAAGGGAACGGTGGCCAGGGCCATGGCCAAGGCGGCGCCCGAAGGCGTCCACGTCGTCCCCGGCCACCCCATCGCCGGCACGGAGTTCTCCGGCCCGGACGCGGGCTTCGCCTCGCTGTTCCATAACCGCTGGACGGTGCTGACCCCGCAGGCGTCCACCGCGCCCGACTACCTGGAGGCCGTGCGTCGCCTGACCGCCTTCTGGGAAGCCATGGGCGCCAGGGTCGAGCTGATGGACGAGCGCCACCACGACCTGGTGCTGGCCGTCACCAGCCACCTGCCGCACCTGATCGCCTACAACATCGTGGGCACGGCCGAGGACCTGGAGCAGGTCACCGAGGGCGAGGTGATGAAGTACTCCGCCGGCGGCTTTCGCGACTTCACCCGCATCGCCGCGTCCGACCCGGTGATGTGGCGCGACATCTTCCTGCTCAACAAGGACGCGGTGCTGGAGGTGCTGGCCCGCTTCACCGAGGACCTGCAGGCCCTGTCGCGGTTCATCCGCCGGGGCGATGGCGACGCCCTGGAGGCGCTGTTCGCCCGCACCCGCGATATCCGCCGCGGCGTCATCGCCGCCGGCCAGGAGAGCGCCGACCCCAACTGGGGCCGCGACAAGGACCGCTAAGCCTCCGCCGCTAAGCCGGGGGGCGGCCCGGCTCCGAAGCCGCCAGCTCGGACTCCGGCGGGTGCTCGCCCGTCGTGCCCAGCGCGACCAACAGGCCCAGGAACGCCCCCTTCACCCGGGGCAGGGCCACGAGCGTCGCCGCCAAGAGCGGCAGCAGGATCACCGGCGCGATCAGGAGCGCCGGCATCCGCCACACCGCCGGGATGAACAGCAGCGGCCCGACCACCAGGTGGCCGACCAGCAAGATGGTGAAATAGGCCGGCCCGTCGTCGGTGCGATAGGCGCCCAGCGGATGGCCGCAGGCGGCGCAGGCGTCGTTCACCTTCAGATAGGCGCGGAAAATCCGCCCCTCGCCGCAGGACGGACAGCGGCCGGCGAGCCCGCGCCTCATGGCGGCGAAGATCTCGCGGGGCGTGGACTTGGTCGCGGAGGGGGACATAGGGCGGGGCCTGGGCGAGCGGCGGGAACAGACGCGTCCGCTATATGGCCCGCCCAGGCTGGGGGCGCCAGCGCGCTCGGGGGCGCCCGGATGACTCGAACGACTACTTGGCGTCGTCGGCGGTGTGGGTGACGGTCTTGCCGACCGAGGAGACGTCTTTGCCCGCGCCCGAAACGGTGTTGCAGGCGCCGACGAGCAGGGCCGCGCCGGCGACGGCGAGGATCAGGAATTTACGCATGGGGGAAGTCTCCGTGCGCGTGCCTACGCATGTGCGTGGGCATCTGCGCTCCGTGACCCTCATATGGTGCGCCCCGGGGCCGAATCTAAGGGCCTGACCGGCGCGCCCTACGGCCGGGCGTCGTTTGCGGTGTGGGTGACCGCGTGGCCGACGGCGCTCACGTCCTTGCCCGCGCCCGACAGGGTGTTGCAGGCGCCCAGCAGCAGCGCCGCGCCGGCGGCGGTGATGATTAATAGTCTTCGCATCGACATCGTCTCCGCGTTGCGCCCCCGCCCGCGAAGGCTCCCAAGCCCGTGGGGCGACTTTAGGGCGGCTGAGCGCAGAGGGCGAGGCAGGCGGCGAGGACGAGGCCCCCGAGCGCGAGGACGAGCGCCGGCCAATAGGCCCTCCAGCCGCCGCGCCCGCCGCCCGGCCGCGTCACCCGCCCTCCGCCAGGGCGCGCACCAGCGCCAGCACCAGGCGCCGCCGCCGGGCCGAGCCGAGCCGGCCATAGGCGGCCAACACCGCCTCGGCGCCGGCCGTGCGCAGCAGGCTCCAGTCCACGGCCGAGCGCGCCGCCGCGCCCTCCCCCGCCAGCTCCCCGGCCGAAACGCCCAGCACGGCCGCCGCCCGGCGCAGGCGCGCCACGCTCATCCGGTTGGCGCCGGACTCGTACTTCTGCACCTGCTGGAAGCTGACCCCCAGGACCTCGCCCAGGGCCTGCTGGCTCATCCCCGCCCGCCGGCGCAGCAGCCGCAGCCGCGCCCCCGCCTCCAGGTCCATCGGATCGGGTGTTCTCGCCATCCGCGCCTCCGCATCGGTGAATAACACACCTTAAGCGGGTAAGAAACCACCGCGTAGTGGCGATTCATCGCCTACTGTCGAACCTGCGGGTCCATGATCAGCCCGCGACAGATCAGAGCCGCCCGCGCCCTGCTCGGCTGGTCTCAGCAGGACTTGGCCGACAAGGCCATCGTCGCGGTGAACGTCGTCAATCGCGTGGAGGGCGGCAAGGTCGATCCCCGGCTCTCGACCCTCATGGCGCTTCAGAAAGCCCTGAACAAGGCCGGCGTCGAGTTCACCCCCGCCGACGACAAGGGCGAAGGCGTCCGACTCGCGAGGCCGGATTGAACCCCAATCCGCTCATCCGGCGAAAGCCGGGACCCAGGCCCTCTTCGTTCCTGGGTTGTGTCTTGTGCAGATGCCATCGTACGCTCCACGGGGAGCGACGAAATGATCCTTTCAGACAGAGATCTGAAGGCACGCCTACCGGAACTTCATGTTCGTGCATCCAACCCGAACTTTCAGTTCGATCCAGATAGCCAAGTAAGATCCTGCTCTATCGATCTGCGGCTGTCCGACATTCTGTGGATGCCGAGGAAGGGCATCCGAATTGACCTATCCGACGTCTCACCACTTGGGAGTCAAGTTGATCGGGCGTTTGTGAGGAAGCACATAACGTTTCCCGCCGGATATAGGTTGCGGCCAGGGGAGATGGTCCTTGGTAGGACCTACGAAGCTTTTGTAATTCCACCTGATCTAACAGGGCGGCTTGTTGATCGAAGCTCATTTGGGCGGCTGGGATTGTCGGTCGCCGGGCTGGTCACGCTCATAAACCCGGGTTGGTCCGGCCATATGCCTCTAGCAATAGTAAATCACAGCCCATTCGACATAATTCTCCATCCATTCATCGGGATAGTTCAACTATGTCTTCACCGTCTAACAGAAAAGGCCGAAGTGCAGTATGGCGCGCCAGGGTCAGGTAGTAAATACGTGGACGACGACGGGGGGCCTTCACGATACTGGCTGGACAGAACCATTACTGCTTTAAGAGAGAATGCAAACGCCAAGAGAACCACGCCGGAGACCCAGGCGTTCTTGGAATATTATTCTGCGTTATTGGACGAATCCACGCGCAAGCGCTTTGGCCGACACGTGGGGCGATACGGACCAATAAGCGACCTCGGCGATCTTCTCGAAGCCTTCGTCAAGTCCGAACGCCTGCGAACTGCAGCAATTCCCACGATGACGGTCTTGGTCGGCATCCCGCTCGCACTCCTCACGAGTTGGCTACCAGCGTTGTGGGCAGCTGGATGGTTCGCGCGGCTATTTATTGGAGGCCTAACGTTGGCCGCTGTGGTGGGTCTTGGATGGATCGCCTGGACGCAGTTCGGGACCACCATCCCGCCCGCAGAGCTCCGTCGCATGGCAATCGATCTGCGGAAGCCGCGAGCTGGCTAGCAGTTGCGTTTCTGTGGATCGATTCACACCACATCTTGTGTTGGGCGTGCGCCGAGACGACAGTCCTTATCATAGCTGAGTCGGTGCCGAGTTATGCCTCTCAAGCGGCGATTCGATGAATTGCGCGTGATAACTCCCGGGCTCTATCGCCACTACAAGGGTGGGATTTATCGCGTCCTGTTTGTCGCACGGCATTCGGAAACCGCAGAGAGTTTCATCGTCTACAAGGCGGTCCATGGCAAACAAACCTGGGCGCGTCCCCTGAAAATGTTCTGTGGCGAGGTCTATGCGAATGGCGCGTGGCAACCGCGATTTGTTTTGATCAGCGGGAGACCGGAGAGGTCAGCCGTAAGCCCCCCTAGGCAGCTCGAACTATTCGCGGCCTAATCTCATCCATCTTCAGCGCGGCGATAAAGGCTTCCTGCGGGATCTCCACCTTGCCGATCCTCGGGACAAGCCCGAGGAGGCGCATGCGCTTCTGAGCGCGAACCCTATTCCGCCGCGTGAACCTTCGGGGCGCCCGGCAGGGGCGCCTTCAGCCAATCGCCGGGGGCTAGGTTCTTGCGGGCGCTGAGCACCTCGATGCCGACCACACGCCCTTCGGCGTCGTAGTCGAACATGATGTTCGGGGCGACCTCCTCGGTCTCCACGATCTTGCCCTTGCCGATGTAGAGGTACACGGCGTTGGCCTCAGGATCGTATGTCACCGCGCTCATAGCGTCGCCTCAGGTTGCGACCCAACCATACCACACGTCATGGCCGGCCCCCGGGACGCGCCGCTGGCGCGGCCCGCCCGAGGGCAGGCTATTGTGCCGGCCACCCATGAACACCGCCAATCGAAAGCTGAGCGCCGTCACCGCGACCTGCGCCCACTCCGGGTGCTCAGTGTGCATGGGTCCTCGGGACAAGCCCGAGGATGACGGATGGGGATGCTGGAACGGCGGTGGGATGACGAGCGCTAATCCTCATCCATCTTCAGCGCAGCGATGAAGGCGGCTGACTTTGGCCCAACTCGCCTTTGCTGTAAGCTGCAACCATGAAGCGGGATCAGGTCATCGCCGTCTTGCGCGCCCATGAGGGCGAGCTGCGCCGTCGCGGCGTGGCGCATGCGGCGCTGTTCGGCTCGGCCGCGCGGGGGCAGGCGCGGCCGGACAGCGACCTCGACATCATGGTCGATATCGCGCCCGGCGCGGCGGTCGACGTCTATGACTACGTCGGCCTTCGCCAGTTCATCGAAGCGCTGTTCCCGGTGCGCGTGGACATCGCCAACCGCGCGGCGTTGAAGCCGCACGTGCGTCCTTCGGCAGAGCGTGACGCGGTCTATGCCTTCTGAGCGCACCGAGAGCGCCTGGGGCGACATCCTCGACAATGCGCTTCTGGCCCGAAGCTTTGTCGAAGGCATGACGCCGGAGTCCTTCGCCTCCGACCGGCGTACGCTCTACGCCACCATCCGCTGCCTGGAGATCATCTCCGAAGCCAGCCGCCGGCTGGACGATGCGGCGCGTGGACGCCATCCGACGTTGCCCTGGAAGGCGATCATGGGCGCCGGCAACATCTATCGGCACGACTATGAGGACGTGGCGGCGCAGTTCGTCTGGCGCACCGTGCAAGAGCGGCTGCCGGAGATCATCGAAGCGGCGCGGGAAGAGCTGGGCGGCTGAGCCGAAAAAGCCTGGGTCCCGGCGTTCGCCGGGATGAGCGGATGAGAATTTGGTCCTTGGCCGGGGCCGGGAACCGAGGCCTTAATCCTCGTCCATCTTCAGCGCGGCGATGAAGGCTTCCTGGGGGATCTCCACCTTGCCGAACTGGCGCATGCGCTTTTTGCCTTCCTTCTGCTTGTCCAGAAGCTTGCGCTTGCGGCTGATGTCGCCGCCGTAGCACTTGGCGGTGACGTCTTTGCGGAGGGCGCGCACGGTCTCGCGCGCGATGATCTTGCCGCCCAGCGCCGCCTGGATCGGGATCTGGAACAGGTGGGGCGGGATCAGTTCCTTCATCTTCTCCACCATGGAGCGGCCGCGCGCCTCTGCGCGTGTTCTGTGAACGAGCATGCTGAGGGCGTCGACGGGCTCGGCGTTCACCAGGATGGTCATCTTCACCAGGTCGCCCCGGCGATAGTCCTGGATGGCGTAGTCGAAGGAGGCGTAGCCCTTGGAGACGGATTTCAGCCGGTCGTAGAAGTCGAACACCACCTCGTTCAGCGGCAGGTCGTAGACCACCATGGCCCGCGCGCCGACGTAGGAGAGCTCGCGCTGCTCGCCGCGCCGGTCTTGGCACAGCTTGATCACGCTGCCGAGGTACTCGTCGGGCGTGAAGATAGTGGCGCGGATCCACGGCTCCTCGATGAAGTCGATCTTCACGGGGTCGGGCATGTCGGCCGGATTGTGCAGCTCGATGACTTCGCCGTTGGTAAGCGCGATGCGATAGACCACCGAGGGGGCCGTCGCGATCAGGTCGAGGTCGAACTCGCGGCTGAGGCGCTCCTGCACGATCTCCAGGTGCAGCAGGCCCAGGAAGCCGCAGCGGAAGCCGAAGCCCAGGGCCGCCGAGGTCTCCATCTCATAGGTGAAGGAGGCGTCGTTCAGGCGGAGGCGCCCGACCGCGGCGCGCAGATCCTCGAAGTCCCCCGCGTCCACCGGGAACAGGCCGCAGAAAACGACGGGCTGCACCGCCTTGAAGCCCGGCAGGGCCTGGGCGGTGGGTTTGCGCTCGTCGGTGAGGGTGTCGCCCACGGCGGCGTCGGCGACTTCCTTGATCTGGGCGGTGATGAAGCCGATCTCGCCGGGGCCCAGGGCGTCGATGGTCTCGGCCTTGGGGCGGAACACGCCGACGCGGTCGACCAGGTGGGTCGAGCCGTGCTGCATCATGCGGATGCGCTGGCCGGCCTTCAGGGTTCCGTCGAACACCCGCACCAGCACCACCACGCCGAGGTAGGCGTCGTACCAGGCGTCGACCAGGAGGGCCTTCAGCGGCGCGTCGGCGTCGCCCTTGGGCGGCGGCAGGCGGGTGACGATGGCCTCCAGCACCTCGGGGATGCCGATGCCGGACTTGGCCGAGCACAGGACGGCGTCAGAGGCGTCCAGGCCGATGACGTCCTCGATCTGCTGCTTCACCCGCTCGGGCTCGGCGGCGGGCAGGTCGATCTTGTTGAGGACAGGGACGATCTCGTGGTCGTGCTCGATGGCCTGATAGACGTTGGCG
>Ga0299912_10001193_pt1 | contig 21015 bp, 26 predicted proteins | sample RVTome_2_FD_207667 | JGI IMG/M metagenome (GOLD analysis project Ga0299912, IMG submission 207667) | Soil microbial communities from uranium-contaminated site in the Upper Colorado River Basin, Wyoming, United States - RVT95D214 (version 2) ... | reverse complement strand
GCTATCCCATCGTGATAAAATGCTCCCCAAGCCCGCTTATATTGGCCGTCGCTTGGATAGATGACGGGAAACGTTGTTCCCACGCTACTCTTGCGAATGGTGCTCCCATGCCAATACGCTGAGTCCATAACGGCAGTATAAAGGTAATCTGCAGTTGGCATGAAAAGCATACTATAATAATTTCCATCAAGGACTGTTTCCCAAAAATCAGCATCTCCGCTACTCGACCTTATAACATATCCAGCAGGTGGACAACAAATACCTTTGAGAGGTCCAACAGACACATAAAGATATCCGTCTTTCTGCCAGGCAACCATATCTACTATAAGTCTGTCTTCGCCGATCTCACGTACTGGTTCAAAGGTAAGTCCATCGTATCGAAAGATATTGCCTGTAGAAGTGGCAAAATACATTAATCCCTTGAACTTCTCTATTGATGAAACATAATCACTTGCTGTAAAGGATGTTCCAGGCATCTCTGTAACGGTGCTTCCATCGTAAAAATATACATGTCCAAGATTGTCTGAAAAGTAAAGTAAGCCATCAATTTGACGTAATGTTACAAAATTGCCGGTTGTTTCCTTGACAATCGAATGATTCACAGTATTTGACAAACCATCCGAGGGGTTATAGCAACACACTTTCGAAGGATTAGCGGTTCCATCCTCCATAATAATGAAGTAAATTTTTTTATTATAAGCACCTAATAATCTCGGGGTCGTTTCACCCGCAACCCTGCCATAGGTAGTGGAAGCAACATGCAAATTGTCAAAATCAATCGGTTCAGCAAATAGAGTTGGGATTAATGTCAATAACACTGCCAACACAAGAATTGATTTAGTTTTCATTTTTGTGTCCTCCTAAAATTAAATCGTTCTTTTCTCAAGCCAAAATTATTGCCCCTCATAACACAAGCATCTCAGTCCATAAGACACGTCCTCTGGCAATAAGGCAAACTATGCCACCTTGTAATCAGCAAAATGATTAACCCCTTTCCCATTTTCTTTCTCCTCCAAGATTTGAGTCCCTTATGGTCAGTAAGATAAATAAACGAATGAAGAAGAATGGTGCATCCTTGCTTTTCCTGCTTATCCTATTTGCCCAATTTAACAGGGAGGGGTAACTGTCAAGAGGAAAACTAAGAATTATAGGCCTATTTTACATTTTTCTGTAAATCAAGGGAAATAAAAGAGATAGAGGGGTAAGAATTTAGAATTGAGAATGTAGAATTCAGAAATCAGTCACGCTTCACGACCCACGATCTCCGACATGCGAGTCAAATCGTTCCGCGCCTGCGCAGCCATCGCGAAATGTCGCAAGATAATCCATTTTCTTGGCCAGAGGTTTGGCAGATGTCGTGCCATCTTGCAGACGATGGGCTGACCAGTTCTTATCAAGCCGATTAGAGCATCTCGAAGGAATTTTCTGTCGGCCAGTGACAGATTTTTGCCTGTCTTTTTGAGAAAAATGTGCAGGTTAGACGATATTGATTCCATTAACCCTGTAGGTTTCAACATAACGCCCCTCCTTACAACATAAGGGTTTATGAAATTAGCTGACTACCGCTTACATCGTCATTAGCTGGGGGTGCGTCGTGAATCGAATCTCTCCCCAGAGAGTCCGCGGAAAAATCCCGAAGTTTGAGTCTCCAAAGACTTGAGTACCAGGTTCGGAGATGGTACAATACATAGTTCGATGAATCTGCGTACCATATGGTATTAAGCGTATTGAACACTCTGTCCTTACTTCGACGGTGTTTGCGATCTGTGGCGCATTCGCCCCAAAGGAAATCCTGGATGTCATGAGACGAATTCTTGCCTTTGCCATCCTGCTCGCCAGCCTTGTGGTGAGGGCTTCGACTGAGCTCAGCCGAATGTCCTTGCCGAATCCATCTGCAACCACGTCCAAAGCCGAATTCTGGCCCGGCTGGCGCGGCCCGCGAGGCGACGGCACCTGCATCGAGCAGGAGGTCCCCACCAACTGGGATCCAGCCGGAGCGATCTGGAAAGCCGAGATCCCCGGCCAGGGACACGCCTCACCAATCGTCTGGGGCGACCGCGTGTGCACCGCCACCGCCCTGCCCGCCACACAGGAGCGAGTGCTCCTCTGCCTCGACCGTGCCAGTGGAAAGGTTCTCTGGCAGCAGACCGTCGTGCAGGGTCCGCTGGAGAAAATCAACAAAGAAAACAGTCACGCCTCCGGCACGCCGGCCACCGACGGTGAGCGGGTCTTCGTCGCCTTCCGCGTCGGTGACGATATCGTCGTGGCCGCGCACGACCTGGCCAGTGGGAAACAACTCTGGCTGGTCCGGCCGGGGACACATACCGGCGAGTGGGGGTTCAGCAACGAGCCGGTACTGTTCAAAGACAAGGTCATCCTCGATGGCGACAGCAAAGGGGATTCCTTTCTGGTTGCCCTGAACCGCCATGATGGAAAAACACGCTGGCGCGTCAACCGCAGCCATCAGGGAATCAGCTACAGCGCCCCGCTGATCCGTGAGATGGCCGGCCGCACTCAATTGATTCAGTGCGGCGACCGTTGCGTGGCCAGTTTCGATCCTGAAACGGGCAAGCAGCTCTGGACGGTGGACGGGCCCTCGCAGGAATTCGTCGCCACGCCGGTTTACAGCGAGAACGCCGGACTGGTTTTCGTCAGCAGCAGCTGGCCCAAGCAAATCCTGCTTGCGATCCGGCCTGACGGCAGCGGCGACGTCACTGAGACCCACATCGTCTGGAGCGACAGCAAGGGAGCGCCTTACGTCCCCTCGTTGATCGTCGCGGGCGATTTTCTGCTCAGCGTCAACAATGCCGGCATGGCGTTCTGCTACGAAGCCGCCACCGGCAAGGTGCTCTGGCAGGAAAAGCTCGGGCGGCATCACGCCTCCCCAGTTCTGATGGGCGGGCTGGTCTTCTTCATAAATGACAACGGCGAAGTGAACGTCATCAAACCGGGCCCAGACTTCGAGCGCATCGCGAAATACGAGCTGGGCGAGCAATGCTATGCCTCGCCAGCGATCAGCAACGGCCGGGTCTTTCTGCGAGGCTTCAAACACCTCTTCTGCATCGGCCAGAGTACTTCTGGATAGGCCGGTTGTAAACCGGCGGTGAAACCTGTGGGTGGATAATCAGCAAACCCCGCCATGAATTGCGGGGGATAAATATCACGCAGATGCGGCGGCGCGTTTTGAGGCTGGCTGGCAGGGTTCGGGGGCGGATTTGCCGCGAAAGACAATTACCCCGGTCGGCATTTACTCGTCACGACCCGTTATGCGCAGCCATTAACGCCTGCGACGAGAAAGTATCTCTTTCGGCAGAAGTCTCCGCAATTCTTCTCGGACATGCCGGGCAAAAGCACGAAATACGAAATCCGAAGCACGAAACAATATCAAAATCCTAATGTCTAAAATGACCAAAACGTTTGGAATTTTGAATTTTTATCATTCGAATTTGTTTCGGATTTAGATATTCGATATTCGAAATTCCTTGGCACCAGTTCTGCTATTTTCGTGCATACAGCAGCTTTCCCTGGCGAGCAGCAGGTCGTTCAATCGTGCCGACAATTTCTTTCCGCCACTGGAAGTCATCGGGAGTGACCACGATCACATCCTTGGCAACAGGAATGTCGTGCAGCGCCACCGCAATCTCTATGGCCTTTTCGCGTTTTGAGCCCGAGACAGGCATCACCATGAGCAAATCCACATCACTGTCCAGCCCAGCCTGTCCGCGGGCGTGCGAGCCGAAAAGAATGATGTTGTCCGGCTGGAATTGCGTTACGATGCATTTGACCATCTGGCGGATATATCTTCCTGTCGAGTTTTGGGCTTTGCCCATGATTGTCTTCTCTATCGGGTTGACTGCTTCTTCACGGGTTGCATGATACAAATTAAATGACGCATCTGCAAGGTAAACCCCACAATAGATCGCGGGGCTAAATATTATTTTGATGCGGCGGCTTTAACGACCGGCTGGCAGGGTTCGGGGACGGTTCTGCCGCGAAAGACAATTACGCCGGTCGGGCATTTTTCCATCGCGACTTTGGTCTGCTCATTCGGCTGGTATTTTTCGTAATTGACGCGGGCCAAATTATCTTCAACTAAAAATATATCGCTCTGCTTGGCACAAAGCCCGCAGCCAATGCACCCGACTTTGCACATTGAGCGTGTCACCCTGCCGGTTTCTTGGCTGCTGCAGGCAACAACCATCATATTCTCGTAATAGAAAGGCAGCATCTGGATTAGATTGCGCGGGCAGGCTCTCGTGCAGGCTGAGCAGCCGGTACATTTTTCGTAATCGACAGTCGCCAGACCATCGACGATGTGCAGGGCGTCGAATCGGCAAGCCCTTATACAATCGCCGAATTCGAGGCAGCCGAACTTGCAGGCCTGAGCGTTGGGCAAGGCATTGGCAGCGGTACAACTTTGTATCCCCTGATATTTGGCATAATAGGTTTTATCGTCGCTATGGGCACGGCAGCGCACAATCGGTCTTTGAAGCGGCCCAGAGTCGCTGATTTGCAGATTTAATACTCGTGCGATTTCCGCTGCCGTCGCCGGTCCGCCTGGTGCGCATCTTCCGAGCAGGCTGGGACTATTCAGAAGCGCCTGCGCATATTGCATACAGCCGGCGAAACCACACCCGCCGCAGTCAAGGTTCGGCAGAGCCTTGTGGACTTGCTCTGTCTTCAGGTCGACCTGGACTTTGAGCCTTTCGTAGGCAATCAAAAGCACGATGGCAAAGCCCGTGCCGAGCGCAAGCATTGTTAGGCCGGCAGGCCAGGCCGTATTCCACAATTGGATTATCTGGGCCCAGCTCATTTTATCATTCCTGCGAAGCCCATAAAGGCCAGCGTAAGGATGCCGGCGGTAATGAGGGTAATCGGAGCACCTTGGAAGCCCACCGGCACATCAGCCATAATCAGCTCCTCACGAATACCGGCCATTATGCAAATTGCCATAGCAAAGCCTGCTCCCACTCCGGTGCTGAGCACAACCACCTCTAAAAGGTTATCTGTGCCCCAGATGTCCAAGAAAAGACATATAGCCAAGATGACGCAGTTTGTTGAAATAAGGGGCAGAAATATGCCAAAGGCATCGTAAAGAGACGGAAAGAATTTCCGCACATACATCTCAACTAATTGCACGGCGCCGGCTATGATAACGATGTAGCAAATATACCGCGTTATTTCCAGACCCAGCGGGGTGAGAATATAATAATCGACCAGCCAGGTCAGCGTTCCGCTAAGCGCGGTAACGAAGGTAACCGCCAATCCCATTCCGAAAGCGCTATCGATTCTTCCGGAGACACCCAAGTAGGGGCAGGTTCCAAGAAATTTGGTAAACACAAAATTGTTCACCAAAACGACCGAAAGAAAACCCATAAGCAGAACGTAGAATCTATCCATATTAGCTTCTCTTTTTCCTGGTCAGGACACTTGCCAGCCCAAGCAATAATCCCAGCGTCACGAAGGCGCCAACCGGCATCTGCATCGCCAGCCAGGGCACAAAACCACTGGGCATAACCCGCAAATCAAAGATACAGCCGGTTGCAAGCAGCTCGCGAATGCTCGCAAGAATACACAATGCAATTGTAAAGCCCAGGCCCATCCCGACGGCGTCAAGTATGCTCACGATAAGGCCGCACTTGCTTGCGCAGGCCTCGCAACGGAATATGATTATGCAGTTGACGATAATCAGCGGAACGTAAGCACCAAGAATCTCGCTCATTCTTGGAAGATACGCCCTTAGATATAAATCGCAGATAGTCACGAAGGTCGCAATGTTGAGCGTAAACATAATTATTCTAAGATGCGGCTTGAGTAAATTCCGCATCAGGCTCGTTACAAAGTTGCTGCAGACCAACACAAATATTACGCTAAGCCCCATAGTCAGGGCAGGCTTTACAGCGGTAGTGACTGCCAGAGGTGGGCACATCCCAATGAGGAGGCGGAAAGTCGGATTTTGCTCCCATAGTCCGGCCAGAAGTGCCCGTTTGTAGAGGCCCGTTTGTAATTGGTTACTTTGTGCCATCGCCAAGCAGTCCTTTTTCTTTCATCTGCTTCTTAATGCTGCTAAAGAAACTGTTGAGAATATCGACCACTGCTTCGCTGCTGACCGTAGCCCCGGTTATTGCGACGATGTCGGTGTCGATGTTGGTGGGTTGGCCTGTTTTGACAAGCGTAAGCTCATCTACCGGCGCTCCCGCAAACTGGCTGCGGAAATACGACAGCTTTATTTGGTCTCCGAAGCCGGGCGTTTCGCTGCTTGTAAGCACATCGAAGCCGGCGATCTTTTCAAAGTCTTTATCGACCGCTACGACCAGCTCGATCTTGCCTGAAAAACCCTCTCCGGCAGCCTTAAAGCTCCATCCGACACACTGCTCGGTTTCGGACAGCGCCTTGTACAGCTTGATTTTTTCTTTTTTGCCGCCCCTTACCTCAACCTCGATGTCCGCATCCGACGGTATAAAGTGTTTTGCCGCCGGCAGCAGAACAATAGTCAACTGATTAAGCTTGTTGGCCAGATTCCGCTCTATTTGGGGCGAGAGCGCCGCGTTACTTGCCGCTATCAGCAGCCCAAAGCAAAATGAAGAAACAATCAAGAGCCAGCTTTGCTCGATGAAATATTTTATCTTAGGCACTCGGTTTGCCTCCCGCTGGGACCTGCTTGCAGAATCTATCAATAAGAGGCCTGACGCCGTTCATCAAAAGCACGGCATACATTACGCCTTCCGGATACTCGCCGGCAATTCTTATAAGCATCGTCATTGTCCCTATCCCGACTCCAAAAATCCACCTTCCTTTGGCTGTCAAGGGAGCAGTCACCGGGTCCGTGGCGATGAAAAAAGCTCCTATCAGAAGCCCTCCGCTGCTTAAGTGGAAGAAAGGCTGAACGTAGGCATCGTGATCGGCCAAGTAAGCGATGGCCGCAAAGACAAAAGCCGACAGCAAGACTGCCAAAGGGATGTGAAAGCTAATCGTGCGTCTTACTATCAGGTACAGACCGCCCACCAGAAGTGCAATTACGCTTGTTTCGCCCAGGCAGCCGGCAACTTCGCCCATAACAGTAGCTCTGAATTGCCGCCGGCTATAAATTTGCGCCCCATTTTTATCTTTTATAGCCATTTTGCTCCAGGCCAACGGCGTTGCCTGTGTCCTGGCGTCCACGATGTTCTCTGGAGCGACTTTGGGCATCGCACGGTCAATTGTCGCCGGCACCGTCCAACTGGTCATTAACATACCGAAGGAAACGGTTAAAAATGCCCTGCCAACCATAGCAGGATTGAAGATATTAGCGCCGAGTCCGCCGAAGACCATTTTGCCTACGCCGATAGCAAAACAACTGCCGATTACCGCCGCCCAGACCGGCAAGGCCGGCGGCAGCGATAACGCCAGAATGATGCCGGTAACAATAGCGCTAAGATCATCAAGTGAATTGGGTTTCTTGCGGATCAAATTGCAGAGCCACTCGGTCGTCATCGAGCAGAGCACACAGGTGCCAATGAGTATAGCAGCATAGAGACGAAAGAAATAGCCTGCCGCAATCATAGCGGGGACAAGTGCGATAATGACGTCAATCATTACCCTGCGGGTGGAAAGAGGCTCCCCTATGTGCGGTGCAGGCGAAACAGTTATGTCCCTAAGCATCTATCCTTCCTTATTGCGGCATCATCTTCTTCTGCCTGGCAAGAAAGATTTTGCCCGTTTTGATATAGCCGGTCAGCTCTATCTTGGCCGGGCAAACATAGCTGCAGCAGCCGCACTCGGTACACGCATTGATGTAGTAACTTTCCGCCACATCCAGCAGGTTACTTTTAACCGCGTGGGCAATCTTGGTCGGGCTTAAGTTCTCAGGGCAGGCGGCCAAACATCGACCGCACCGAATACAAGGCGTCTGCCGGCGGGCGAACTTCGCCCTGCCGATTTGTTCCTTAGTCAGCACGGTTATGGCGTTGGTGGTCTTTGTGATGGGCGTCTCCAGGTCGGCAATGGCAATGCCCATCATCGGGCCGCCAAGAACGACTTTTGCAGATTTCTGGGTCACGCCGCCACAGTATTCGATGAGCTTGCCGACCGATGCCCCTATGGCAACATTGTAATTGCCAGGCTTTGCAATCGCCTCTCCGGTCACGGTTACAACTCTATGGGTCAAAGGCAAATCCGCCAGGACCGCTTCTGCAATCGCCGCCGCGGTGGCAACATTAAGAACTACTACTCCTATCATAGGAGGAATCCCGCCTGTAGGGACATTTCTGTTTAGAATCGCTTTTACGAGCTGCCTTTCGCCGCCTTGCGGATACTTGGTCCTGACCGGAACAACTCTGATGCCGTCTCTGTTTCGACTTCTGCTTAGCGCTGCACTAATAGCCTCCATCGCCTCCAGTTTATTGTCTTCGATGCCTACAAAGACTCGTGAACAGCCGGACGCCCTTCGCGCAAGTTTAATGCCTGCGACAATTTGGTCGGTCCGCTCAAGCATAAGCCGGTAATCGCAGGTAATATACGGCTCGCACTCACAGCCGTTGACGATCATTATTTCCTTGGGCATCTGAGGATTGGGTTCTATCTTTACCCTTGTAGGAAATCCGGCTCCGCCCATACCTACGATGCCTGCCTGCCGGATTGCCTCGCATATCCGTTCGGGCAAGTAGTGGTTCTCATCAAAGTCATCCGGCAATTCAAATCGCGGCTGTTTGGTAGGACTATACTGGTACGCGTCTATGATTACCGCTGGGCTTCGCCCCAAGATCGGATGCGAGCGCAGAGCAATTTCTTTGACCTTGCCGGTGATCGGCGAATGGACGGGGGCGGAAACGAACGCATCGGAGTCGCCAATCTTTTGCCCTGCCTGAACCATGTTTCCGCTGCGGACCAATGGTCGGCAAACAGCCCCGGTATGCTGGCTGAGCATGACCGCGACTTGCTCGACGGCAGGACCAGGTTGTATTTCGCTGTCACGAGTAAGAGATTTTTTCTCCGGCGGGTACACGCCCCCGCGGAAGGAAAGCTTGCCTCTAATGTCGACTTCCATACCGCAAGGCTTCCAGGATTACTTAGACTTGCCGAGTCGTCCGCTTATTGCCCTTATAACCAATATCAACACAAAAGTTGCGGATAGAGAAAAAACAAAAGCAACTGCTGTTCGCAGCCGTTCGGCGTTTATCGTCTCACCCAGCAGCCTCTCGGAAACTGCCAGGCAAATAATGAAGAACAGCAGGGGCACCGCGAAAGCAACCACCACCTTAGACACAAGCGAAGGGCCTTTGCTGCCGCCCAGCTTCTGGTAAACGTCTTGACAATCGTCTCTGCGACCGCACTGCTGACAGAATCTTTGCTCAGCCATATTTCTTGCTGTCATTGAAATAAAACATAATTTATAATGAATAGGGCTGAGATTTTCAAACAGAATCCCTCATGGTTGTGAAGATTATTATGTTACGACAATCAGGCTTGTTTACGCTTGGTCTAATCTTTTGCTTCTGTATCGGCTGCGCAATCAATCCAATAACCGGCGAAGAAGACCTGATGTTCTACCCGGAAGACAAGGATATTGCCATCGGCAAGAAATACGCCCCTGAAGTTGAAAAACAACTGGATGGAAAGATCGCCAACGAAGACCTGCAGAACTACATCGACCGTATCGGACAAAAAATTGCCCGCGTAAGTCAAAGACCGGACCTGGAATATCACTTTGTCGCTCTGGGAGACGAATCCACTAATGCCATCGCTCTGCCGGGTGGATATGTTTTTGTCTTACGAGGGATGCTGGAGAAACTAACCAGCGAATCGCAACTGGCGGCGCTTCTGGGCCACGAAATAGCGCACGTGGTTGCGCGAGATAGCATGGCGGCCTTGAGTCGTCAGCACGCGATAGACGCTCTAATGGTCGCTGCGATTGCAGGGCGGGCGCCTGGAGAAGCTGTAAGGGCGGCAGGCTTGACGCGGCTGTTTCTGGACCTGCGATACAGTAGAGAAGACGAACGCGAGGCCGACCTTGCGGGCCTGGCCTACATGACTGCCGCCGGCTACGACCCTCACGGAGCCGCCGAGCTAATCCAGATTCTTGAGGACGAGCACGCGGTCAAACAAATAGAGTTTTTCTCAACGCATCCTTCTCCTCGCAATCGCAGACAGTATATTACCCAGGAAATTGAAAAGAAGTACTCCAGCCTTACGGGTTTGAAAACAGGCAGGGAAGACTATCACAGCCATGTCCTGCAGCCATTAACGGGCAAACGCCCCAAATGAATATCTCGGCATTTCATGCCCGGACGGTCAATCCACGCCTAGCGTTCTTCGATTTGTCGAGTTGATTTTTAGCCTGCGCCGCCGGATAGCCGTGCCTTTCGTTCCGCCTCGGTCTTGCTATACTTGCAGTCCGGGCACCGGTCACCGAAATCGCCAGGCACAGCACCATAGAAGAAGACTTTGCCGCAGTTCTCGCACTTCACGGCTTTAAAGACACTCTCCTTGCCGCATTTTTGACAGACGAGCGCCGGCGTCTGCAACGAAAGGGGATTAGCCTTGACCTTCTCCTCCATGTCCGTGAAGTAATCCTTCGTGTCGATCTGGTACTCGGCTTTACAGTCCGCATTGTTACATTTTACCCACATCATCTGGCCGCGTGGGAGCTGTCCGACACCACCGCCACCACCGGACCGCGTCGCCAGAAAGATCACTACCGCCAAAACAAGACACGCGACGATGACAATGACGTAAATCGTATTTTTCATTCTAAGGCCTCCAAGTAGTAACCGGGTAATTGGTCATTCCTTTACGCTAATAAATTATTGCCTGCGGTCTACTTTGTCAAACGCTTATTCTTTTTTCGTTGCCCGACTATGTGTTTGCAGGCAAACCTGCATGGCGGACTATCTGCATAATCCTGGCCGGCCCTTCAGGCAAGCCGGTACGAGCCGAAAGATAAGCCGTCTCAATGACCGCCATAGCCTTTAGGCTCTCTCTGCCAGTACTGCAAAGCTCGTCTTTATCGGGCGATAGTATGCTCAGGGCAAAAAAAACCGATCAAGAACCGCCGCGGCTGCTTGAATTCCAATATAATTATTTTTCATTTTTTATTGACGCCGGTTCGTCTGGGCGTACAATACGGACGTTTGGGGCATATTCTCAGGTCTCTCAAGAATATCCTCTTCAAAGAATCCGAGAGACAGAATTTATGGCCGTTAGTAGGCCAAAGGAGCACGAAAGTGGGTACAGGTACAGTAAAGTGGTTTAACGAGAAAAAAGGCTTTGGGTTTATCACGCCCGATGAGGCCGGCGATGACTTGTTCGTTCATCATTCGGAAATCAAGATGAGCGGCTATGCCACGCTTGAGCAAGGTCAGAGAGTGCAGTTTGAGATCGGGCAGGGCAAAAAAGGCCCTTGTGCGACCAATGTAGTCCCTGCTTAATCCAAAGGAACACACTCGAAAAACCAACGGGCTCCGCTAAGGTCGGAGCCCGTTTAACTTTGGAATTTAAGCCGCGGGTATTTAGTCCTTCTTGGGTGCCGGAACAACCTTCTTGCCGGCCGCCTTTTGGGTGCCTCTTTCGCTGGTAAACTCTCCGCTAAGCTTCTGGCCGTCCAGCTTTCCTGCAAAGTTGATCTCAAATTTCTGGTCACCGAACTCCATTACTATCTGGAAAGTCACCTGGTCGCCTTCAAGATTGATCTTCTTAACAGGCATCGGCCCGTACATGCCGCTCAAATCCGGGTTGACCTGCAGTATCTGTCTCCAGTTGCCGCGTTCGGAGGTGATTTCAAGCTCCCACTTGCCGACCAGGGCAGCGCCAATACGTTTTCCTTCTGCTGTGCTCTCGCCCCGCTCACTCTTGAATGTGCCGGAAAGCGTATCTGCCTTGACCGTTCCCTCGAAGGTCGATTCAAACTGCCGATCCTGGATTTTGCTCGTGCGCTTGAACGTCAGTTTGCCGTCCTTGAACTGGACATCGCTGATCTGGTGTTCGCCAAACTGGCTTTGCCAGTCGGCAGTGAGTTTGCCTTCTTTGTCGGCCTTTACGACCAGTGTGGCGGTGAATTCCCGCTCGCCCATCTTGACCTTCATTTCCCAGCTTCCAACCGCTGCCGGCATCGGTTTGACACGCTGGCCCTCGACCTTAGACTCACCCCTGTCACTCGATAGGGTCCCCGAGATTTTGTCACCGTCGAGCTTTCCGGCAAAGTTCATCCTGAATTCCTGGTCGCCGAATCGACTGATCTGTAGAAAGCTGAGGTTATTTCCCTCATACTTAATATCTTGCAGCTCACCGAGTCCAAAGAAACCGATCCACTGGCCGGCCAGCTTACCCTCCTTGTCTTTGGAAAAGGACACAATCGAATTCATCTGCCGGCCATCGAAATCAATCTTGAGCAGCCAGTCTCCCGTAATTCCTTTCTCAGCCAGCGTAGCCGGCGCAGCCGGCGCAGCCGACATTGCTGCCAAGGGCAGCACAAAAACCACAAGGGCAACAAACCCGACCATCTTGTAAAATCCTGTCTGTTTCATTGTGTATTCCTCCCAAAAAATTATTCAGACCACACTCTTTTATGTTGCCGACCTGCGATTGTCAATCAAAAATAATTAGGTACGGCCCAAAAACCGTGCTGTACGCTATTTAGCCCCGCAATTTGTTGCGGGGTTTTCTGTCTCTCGTTATGATTATTTTTAATTTATTTTTATTGCACCCCGGGTAGTCCTTCCGATATAATAATCGCAAGTGGGGCATATTCTCAGGTCTCTCAAGAATATTCTCTTCAAAAAATCCGAGAGACACAATTTACGGCCGTTGACAGGCCGAAGGAGCACAGAAGTGAGTACAGGTACAGTAAAATGGTTTAACGAGAAAAAAGGCTTTGGGTTTATCACGCCCGATGAGGCCGGCGATGACTTGTTCGTTCATCACTCGGAGATCAAGATGAGCGGCTATACGAGTCTCGCGGAAGGCCAGAAGGTCCAGTTCGAGATCGGACAGGGCAAAAAAGGCCCTTGTGCGACCAACGTAATCCCTGGTTAGTTCAAAGCAACACGCTCGAAAAACCAACGGGCTCCGCTTAAGGCGGAGCCCGTTTGATTTCCATACTTATGCCCCAATCTTTCAGCGATACTGGTCGTTAGTACCGACCTCCGCCGCGGCTTCTACCAAAACCACCCCCTCCGCCACCGCCACGGCCACCGCCGCCACCAAAACCTTCTCGTCTTCCTCCACCACCACCACGATCGGTCTTCGGCCGCGCTTCGTTCACATTCAAAGCTCGTCCCATGAACTCCTTGCCGTTCATTGCTCCGATGGCTTTTTCTGCTTCATCTTTAGAGGGCATTTCGACGAATCCGAATCCTTTTGATTCGCCGCTAAACTTATCCACTATTAGACGTACCTCTGTGACTTGGCCAAATTCTGCAAAAGCCTGACGAACCTCATCCTCGGTTACCTTATGCGGCAAATTTCCTACATAAATATTCATTGTGTTTATTCCCTTTCTTTTAAGAAAACTCTTGCCGGAACTGCCGGCGTTCAATAGTTACGTGCTGTTATGTTATTCGCTCCGCTGGAAAGAATCAAGCATTAATTATAATAAATCCCGCCCGTCGGGAGCGCAACCCGCAATTCCTCACCAATAATCGATTCGAACGTGTCCGCCGGAGCCGGCTGTCAGGCAAACGATGGGTAGCGCTGCGATTCGACATATCTGTTTCCGGCTAACCGTACCCATAGGGATAACCGCCCAAAAAAGGCCATATTTTAAGCCTATCAGCTCGTCTCAAATATTACGCCTTTACCCCCCTTCTGTCAACCTGCGTCCTGAGCAAACCCTGCCCTGAATTAGCCGTAGCCCTGAGTTTAGTCGAAAAGCGGCAGCCGAACGGGCATTTACCGATCTATGGGCCGAAGGTCCGGCCCCTTCATTGCATCCAGCGCCTGTCCCGAACGTGTCGGAGGGCCCTGCCCACGGAGCTTGTTTTATTGCTGACATCTGTACAGAAAAAATGTTGCAGTGACGGGTAACGACAATTATTATGTCACTATGGTCAGTTTCAATGAAATTGAAAATGTCGCTAAAAAAATCGGGCAAGAAATCAATGCCGAGGCAGTTATTCTCTTCGGCTCATATGCCCGAAACCAACCGGGAAAACATAGCGATGTCGACCTGCTGGTGATTGCTGAAAGCAATCTGCCAAGACATAAACGCAGCCGGAAATTGCACCTCATGTTCAAGCCATATCCTTTCCCGATGGATATTCTTGTTTATACTCCCAAGGAGGTTGAAAAAGAGAGCGAGTTCGAGCTTTCGTTTATCTCCACCGTGTTACGGGAGGGGAAAAAGCTGTATGGATAAAAAGCTTGAATATGCCAAACTATGGTTCGATAAGGCGAAAAGTGATTTATTAAATGCCGACAACAATCTTGCTGCTGATAAGGTGCCTTATGATACGGTTTGCTTTCACTGCCAGCAGGCTGCCGAGAAACTGCTTAAAGGTTTCCTTGTTGCACAAGGCTGCGAATACCCGATAACGCATAACCTGTTTGTGATATTGGACAAGGTTGTTGAATATGACGGCTTTGCAGAATCCTTACGTGAGACGCTTGCTTTGCTGAATCCTTACGCTGTAGAGGTTCGCTATCCTGGGGATGAATTGACATTGACGATTGAAAATGCCGCTGAAGCAAGACAAGCTGCCCAGGAGGTCTTTGAGTGGATGCAATCGAGGTTTGACCAGCTTTTTGAGTAAACAGGATTATTACCTGCGCCGGTGTACGCATCAGAGTCTACCCCTTCATTACATTCAGAGCCTGCCCTGAATTAGCCGTAGCCCTGAGCCCATTCGACTACGCTCAGAGCTTGCCCTGAACATCGTTGAAGGGGTAAAGTCTGCCGAAGGGGCAGCCGAACGGGCATTCACCGATTCATGGGTCGAAGGGACTCCCCTGAGGGAAGTGTCGAATGGGTCGAGAGCTTCTTGCTCAGATCCCACCGGAACGCACCGGCTGAGGACCGACGCGTCAGCGGCGTGCCTTGAAGCCCGATGTTGCAACTTCCTTAATAATAAAACCACGATTAGAGCAGTGGGACAACCTGATTTTTCCACCACTCATTCAATACATTTTTGTCCCCAAGATCTGTCAGGCAATATGCATTTGCGACCAAATATAACGTTGAAGCCGCTGCCATCCAGCAAGCTATGGACTGTTTATCAATGGGATCTTTGGAAACAGTTGAATCGCCTGCACTGCAAAATCGTTCCCACACCTTAAGGCCGGGATGGGCTGCCGCACAGCATATCCTATAGAGAGCATACAATTCTGGCCAATTGGCTTTGTCAGGGTGCCTAATCTCTTCTAACCTTTTATCCAGACTTTCTGGCTTTTCAACACCAAAGCTCTCCCTAATTCTCCTCGCGTCATTGGCCTTACTTTCAAACTGATGGCTTTTATCTGGCCAAAGTTTCGCTAATCCTTCAAGAAGACAGGCATCACTCCGCAAAGCTTCTCCGACAAGAACCTTAAGTCGTTCCTCAATCTTATCTCTGTCTGCCACAGTCCATAGCAAATTCAGGGATGCCTCAAGAACCCAGCGTGATAAAGCTATTGAGGCATTTGGCTTCACGGATATAATCATCTGCCAAGCCCCAGTAACGTACTCCATTGCTTCCTGCAAGAGATACTCAGCTGTCAGGAAATGTTCCCTATTGGATGGTGAGGTTTTTTCACGGTGTGATCGTATCTCCTTGAGCGCAGCCTCAAGAAGGTCACTTGATAGGCTTTTGAGTGTTGTGATATAGCTACAACTGCTCATGATATTGACCTCCAACGGAAAGTTCAGTTGTGGCCCGCCAGGAGTGTCTCCTGAAGCGACTTGTTCGCTCTTTTCTTAGGTTACTATTTCAAACACTCTAAAATCTGGCTCTGGGAAATCGTCTTTGTTTGGAGACATTACGTGAGAATCCAGTGGCGTGATGATAATCATATCAAGAAGTTGAAGCCGGAAAGCCTCAAATGCATCAAATTGAGATACTGACAGATTCACGCCGTTGAACCAATCCTCTCTCGTAATCCCACATCGAAATCTGTTGAACAGATTTTCGTGATCTGTATTAACCATAAACCACCACTGTGTCCCTCTTGCTGGATTGCGTGCGAAAGTTCTTGCTGACTCGAATGTTGAGCTTTGGGCATCATCCAAAGAATCATTGGCGACAACTTCTAGACCCATCTTGACGAGCATCCTGCATACAGCAAGCGGTGCTGTTGGTTCAGCAAGAATTCGAATCTGGTTAATTCTCCCATTACTTATACCTTGTTCTACTTCGGACGATACTGGATCAATTCCGATGCATCCGGGCAATGGACTTCCTTTAATCGTGCCCAGATGTGTACTTATTTTTGGGGCTTTCCCTTTGCGAGTAGGAATTCCAAGCAAGATTCGAAAAGGTAGAAAAGGATAACTTTCCAAAGCAAGCCTTTCAACTTTCTCCCCAAAATACTGATTACACCTGCTACATACAATACCATCGGGGAGGCAAGCCCATTCCTCACCACCTAAGGATGCCGGTAGTATATGGGTTCTTGTTGAATTCACTAAGTCGTGTTTGCAAAAAATGCACTTCATGATTGTAAGTCTACCAATGATTCTACAGTGTGTATAAAATCGGAAAGCTCGTCCCCGCATGCCTCTGGCGGGGAACAGACTGCTTCTGCCGGTATAAGAAGTTCCTGATGCTTGTTCAATACTCGTCCAATCTTTTTTCTCCCGCCAAGGCGCCAAGCTCGCCAAGAAGAACCACAAGATATATTTCTTAATCGAACGGATTACAGAATTTACCGGATCAGATGCCTATCTTGTTTATCCTGTCCTTTCGTCCAAATCACCCCTTTGCGTCTTCGCGCCTCTGCGGGCAATAAATTCAATCTTTTTTCTCCCGCCAAGGCGCCAAGCTCGCCAAGAAGAACCACAAGATATATTTCTTAATCCAACGGATTACAGAATTTGCCGGATCAGATGCCTATCTTGTTTATCCTGTCCCTTCGTCCAAATCACCCCTTTGCGTCTTCGCGCCTCTGCGGGCAATAAATTCAATCTTTTTTCCAAAGATGCCAGGTTATTCTTCCAGTTGGTTGACACATCGAGTGATGCCATGCTTCATTAATTCTTCGTTAAAATTCAGAAGAAAACCGAGTTTCCGTCCGGTCAGCTTTAAATAAGTTTGCACCTGCTTTTTGTGAGCTCCGGATACCTTTTCCACGGATTTCAATTCTACGATGACTTTATCTTCCACCATCAGATCGGCCCGGAATCCTTCCTGAAACTGAATTCCCGCATATTCTATCGCGATGGGAACCTGCCTTTGAACCTTCAGGCCCCGTTGTTCGAGTTCATGAGCTAAGATCACTTCATAAACCAGTTCGAGCAAACCCGGCCCCAACGCCCTATGAACCGTCAGTGCCGCATCTACGATAATTTTCCCGATTTCATTTTCTTGCATCTTCGCTTTGCGCCATCGCGCCTTTGCGGGAAACAATATTTTCACAAAGAATCAATGCTGCAGCCCCAGCCGGAAGACAGGCCGCTATATCACTTGAAACAGAGACATCACTCAGCCCCCCGCCGGGGGACATTCAACTGCAATACCGGGTAAAGGCCATAAACGCATCATCTCATGCTGTTTATGCAGATAGGCCTGCTTTCTTCATTTTCTTCTCAAGCCGTTTCTCTTTTAACGTTTTTTGTGCTTTCTTCTTTACATCTTTTTTAGCACCATGACTTTGGGCCATACATTATCCTTTCCTGAATACCTCGTATTCTAAATTCTGGGGCCACCATACTTATGTTACTCTGCGACCCGTCCTCCGTAGCACTGCGGAGGGTGGAAGCGCTGCGTAGCACGAGTTTGGATTTTTTCCTGGGTTTTCGACCGGTCTTGCTTGGCGGCTAACGAATCCAGCGGTAAACTGCGATTGCCTCGTCAGTCGCTTTTACGCCGCCAACCTGGACGTCTTGGCCGAAAAGATACTGCACATCCACACACTCAGGCCAGTCACACAGGCAGTGCGCTATCGCGTTATCCGGGCGGTAATACGTTCCACCGCCCCGGCTATATCCTGTCCCGCATGTCTTTTCTAACCCTTCTATAATTTCCGGCCGCACTTGTCTTAACCGGTTTAGAATCTGGGAAGAAAGCCAATAGCAATTCGGCCTTTCTTGCAGGATTTGCCCCAAGACGTCCCGTAACTCCTCAAATCTCGGCATTTTTCTCCTATAGACTGTATCGCGTAAGAGCTATTCATTTGCCTCTTTTCTAAGCGGTAACACGCCCGCCAGCTCACCAATGACATTGACAAGTTCTGAGCCGGTGGGAATTACGATCTTTGCGTTTTCCTTGAGGGACTTTTCAACGGCTTCGAGTTTTCTAAGCAATTGGGCATTGCCGACAAAATATTTGTTTGCCGCCTCATTGACCAACCTTATGGCCTCGGCTTCACCCTCAGCCGCAAGAATCTTTGCTTGCCTTATTCCTTCTGCTTTTTTGATCTCAGCTCTTTTTAGCCCATCAGCTTCTCTTTCCACCGCATTGGCATAATCTAATGCCGCTATCTTCTCATTTTCGGCCTTAACAACCTTGTTCATCGTTTCCTGAACATCTTTTGGCGGGTCGATTTCCTTCAGCTCAGTCCGGACTATTTCCATTCCCCAATTCCTGGTTTCTTTGGACAAAGTGGTAAGAAGCTCTCCATTTATCTTGTCCCTTTCGCTATTTGCCGATTTCAGCGTTAACGTACCTATAATATTCCTCAACGTTGTTCTGGCAAGGTTTACAATCTGCCACTCATAGTTCTTTACATTATATTGAGAGGACTTGACGCTCTCCTCGTCGGCTTTGACCTTGAAGTAAACCTGGGCATCGACCCGGGCATTAAGGTTATCGTTGGTGATTATCTCTTGAGGCTGAGCATCTACCATTTGCTCGGTAATGTTTATCCGAATCATTCTGTCTATTACCGGAATAATCCAGTGAAACCCCGGGTTGGCAAATTTTTTGTATTTCCCAAGTCTTTCAATAAGTCCTCTGTGCGTAGGGCGTACAATCCGTATGCCGGCGAAAAAAAGGAATAAAAGCACAGCGATAATTGGTATCCAGAACATAATTACCTCCTTTTCAGATAGAACAAACCTCACAAAAATAAGCCCTTACAGATGCAGGTTTCTCGGCTGCGCTTGGAACGATGATTTTTTACAAGTCTCCAATAGCAAATAGGCAATCGTAAATATCAAGCCGTCCCCTAACGGTCGCGGCTCTGGATTCTGTCCAGTCGCTTACGCTGGCAGCTCTGGCTTGGATGCGTTCTTATTCGGTACAATAAAATGATCGGGCACAGGAAATTGCGAGCACAAAAGCAACGCTTCTTTAGCTACCTCCTCAATTACCGACTCATCGTCGATGTTCTCGACAACCTTATTTATGAAAGCGGCAATTTGTCTGACCTCCGGCTCTTTCATTCCACGGGTTGTAATTGCCGGCGTGCCTATGCGCAAGCCGCTCGGATTGGCCGGCGGAGCAGGGTCACTGGGGATCGTGTTGTAGTTGGTGACGATTCTGGCTCTATCCAGAGCCTTTGCCAGTTTTTTGCCGGGCACATTCTTATTTCGCAAATCGATAAGGAGCAAATGATTGTCCGTGCCGCCGCTCACCAGGTTGAAGCCGTACTCCAGCAACTTCTCGGCAAGGGCTTTGGCATTTTTGACTACCTGCTTGGCGTAGGCGACGAACTCCGGGGTGTTGGCTTCAGCCATAGCTACGGCCACGGCGGTCAGCGTGTGCATGTGTGGGCCGCCCTGCAAACCGGGGAAGACCGATCTATCGACGTTTTCTGCGTGCTCCTTTTTGCACAGCAGCATTCCGCCGCGAGGCCCGCGCAAGGTCTTGTGCGTGGTAGTGGATACTATATCGGCGTACGGCACGGGACTTTTATGGATGCCGGCGACGACCAGACCCGCAACGTGCGCAATGTCACTAACGTGGTAGGCGCCTACGGACTTGGCTATTTGGCCGAATATCTCGAAATCAATCTCACGCGGATAAGCGGTTGCGCCGGAGATGATTATCTTGGGGCGATGCTTCTTGGCCAGTTCTTCAATGTGGTCGAAGTCCAATCTGCCCGTCGTTGGGTTCACCGGATAGAGCACGGACTTATAGAATTTGCTGGAGTGAGAAACCGTCCATCCGTGGGTCAGATGGCCGCCGTCAACGAGGGACATGCCCATAATCGTATCGCCGGGGTTCACCAGGGCCGCATAGGCAGCCAGGTTGGCCACAGAACCCGAATAAGGCTGGACGTTTGCGTGGTCGGCCCTGAAGAGCTTCTTGGCCCTTTCCTGGGCTATTCGCTCGATAAGGTCGGTTACCTGCTGCCCCTCATAATATCTGCGACCCGGATAACCCTCGGAATACTTGTTGGTCAGGCAACTGCCGCTCGCCTGCATGACGGCTTTGGACACGTAATTCTCCGATGGGATGAGCCTGATTGCACCGCTCTGTCGTGTTTCCTCTTGTCGTATAAGCTCGTAAATCTGTGGATCGTATAACTCTAACGCCGTTACCATGTCGATTCTCCCTGAAGCCTTGCGTTACGTTTTATTTTATATACCACAGCGCGGTTTTCTCGACAAGGATTTATTTGTTGACAAAGTTAAGCCGAGAATTACGATAACAAACGCAAACGATGTATGGAAGAAATGTTCGATAGGCCTTATGCCAGAAGAAGATAACGCTCAGGCGACAGATAAGGCTCGGGCGTTTTTTGAAAAAGCCCGGGAGATGGCCGAAGCAGGCAATTTCGATTACGCGATCGATTTGTATCTTGACGGTTTGCGCTACGCCCCCGATGCAGTTGAGCAGGGTCATCTGCCGCTTTGCGAGCTGGCTGTGCAGCGACAGGGAAAAGGCGGCAAAAAGCCCTCGATGATGGAAAGAATGAAACGGCTGAGGGGCAAGACGCCGCTGGAGCAGATGCTCAACGCCGAATATC
>Ga0299912_10001192_pt1 | contig 21016 bp, 18 predicted proteins | sample RVTome_2_FD_207667 | JGI IMG/M metagenome (GOLD analysis project Ga0299912, IMG submission 207667) | Soil microbial communities from uranium-contaminated site in the Upper Colorado River Basin, Wyoming, United States - RVT95D214 (version 2) ... | reverse complement strand
CCCGCATGAGACGAGAGTCGGCTGATGCATCCTTCATCATTGCCCCGGCTTTGGTAAGCCGGTCAAGGATGTCCCGAATTATTCCGCCCTGTATCTCGGGGTCGACAAACGAGAAAGTCGAGTTAAGACACTGCGTCTGCATCCCACCCAGGCAATTAAACCGCTCGATGAGGCTGGTTTTGGCCCCGTTTCGGGCTGAGGCCAGAGCCGAGCCTATGCCTGCCGGGCCACCGCCGACCACGATAACATCTGCCTCGGAAACTACTGAGATTTCCTTTTGGGGTTCCACAATTGTCTTCATAGCAATCCTCCTTAATACTCCTTTTCTCTACTTTCTCACTGTTATCACCATCAGGTTAATGCTGCCTTCAATGACGAAAGACCAGTCTGCTAAATGAACAACCAGTCAGTATAATCTAGTATATCTCTCTCCCGCCTGTCAATATTACTGTATGCTGTGTTCAGCTCAGTTATGGTTGATGACTTTTTGGCTATAATTAACATCTCCACCCTATCAGTCGAAAGAAGGCAGAACCTTAGAAGGGGTTGCTTTCGGCTTTGGTTGACTAGAGTTGTCATTGCGAGGGAGCTTTAGCTCCCTCGCAATGACATAATGGTTTATCCTAGACAAAGAATACTATACCATCCGCACGGGTATTACTTTCTGTGGGCTGACTCTGGGGGAGATATGAGTTAGCCTGAGAGAACAGGTAGCCCTGGCTCGCTTAGAAAGATGCCTTGAATTCCGGAAAATCGGCTTCGGTGGTGATGACCCCTGTTATTAGCAGGTCGGCAATCTCCTCATCAGAATAGCCTAGCAGTTCCTTGTAGACATACTCATTGTGTTGACCGAGACACGGGCTGGTGAACTGCCGGTCAGGTGTCTTGGAGAGCTGGAAAGGTGGGCCCTCGTGGGCATGTGTACCTATTACCGGGTGGTCGAGGTAGCGCCAGAAGCGCAGGTGATTGAGCTGCGGGTCTTCATAGAGCTCCTGCATCGTCCTGACAACGCCAGCGGCTACACCCTTCGCCTGCAGCCGGGTCATGACATCCTCCGGAGTGAAATTAGCTGTCCACTGGCTGACTAACATATCCAGGTCATCTTCATTTTCCTTGCGCCCCGGAAAAGTAGCGAACCGGGCTTCCTTCGTCCAGGGAGGATTGCCGATGGCATCACAGAATCCCCTCCATTCGTCCTCGGTAAAGACCGAGATGGCACACCACCGGTCTTGCCCCCGGCAGGGATAGACGCCGTGAGGAGCGGCATTCGGGTAGCGGTTTCCCTGGCGCTCCATGATATGCCCGTTGGCGATATAGTCCATTACGGGCGGGGCAAAGAAATGGACGCCGGCCTCAACTTGGGATTGTTCCATATATATTCCCTTTCCCGTCCGCCGGTGATAGTCTAGTGCCGCCATGATGGCCGTGACCAGGAAGGTAGGGCTGATGTAATCAGTGTGAGGGACAGTATTGGTCATAGTTGGCTGGTCTGGCCAACCGATAGCGTCATATATTCCGCACTGAGCGGTGGCCAGTTGCCCGTAGCCTGGTGTCTGGGCAATCGGGCCATACTGGCCATAGCATGAAGTGCTGACATAGATGATATCGGGCTTGAGCTGGCTCACTGTCTCATAGTCCAGTCCCTGCCTCTTCATCGCCCCGGGGGTAAAACTCTCGATAACCACATCAGCCCACTTCATAAGCCTCAGCGCCACCTCCCTGCCCCTGGGCCTTTCCAGGTTGAGGCTCATTCCGTATTTGCTGGTGTTGAACAGGGTAAAGAGACTGCTGCGGTCTATTCCCGGAATATTGTCTTTATACGGCCCGCCAACCCGTTGCGTTTCCGGGCGGGTGTGGCTCTCCACACGGACTACAGTGGCCCCGTGGTCGGCCAGATACCTGGTCGCCAGGGGGCCGACTATCGACCAGCTAAAATCGGCGACCTTTATACCTTCCAGGGCTTGCCTGCCTTTCGTCGACGGGCGCTGGCGACGACTCGGTGTCTTGGCCTGACGAGTAGCCAGCTCCTTGAGCACTTCCTCATTATGCTCGCCAATCAGAGGGGGACGCCGTCTGACCGTTAACGGTGCCTCTGATAGTTTAATGAACGGTCCGCAATAGGTCACTGTTGTCCCCAGTTCAGGGTGCTTCACCTTCACCCAGAAATCTCTTGCCTGCAGCTGGGGGCTTTCATGGATATCCCTGGCATTGGCCACAGGGGCGAGCAAGATACGCCTCTTCAGGGCTTCCTCATAAAGCTCTTTCTTCGTCTTGGTCAATAGAAACTGGGCTACCTCGCTTTGAAGGCGGTCAATGGTATCCTGGGTGACAGTGGCCGCATCGAAACCCCACACCCAATCAAAGTTTTTCAGCCAGTCGGACGCCATATTGTTTTCGTCTATATATTTTACCAGTTGCTGGCTGGAAGTACGGAATACCGCGCCCGCCCCCCCCGTCATAAGCAGTAGTACATCCCCATCCCGGCAAGCATAGACAAAAGGAGCCCCGCGCGGAGCCTTGGGTAATGGCCGATAAGACCCCATTCTGTGCAGACCTCGGTCTAACTTCAGGAACTCCCACATCCGGGGCGCAGTGTACAGGGGCAGAACGACGCATTGCTGGGTTGAGATATAGACTGGCTGACCCTCCCCCGTCATCTCCCGGTACCAGTGAGCCATCATGGAAGCCCCCGCGGCGTAAGCGCCAGCGTGAAGTGAAGCCTGAGGAAAGCCCACCCAGACTGGAGGTCTCTCCGGAATGCCGGTTATGCCCAGGAAGCTACCCATCGCCCAGATAGTGAGGTCGGAGGCCTTATAATTGGCGTAGGGTCCCGTGGCACCAAAGGGGGTAATAGAGGTCACGATAATACGGGGGTTAATCCGGCTCAAGTCCTCATAGCCGAGGCCAAGTCTTTCCAGGTAACCACACGGGAAGGATTCCAGAATAAAGTCGGCGCTCTCCACTAGCTTCTTGAATAGCTCCCTGTCATCCGGGGCCTCAATATCCAACGTTATGCTTCGTTTATTGGTGTTGTAGGCAAACCAGAAGAGGCTTTTCTGAGGGTTCCGGTCGTTGCCATAGAAAGGTCCAATGTTACGGGTAGGACTGCCTCCCGGCGGCTCGACCTTGATGACATCGGCTCCCAGGTCACCGAGTATCTTCCCAGCAATAAGGCAGCCACCTTCAGTGAGGTCCAGCACCCGATATGGTGCCAGGATAGATGGCGCTACTGGCTGTGACATCTCGGAAACACCCCCCTGCGTACTGTCTGTCAAAACACACCATAAGCTATCACTGGTACAAACCATTGTCAAGGAATTGTCTTTGAGGGTTCTTTTGCGTTATGGTTGCTTTAGATTGTCAATTATTTACAACCAAAACCAAACAGAACCTCGGCCTCTGGTTTGTGGACACGATACAGGTTCTTTGGTACAATGACCACCGTAGGAGTCATGCCTAGCTCGGTATAACCAGATATAGTTGAGCGCAAGGGACAACAAAATGAACGATGAATCCCAACAGAGGAAACGAGAAATACTGAAGGGCTCAGTTACTTCCGATTACGATACCATGGACTACCGTGACCCGGAGATGTACCGTGCTTCAGTTCCGGAGGGAACAAGGCTAGTTATAGAATGGTTTGAAGCCTTCAGTCAGAGGAATCTGGAAAGAATGAAAGAACTGATGCATTTCCCCTTCATTCATGCTGAAGAGAATACCCTCATCACAATTGAGCGCGGGGAAGACCTGTTAAGTAGGCCTCCTCCTTTTATGGATGTGCATTCTATGGCTAACAAAGACTATGATGCGTTGGAGGGATTGGGAACCCCTATCTACCGACCCGCCGAAGTGGGTTTCTTCCTGAACTTTGGCCGTTATCATCCGGATGGTGCGAGGTTTCTCCAGGGCGAGACTTTTCTCCGCGTCCAGAAAAATAGGGAGGGCCAGTGGGGCTTACAACAAAGCCCATTGTTTGACGACGTTCATCCGGCGTCAGCGTAATGGCCGCCCGATAACAATCAACCGCGGACTTTATATAACGGCAAAGCAGGCAGGACAGTGGCGCTGGTTTATAGGTGGAGCTTACGCTCGGGAGCACGATTTCAGCAACGATATCAGTCCTTAAATTCCAGAGTTCAGATGTGAGGAACAAATCAAACACCTGAGAGGTCAGACACATCAAGCCAAAGGGGGCAATTGTCAGAAGCTATTGACAGGGGCGTGTGAAAGGTTCTATTCTTGACAGAGAATATTAGTATAAAGACGGAGGTGTCCTATGCAGGGGTACTGCGTGAAATGCCGCGCCAAGAGAGAAATTAGAAATGCTAGAGCCATAACCATGAAGAATGGCAAACCAGCGACTCAGGGTGTCTGCCCGGTGTGCGGAACCAAGATGTTCAGAATAGGGAAGAGTTAAGGCAACCTGATTCCATTTTAACTTAATAGTACCGGAACCAGAGGGGGTGCTTGGCTTTATATCGCTGTGCCAGCATCCCGGCAGGGCGGAAAATACGCTGTTCTCAGCATGCAATTCTGCAGGAGACAGAATGAAGCTTATCGGTGCTTACTTTGCCGGAAGCCGTGGGATGAAATACATCCTGCTCTCGCTGGTCATGTTAGTCGTCGCTGACGGTCTGATAAGTCAATTCCTGATGAAACACGGGCTGGGACGTGAAGGAAACCCATTTCTACAAGCTTTTGTCAACGGGGGAGAATTCCTGCTGCTGAAAGTGGTCGGGGCACTTTTAAGCGCACTTATCTTATGGGATATATACAAGAGCCGACCTAAGGTTGGGTTTATAAGTAGCCTGGTGTTTATGGTCCTTTACACCGGAATCGTACTGTGGAATCTGACTGTTTTTTTTATTACTCAAGTCTAGCGTCAGTGAAACATCTGCCAGTGAATAGCAAGAATTCCGCTGGAGTCTCATTACTATAGAGGAGGTTGGTATTAGCACATAAAGAAGAGTATAGAACTGCCGCCGATGAAAGTCTAACCAGGTGAAACTATTGACAGTCAAAATTTGAAAGGAGAAATAATGAGAGAAGCAGTCATTGTTGATGCCTGCCGTTCCCCGATTGGTCGGGCCGGAGACCGGGGTGTATTCCGGGCCATCGGACACACAGACATGATGGTGCCGGTGCTCAAGGCGATAGTGGAGCGGAACAAGCTGAACCCGGCCATGATTGATGATGTGACTATGGGGTCAGTCGCTCTTCAGGGCATTAGACTGATGCTCTTGGTTGCCGGTTTTCCTGAGTCTATCGCTGGGAGTGACACGACACGGCAGTGTGCCTCGTCGACCCAGGCCATCGCCATTGCGGCTCACTCCATCATGAATGACGATGCTGATATTTGCATTGCCGCTGGCCTGGAGACCATGGACCGTCAGGGTCCGCTGCAGCCTTGGCAGGTTGGGCGGCGTGGGGCCCCACAAATGGGGGCGTTCTCCCGGGGGCCCGCTCTGACCGAGGAACAGAAGGCCGCCACGTACCCCGAAGGCTATAAAACAGCTAATAATAAACTCCTCCCCTTCCTGCCTCCTGGTATGCCAATGTGGATATGGGACATGGGGCGGACCGCCGAGGAGCTTTCAGAGCGCTTTGGCATCAAGCGTGAAGATTCCGATGCTTTCGCCCTCACCAGCCATCAGAAAGCGGTGGCCGCGCAGGACGCCGGACTGTTCAAGAGCCAGATAGTACCCATCACCATTAGCTACGACGACGGTAGTACCGAGGTTATTGATAAGGACCAGTGCCCCCGGCGAGACACTTCCCTGGAGAGACTGGCAGTTCTGCCGCCGTCTTATAAGGAGAACGGTCTGGTAACGGCGGGCAATTCGTGCCCGAGAAGTGATGGCGCCGGCGCGGTGCTGCTGATGTCCAAGGAAAAGGCCAAACAGCTCGGCTTGAAGCCAATGTGTACCTTCAGGCATGCGGTAGCTGTCGGTGTTGACCCTACAGTCATGGGGATAGGCCCGGTCCCGTCGACTCAGAAAATCCTGGCCCGGACCGGCATGAAGATTGACGATTTTGATATCATCGAGATTAACGAGGCGTTTTCCTGCCAGGTAGTGTACTCGATACGCCATCTTGGTGTTAACACGGCGAAGTTGAATCCCCTTGGTGGGGCTGTTGCCATCGGGCATCCTCTAGGGATGACGGGTACCCGGCAGACGGCCAACATCGCCCACGAAATGGTGCGCCGGAACCTGCGCTGGGGGCTGGCCACCCTTTGTGTTGGTGGCGGGCAGGGGATGGCCACCATTTTCGAGCGTGAGAAGTCCTACTAGGTGTTTCTGGTTGTGCCATAGGCGCGGGTGGTAGACAGGTACACTCAAGCAATTTCAATTCACCTCCCTCTTCAAGTCGAAGGGGGAGGTGAATCGCCTGTGCCAGTGGCGGTTCACCGCCTTGACAAATTGCCCGCTTTTAAACTAGAGTTCCACTATCCGTGCGGAGCAAGGACCATATCCACCTTATGGGATTAAGTTACATAATGGAAAGGAGAAAGAGACATGGCTATGGCACTTGAGGGCATAAAGGTCATCGATTGCTCACAGGTGGCGGCTGTGCCCATGGCCGCCCGCCACCTCGGTGACTTCGGGGCGGATGTCATCCATATTGAGAATCCGACCACGGGTGATTACTGGCGGGTCTTCCAGGATGCCCAGTCGGAGCAGGGCGGGGCCTGCCCATCCGATTTCAACTACAACTGGGAAAACTTCAACCGTAACAAGCGGAGCTGTACCGTTGACCTTTCCACGGAGAGCGGCCGTCAAATCATCCACAAGATGGTGGAAAAAGCCGATGTGTTTCTCAGTAACCTGCGTACCTTCGAGCTGGAGAGGTTCAAAGTGGATTACGAGACCCTGAGCAAGATAAACCCGCGCATTATCTGGGGTAATGTCAACGGTTACGGCAAGGCGGGGCCGGACAAGGACCTTCCGGCTTATGATACCACGGCCTATTGGGCGCGCGCCGGTATCCCCTACATAATGTCCATGCCTGGTATTCCCGTCTATGGCTACCGGCCGGCCTTCGGCGACAATGTGGCTGGGCTGGCTCTGGCCTTTGGTGTGATGCAGGCCCTGTATGTCAGGGAGAAGACCGGGGTCGGGCAGGAAATAGATATATCGCTATTCCATACCGGTCTTTACCAGATATCCTTTGATGTTTCCGGAGCGCTCATCACCGGGCTGGACCCCGCCGACTGGCGAGACCAACCCCCGATGGAGTTGGTGCAGCAGTCCCAGATGGCAATTCTTCAGCTTATGGCCTTCTACGCCCGCAGGGCGACCAGTCCGCTAACGGGCATGTACATGACCAAGGACGGAAGGGCCCTGATATTTATTATTCTGCAGCCGGACCGCTACTGGGTGAAGTTCTGCAAGGCAGTGGGGCGGGAGGACCTGACCAAAAACCCCAAGTATGACACAATAGAGGGACGGGCTGAGGACATCGCCAAGCTGCGGCAAATCTTCATGGGGATATTTATGACCAAGACCTATGACGAATGGCATCCCCTTCTTGAGGGGATACCGTATGCCCCCAATCAGAGCTTCAAGGAAGTCATCAATGACCCTCAGGCGAGGGCGAGTGGCTGTTTTGTGTCCTACGACCACCCCCAGCGCGGCCGTATTGAGCAATTGGCTAATCCAGTGATGATGAGTAAGACGCCGGCCAGTGTCCGGAGGCCGGCCCCGGAATTCGGTCAGCACACTGAAGAGGTTCTGCTAGAGTATGGTTACTCCTGGGAGGACATTGCCCGTTTTAAAGGGGAAGGCACCATCGCCTAGCCAACATGCGGGGATAGGGAGATGAGAGACTGGCTGAGGGCAATCGTTGCCTTGGCCGGCAGTTCTTTGGACTTATATATATGAATCTAACAACCGGAGTGGTCTAGACAGAAGCGGAAACATCAGGACAGTCTTTGGTGGGGGGAGAGTCTTATCTTTGATTCAGTGTCGAGGCGCCGGCTACATTGATTTCGCGCAGGTTCGGATGGCCGATATAGTCGACTCTTGAAGCACCACTCAGGTCGATGTCCAGTTGCTCGGTGACATTGATGGTAGCCCGGCTGGCTCCCTTAAGACAGATAGTAGCCTTGTTAATGACAAAGGCACTCAGGTCCAGACTGGTAGCACCCCAGGCGTTCAGAAGCACACTGTTGGCCGAACCGTGGAGTTCGGCGTGACTGGACCCGGAGAGAGTGATTTCGGCGTCGCAGATTTTGATATTACCGCTGAGTATGCTGGCCCCCGAAATCTCAAACTTGGTGTCTCCGGCCGCGATATCCATATCTAGCGTACTGGCGCCAGATAAACTGAGGTCAAAAGGTTCCTGAGAACGGAAGCCGCGAACTACACCTTTGGTGGCGGCTGACTGGCGGAGTCTATTGAGGGCGGGCATGGCTATTGCGGCTTTGAGAGTCGGGCAGGTGTGAAAGTGGACTGGTTTAAGCGAAAGTCTCAGCGTGTTGCCAGACTTGATGACATTGATGTAATTAAATAGTTCTTCACTGGCGGTTATGGCTACAGAGTAGGTATCGGCGCGGGTGATTTCAAACAAAAAGGCGCAGTCGACTTCAACATTCGCAAAATCACTGACTCCAAGTTCCTGCCTTACTATGCTTCCCGAATCAATCTCAAACTCAAACGCAGTCGCTGCGCCTTTTTGCTCTCGTTCACTCACCCAATTGGGTGTACCTTTGGCTCTTCCCTCCCTGGTCTCTTCGGCTACTTTTTTCAGGATATCCCTGGCTTTTTCTATTTCAACCTTTACCCGGTCACTGGCTTCTTCGGCGATGCACCTGAGTGCTTCGGCAACTCCGGCCAGGTCTCGGCTTAATTTATCTCTCGTGTCTTCAGTGTGTCTCCGGTTTTCCTTGGTGATTCCCATCCGATGTACTCTCTTACCGGCGGTCAAAAGGAGGTTATTCTAATTTAGAGCCTTTTGGCCTGGTTGTCAATACTGCCGGATTGGGCCAGAAGGGGTGACCAGCCGGGGAGAGACCACTACCGGCGGGGGTTACGGTTTAGACGATATACCGCTCGTTAGGATAGTCATACATGGTCTGCGAGACCGGGGTGGCGAAGTCCTCTCCCAGAATTGCACCCAGTAATTGACCAATTACCAGAATTGATCTCCTAATCTCATCCATCTTCTTGCCTCCTTTCCTCACTCAACCTCAACTATAGTATACTGCCTTGGGGTTAACAGAAGATTAAGGGTCTAGTCTGGGGGTTAGGGGGAAGTTACATTCGGGTAACAAAAAGGTTACAGTTTGGCCGTAACGGTGCGGATGGCGATGAGCCAGTATTGGTGGCGTATTGGCCGTAGCTGGTTAGCTACTCCGGCCTGGCGAGAAAGTAACCCACACCGGCTTTGGTTAGGATGAATTGGGGGTGGCTAGGGTCAGCCTCAATCTTCTCTCTGAGGCGGCGAATGTGAACCTTAAGGCTATCCGCTGCCCCGGGGTAATCATTGCCCCAGATGGCCTCAGCCAGGCTGGAGTGAGTCACTACATGGCCAGCGTTTCTCATCAGGTGGCTGAGCAGTCGGCTTTCGGTGATGGTGAGGGCAATCTCCTGGCTATCGTGGAAGAGTTGACCGGTGGTGGCTTCCAGACGGAGGGGGCCGACCACCAGTGGCTCTTCCTCTGAAGGTGTATGGCGACGAATAAGAGCCTTGACCCGGGCTAGCAGTTCCAGTTGCCGGAAGGGTTTGACGATGTAGTCGTCGGCACCCCACTCCAGTCCTTTGACGATATCGGTTTCCTCGGCTCTTACCGTGAGGATAATAATGGGTACATTGGAGAAGAGGCGAATCTGGCGGAGTACCTCAAAGCCGTTGATGTCCGGTAGACCCAGGTCAAGGATGACAATATCAGGTGCCTCGCTCTCAACCTGTTCAACTCCCTTCTTGCCCAGCCGGGTTGAGACCACCTTCGCCTCAGGCCAGCGAATCTGGAAGGCCAGCGAAATGGCATCGACGATTTCTTTATCATCTTCGATAATGAGAACCTTCATTGTTTGTCCCCCTCCTCCTGCTGGGTTGTGGTAGCTAGCGGTATGGAGAAGCCGAAGGTTGAGCCTTGGCCTATCTCGCTTTGCACCCAAATCTGGCCGCCGTGGAGCTGAACCAGGTATTTACACAGTGCCAGCCCCAGGCCCAGCCCGCCGAGATTCTCACGGTCGGCTAAGCGGCGATGATAGGGCTGGAATAGCTGTTTCTGTTCCTCTTTGGAGATGCCGGGCCCGGTGTCTTCGACCTCAACAACCAGACTTGAGTTCTTCTCTTCAGCTCGAAGTATAATTTTGCCCCCCTCGGGGGTGAATTTTGAGGCGTTAATCATGAGGTTAAGCACTATCTGTCGCAGGCGCTCTTCATCGGCCCAGACCGGGGACATGGAGGGTGGGATATTCACCGTCAGGGACTGGCCGTTGCTAGTAACCATGGCTTTCATATCCTCAGCGATGGCCAGGAGCAGCTGACGGGCGTCCACCGCCTTCGGGTTTACCTCCAGCATGCCGGTCTCAACCCGGGCCAGGTCAAGGAGTTCATCAATCCGACGGTTAAGATTAGCGGCACCATGATGGATATTTTTAGCCAGGCTCAGATACGGTTCCTCCTGGAGCTCGCTGACCAGCAGCTCACTTGAGGCCAGCACCGGCGTTAGTGGCGTCTTCAGTTCGTGCACCAGTGCCCGGGTGAACAGGATTTTTCTCGCCACCTCAGCCTCGACTTCCTGGCGGAGTCTCCTCTCTTCTTCGTACGCCTCCTGAAGTTTGGCCTCAGCCCGCTCCAGTTCGGTGATGTCCATAGAGTGCCCCAGGACGGCCCGCCGCCCTTGGTACTGGATGGGGGCAACGCCTTCCAGCATCCATCTTCTCTCTCCATTCCGGTTAACGATTCGGTATTTGTAGGGGGAGGTGAGCTCTCCCTTGAGCATCTTGATGGCGTTTTCTCTCACCATCTCCCGGTCCTCGGGAAGGACCAGCGTCATTGAATTGGCGCCAATGAGTTCTTCTGGACTGCCGCCGGTGGCTCCACGGAAAATATCGTTAAGGAACTTAAACTTACCATCCTGGATAATGAAGAGGCCAACGGGAGAACTGGCACGGATGATGCGGAGAAGCTCTTCCTCCCGGCTTTCCGTATTCTCCAGTTCAGCACACCGGTGGCGCAGTTCGTTCAGCTCGGTAATCAGTTGTTTCTTAGTTTTCCGCTCGTCCTTCATCGCAACCGCCAAATGCAGAGTGAAGATTCCTTTTCAAATGGTCCAGTGGTGTTGATGATTCAATTCTAACGGTGTTGGGCTGGTGCCGTCAAATAGCCGTTGGCTGAACCTCTCATCAATGAGGTTCTCGCTTCAGCAGTCCCTCTAGAAGTATCCGGGCGGCCTTCTTGTCCAAGGGCTTATTGTTGTTGCCGCACTTGGGCGACTGAATACAACTAGGGCAGCCTTCCTGGCAGGGACACTCGCTGATGGCTAATAGCGTGGCTTGCCACAGCTCTTCAATCAGGTCGTAGCCTTTTTCGGCAATACCAATCCCACCGGGGTAGCCGTCATAGATGAATATCTGGGCCTGGCCTGTATCTGGATGAAAGGGAGTAGATACGCCGCCGATGTCGTTACGGTCACATAGAGCAAACAAGGGCAGAATGCCGATGGCGGCGTGCTCGGCAGCGTGCAGACCGCCGGTAAAGTCCAGTTGCTCTCTATCCAGCCTGGCGACGGCGGACGCTGGCAGGTCGAACCAGAGAGCAATGCTGGGGAAACGCTGGGGTGGCAGGTCGAGCGGTTCCTCACCGATGACTTCCTCGGTGTATTGGGCTTTCTTTTTGAAGCCAATCACCGTGGTGGTCACTTCAACCTCACCGAGACATACCTTCACCTCACCGCATTTCTTCTCGCGAATCACCTTGATGATATGCAGGTCGGTGATGTCTTTGGTCTGGGTATAGTAGTGAGCATTGGTAGGTGTAGCCTTAGCCGTATGGCTGGCCAGGTCAAGCTCTGTTACCAGGTAGGTCTCTCCCTGGTGCAGGTAGATGGCGCCCGGATGTATCTGGAAGAAGGCAGTACTGGCTTCAATGGTTTCTAGCTGGGAACCCGTAGTGGTATCAATCAGGCGGTAGTTTTCGGCCGAGGTGGAGCGGATATTGATAGCCTGCGCCGGGTAGGCGACCGCCGGAGAAAGATACCATCGTTGGCGGCGCTCCCGTAGCAACCCCTGCCTTTCCAGCTCGGCTCTCTCCTGTGCCAAGAGGGAGCCGAAGTACTTTTCATCGTCGCGGCTTAACGGCAGTTCCCAGGCTGCACAGAGGAGATGGGCCCGCAGTATATAGGGGTTGTCCGGGTTGACCAGGGCATTCTCGAAGCTCTGCGAGAAGAAGACTTCCGGGTGGCGCATGAAGTACTGGTCCAGCGGGCCATCCAGCCCGATGAGAAAGCTTAGCGAAGCTTCTTGACCCCGTCCGCTCCGTCCCGCCTGCTGCCAGGTGCTGGCAATGCTCCCCGGGTAGCCGGTCAAAACCGTGGCCTCCAGGTTGCCAATATCTACACCCAACTCCAGAGCCACTGTCGCCACCACCCCCAGCAGTTGGCCGCTGAAGAGTTCCTGCTCAATCTGGCGGCGTACCTCAGGGAGGTATCCGGCGCGGTAGGGCTTAATGCGCGGGGGCAGGGCCGGGTCTGTCCTGGCCAGCTTATCCCGGGAGTAGGTGTAAATAAGCTCAGTCAATCGGCGTGTCCGGGCGAAGGTCAGGGTGCGAATACTCTGACTGACCAGTTCCGTGAACAGGTTAGTGGCTTCGCTGTTGGCGCTGCCACGGGTGGTCTTGGCGGAATCAATGAGGGGCGGGTTCCAGAAAACGAAGTCCTTGGCGCCGTGGGGCGAGCCATCATTGTCCACCACGGTGAGGGGCAGACCGGTGAGCCTTTCCGCGTGTTCGCCGGGGTTAGCAATGGTGGCTGAACTACAGATAAAACGGGGATTCGCGCCATAGTAGCGGCAGAGTCGGCGCAGGCGACGCAGCACGCCAGCGACATGGGAACCAAACACACCGCGATAGACATGAGCTTCGTCCACCACCACATACTTCAGGTTCCGCAATAGCCGCGACCACGACTGGTGGTTGGGTAAAATGCCCACATGGAGCATATCCGGGTTGGTCAAGATGATTCTGGCCCGTTTCCGTATCTCCGCCCGCTCGACCTGTGGCGTATCACCATCAAAGGTGGTGAACTCCTGTATTTTTAACAGGCTGGGATAGAAAAGTTCGCGCAGAACTCGCAACTGGTCCTGAGCCAGGGCTTTGGTGGGGAAAATATAGATGGCCCGGCTGTCCGGCTCGGTCAGGAGTGCCTGGAGTACGGCGATGTTATAGCACAGGGTTTTGCCGCTGGCACTGGCGGTAGCTACCATGACATTCTTACCCTGACGGGATTGATTGACGGCCGTTGCCTGATGACTATAAAGGCGGGTTATGCCGTGCTCGGTGAGGCATTTCTGCAGGCTGGGGTCTAGAGGTTCGTCCAGTTCGGCGTACCGGGCGCTGCGGGGCGGGATGCGCTCAATATGGACTATCTGGTCATCGTAGGTGGGCTGAGAGGTCAGACGGCTGAGGAAAGCTGATGTATCCATAATTGGACATACCAGATGCGGTGGCTATCTTCCGCCGGACTAGTCGCTAAAAACGGGAAGAATCTCAATAGCGTAGTCAAGCACCTCGACTTCAAACCGGCCCCCGTTAACGAAGGCGACTACCCGGGACAGGACTTCATTGGTGTGCCGCTTATCATTGCTGACGCAGGCAATACCCAGGGTTGCCAGTTGCCATGAGTCATTGTCGTCAACTTCGGCTACTGAAACATTGAACTTGTTTTCCACCCGGGCAGTGATGGACTTGATGACCTGCCTTTTGCCCTTCAACGAGAGGTTCTCCGGCAAGCGAAGCCTGATGCGACAAACCCCAACATGCATAACCTATCACCAGCAATATACAACCTACGGCCAATCAAGTCAAACGAATGATGTGATAAAGGCTATGCCCTCTTCTTTAACATCTTGACTTTGCCTGAGTAATTGTTTTATATTGCTGGCACAAGGCGAGACACGAACAGAGGCAGAAACTATTCCAGAGGGAGGGCTGAGGATATGTATCAAAAAATACTGGCTCCGTTGGACGGTTCTGAATTATCAGAGTGCAGTCTCCAGCATGTGAAGACCATTGCCACCGGGTGTCAGGTCCCGGAAGTAGTCCTGCTAAGAGTAGTGGAGCCTATACCGGCTCAAGATATGGCGGCTTATACTGAGGGAGGCATTGACACGGCCATAATATTGCGGGAGGCAGAGGCGGGGGCCCGGGAGTACATTTCGAAATTGGCCGATGACCTGAATAAGGTCGGCCTGACTGTCCGGGGGGTTGTCACAATAGGTTCGCCGGCTGACGAGATAATGGACTATGCCACCGAAAACAAAGTAGATTTGATTATTATGAGCACCCATGGGAGGTCAGGGGTTACCCGCTGGTTCATGGGCAGCGTGGCGGACAAGGTTATCCGTCATTCCACTGTCCCGGTGCTGGTCGTCTCACCGGCTGGCTGCCGAACTGGTAAATAAGTAGAGGCATGGCCTTCGGCTGGGGTGGTTCTTATTGTGTGTTCAAGAGGGGCGAAGCCCCTCTTTGTGCAACCGAGGACATAGGTAACACTTTAGACCGGGCACATAGGTAACACCTCTTCCCCTCTATGTAAAGGTGTTATAATCTGCCTGCGGTAACGGCGGTAGTACATTTCGGTTTGTTGTTATGGTCGTTGGTCTTTGAAGAGAATTGCAGTTAGAATACTAGACCTCCGGGTGTTCTTTTCTGGACTGCTGCCACTGTTTGTGATAGCGCATTTCGGGCATCATGTGGTGGGTGCTATGTTGAACCCACTGATGCCGATGATTCGCACCGAACTGGGACTGAGATATACTGAAGCTGGTGTGGTGATTTCGGCTTTTGCCGTAACTAACGGCATCAGCCAGCTTCCCTCTGGATGGCTCGCCGACCGCTTTGGCGCCCGACTGATGGTTGTTATCAGCGTTTCGGGTGTGGCGGTGGCCGGCTTGCTGATTGGACTATCGACTTCCTATCTCACTCTGATTGTCTTTCTGGTACTGACGGCGATATTGGGAGGCGGCTACCACCCGGCGTCAGCCTCGGCGATTTCAACGATGGTCTCTCCCGAACGGCGCGGGCGAGCGCTGGGACTCCATTTGATTGGTGGCAGTTCCACTTTCTGGGTGATTCCGCTGGTGGCCGCTCCTATTGCCGCCACATTTGGTTGGCGCGGCCCGTATGTCATCCTGACTATTCCGGTCATAGTGCTCGGTATAGTGCTCTATTATCTCATCGGACGGCGGCAACGAATTGCCCTGTCTAAACCAGAACTATTTTCTCAGAGAATTCCACCAACACCGGGCCGGATTCAGTGGCGAGTACTCCTTCCCTTCCTTGTCCTGAGTGTCGGCACGGGTATGATAATTCAGTCCATCGGCGCTTACTATTCGTTGTTTGCGGTTGACCAGCTCAAGGTACCGGAAGCCACGGCGGCGGCCTTGATGGCCATCACTCCGGCCGTAGGTGCTTTGGCGGCGCCTTTCGGAGGATATCTCTCCGACCGCTTCGGTGGCGTACGAGTAATAATAATAGCCAGCCTTCTGGCCGCCCCGCTCCTGTATGCCTTGAGTCTGGTATCCAATGTCACTTCTTTTGTTGCCCTCTTATTGTTCATCGGTGGTGTGACTATGACACGGATGCCCACTTCTGAGGCTTTCATCGTCAGTAATATCCCGGAGAAGCGTCGTTCTACCATACTGGGGATTTATTTTTTCGCCGGGGCAGAGATGGCGGGGTTGATGACGCCGCTTGTTGGTCACCTGATAGATAGACTCGGCTTTGGCACAGTCTTTACCGTTGCGGCTGTCTCCCAGGCTATTGTCGCCGCTATCTGTTCAGTTTTCTTGTGGAGAACCCGAACCTCGGTAGCCAATTCTACATCAGATTAATCGTGTGAAACCTCACACAAATCTCATTTACAGCCAGAACAGGGTATGCTATAATCTTTTGAATTGTGCTATACTTGTTATTTATGAAAAAGTCCAGGACAGGGATGGAGAGGTAATCGGAATTGGAGAAAACCCAGAAGAAAGAGGTTGTCGGGAAGTATGCTCGCCATGATAAGGACACCGGCTCGACCGAAGTCCAGGTAGCTCTGCTGACTGAAAGAATAGCTGAGTTAACCAAGCATATGGCGACCAACCGACGTGACCACCATACTCAGCTCGGCCTGGTTAAGCTGGTGGGTAAGAGGAGACGGCTGCTCGCCTACCTCAGCCGAGAAGATGTCGCCCGCTATAACAAACTGATAAGCCAGCTCGGACTGCGCAAGTAGAACCTTGAGCCAGTCGCATGAGCTTATTCCTCAACCGCAGTAGTTCGTGGGGCGGAAGAAGGTAGCTTTCAGAAGAAAACGAACAAATTTTCAGTGGTATTCACCAACTAAGGGGGAAGATGTTTGTTAAAATATCAATCCTTTGAGCTGGAACTCGGTGGCCGAAAACTCATGCTGGAAACCGGCAAGCTGGCCGGGCAAGCGGATGGTGCCGTGACTGTCCACTACGGGGACACGGTGGTGCTGGTGACTGCCTGTGCCAGTAAGGAATCCCGGGAGGACACGGATTTCATACCGTTCACCATCGACTATGAAGAAAGGCTTTACGCGGCTGGTAAAATTCCAGGTGGCTTCATCCGTCGGGAAGGCCGCCCGAGCCAGGAGGCCACTCTAGCCAGTCGGCTTACCGACCGCCCGTTGCGCCCACTCCTACCCAAGGAGTGGCGCAATGAGATTCAGCTTATCATTACCGTTCTTTCCGCGGACCAGGAGAATGACCCCGATATTCTGGCTGTCATCGGTAGCTCGGCCGCGCTATCACTATCGGAAGTACCATTCTATGGCCCGGTCAGCGCCGTGCGTATTGGCTATATCAATGACGAATTAGTTTTAAACCCGACACTGGCCCAGCTCGAAGACAGCCTGCTTGACCTGGTGGTGGCTAGCACCAGAGACGCCGTTGTCATGGTGGAGGCGGGGGCCCGGGAGGCTGACGAGGACATCATTCTGCAGGCTATCAAGCTAGGTCACGAGGTAAATCGCGGTATCGTCAAACTTCAGGAAGAACTGCAGGCCGCTTGTGGTAAACCCAAAGTAGTCCCGCCGCCAGGCAAGTTCAACGATGAAGCCGCGGCAGCTATTTCTCCGATTGTTGGTGAGAGACTGGCTCAGATTATCAGCTACGCCGAGAAAGAGCCACGAGAACAGGGTCTATCCGGGTTGAAGAAGGAGCTTATTGAGAAACTCGGTGCTACCTTTACGGAGGCCGATATCATGGCGGCGCTCGAGGCTAGGGTCAGGGTTGAAGTCAGGGCTCACCTTCTCCGGGGCGAGCGTCCGGGGGGTCGTGGTCCCAGGGATATACGGACTATTAGCTGTGAAGTGGGGCTGTTGCCACGCACTCACGGTTCGGCCCTGTTCACCCGTGGCCAGACTCAGGTGCTGACCATCACTACCCTCGGTTCCAGTAGTATGGTGCAGAAGCTTGACGGCCTGGGTATTGAGGAGAGCAAGCGTTTCATTCATCATTACAACTTCCCGCCCTTCTCCACCGGTGAAGTCAAGCGCATCGGCACACCCGGTCGCCGTGAGATTGGGCACGGGGCTCTGGTGGAGCGTTCGCTGACACCGGTGATTCCCACAGAAGAGGAGTTCCCCTATACCATCCGCCTTGTCTCGGAAGTCCTCAGCTCCAGTGGCAGTACTTCTCAGGCCAGTGTCTGTGCCAGCAGCCTGTCTTTGATGGACGGTGGCGTTCCCATTAAGAGACCCGTGGCTGGCATTGCCATGGGCCTGGTCACCGATGACCAGGGGAACTATAGTATTCTGACCGATATCGAAGGCCTTGAGGATAACTACGGTGATATGGACTTCAAGGTGGCTGGCACCACCGAGGGCATCACCGGCCTGCAGATGGACACCAAGCTCAAGGGCATAAGCCTGGAAATCGTCCAGAAGACACTGGAACAGGCACGGGAGGCTCGTCTCCACATTCTGGGAATCATGAGCCAGACCCTGAGTGCCAGCCGGGCGGAGTTGAGTCGCTATGCCCCGCGCATGTATCGCATAACCATTCCTCAGGACAAGATTGGAGAAGTCATTGGCCCTGGCGGCAAGACCATCCGGTCGATTATCAGCGAGACTAAAACCACCATTGATGTTAAAGAAGATGGTACCGTGGTGGTGGGCTCACCGGATGAAGTTTCCGCCCGCAAGGCTATCAGCATTATTGAAGACCTGACGCGCGAAGTGGAAGTGGGTAGTATCTATACCGGCAAGGTCACCCGCATTATGCCCTTTGGCGCTTTCGTCGAAATACTGCCGGGCAAAGAAGGTATGGTTCACATAAGTGAACTGGCTGACTACCGCGTGGCCAGTGTTGAAGACGAGGTCAAGTTGGGCGATGAGATTACGGTGAAGGTCATCCGGAATGAAGATGGCAAGATAGCCCTGTCACGGAAAGCGGTCTTTGAGAAATCGTCGGAGGCGTCCGGCGACAGACCTGGAAGTCGTCCGGCTTACCGGCCCAGACCATTTCGACCGTCAGGGGGACCTCGCCCGTCGTCGCCCAGACCGCGTGGCCCGGAGAGAGGAGGGCGGCGTTGACACCAATCAAGGTGGTCGTGCACGGGGCGTCCGGCAAAATGGGGCGGGAGGTCATCAATGGCCTTGGCCGAGAGCCGGGAATCGTGATAGTCGGGGCGGTGGATATCCAGGTTCCGCAGAATTTTCTTGCCTTGCCGGATGGGTCGGGGGTGGTTCCCTTTTCGGATAAACTGGAGACGATTCTAGATACCAGCCAGCCGGATGTGGTGGTGGATTTCTCGGTAGCCAAAGCCACTATGCCGGCGGTGCGGCTGGCGGCCAAGAAGGGAGTACATCTGGTCATCGGCACCACCGGTTTCTCCCCCGACGATATTAGTGAAATGGAGCAACTGGCCAAGACCCACAAGGTGGGGATAATGGTTGCCCCTAACTTCGCTCTCGGCGCCGTGCTGATGATGCACCTGGCCAAGATAGCGGGCAGGTATATGGACTACGCTGAAATCATAGAGATGCACCACGAGCGCAAGGTTGATGCTCCTTCGGGTACTGCCCTGACCACGGCCAGGGCCATGTCAGCTGCCAGAGGTAAACCGTTTCTTAGGCCACCGGTAGAGGGAGAGGCTGCAGTTAGTCGGGGGCGGTTGGTTGAAGGTGTAAATGTTCATAGCGTGCGCCTGCCGGGTCTATTGGCACACCAGGAGGTAATTCTGGGCGGAGATGGCCAAACGCTAAGAATACGGCATGACCAAATTAGCCGAGAAGCCTTTATGCCCGGTGTCATCCTGGCAGTCAAGGAAATGGTCAAGCGCCAGGGACTAATCTACGGACTGGACACTCTGCTCAATCTGTAGGAGGTGGGATGAAAGGATATCGAGTGGCCATCGTCGGTGCCACCGGTCTAGTGGGGCATGAATTCATCAAGGTACTGGAGCAACGGCATTTCCCGATGGACTCGATCAGTCTCTTTGCCTCGGACCGCTCGGCGGGCCGGAAGTTGTTCGTGGCTCACAATGAGATTGAGGTCCGGGAGACTTCCCCGGAGTCTTTTGAAGGTATCGATATTGCCCTTTTCTCAGCCGGCGCCGAGATTAGTCGCCACTTTTCACCAATCGCCGCTCAAGCTGGGGCCGTGGTGGTGGATAATAGTGCCGCCTGGCGGATGGACACCGGCATACCGCTGGTGGTGCCTGAAGTAAATGTTGATGATATACAGTGGCACAAGGGGATTATCGCCAATCCCAATTGTTCCACCATTCAGATGGTGGTGGCTCTCTACCCCCTGCACAAGGTGAATCCCATAAAGCGTATTGTGGTCTCCACATATCAATCGGTGTCCGGCACTGGCTCAGCGGCCATTGAGGAATTGACCACCCAGGCCAAGCAGGTGCTGAATGGACAGAGCGCTGTCCCCCATGTCTATCCCCACCAGATAGCCTTTAACCTGCTGCCGGAGATTGATGTCTTCCTGGATAACGGTTACACCAAAGAAGAATGGAAGATGGTGGAGGAGACCCGGAAGATAATGCATGCCAATGACATTGCCGTGTCCGCCACCTGCGTCCGTGTCCCGGTATTTGTTAGCCATGGCGAGGCAGTGCATATAGAATTATCTCAGACCATGAGTGCCGATGAGGCGCGGCAGATTCTGGCCCAGGCTCCTGGTGTAAAATTGCTGGATGACCCGGTCATCAGTCTTTACCCGCAACCCTGGTCTGCCGCCGGCACTGATGAGGTCTATGTTGGCCGGATTCGCCAGGATGCTTCCCATCCCCGCGGTCTGGTGATGTGGGTTGTCTCCGATAATGTTCGCAAGGGTGCGGCCCTGAATGCTGTTCAGATTGCCGAGGAGATGGTCAAACGAGATTGGGTACATCCGAGGGGGAAGAAATGAAAAAGCTGGGACGATTGCTCACGGCTATGGTCACCCCGTTTAAGGAAAACGGAGAAGTCGACTACAAGCAGGCCAAAAAACTGGCGGTAGCCTTGCTCGATTCCGGTAGTGAGGGGGTGGTCGTGGCGGCTACCACGGGGGAGGCGCCGACACTTTCCTGGGATGAAGAGTTGCGTCTGTTTGCCGAGGTAAAATCGGCGGTGGGCAACCGGGGCACTATTGTGGCCTATACCGGGAGCAACAGCACCGCCGAGGCGGTGGAAGCGACCGAGAAGGCGGAGAAAATAGGGGTGGATGCCTGCCTTTCGGTCGTTCCTTATTATAACCGACCTAATCAGGAAGGCATCTATCAGCATTTCAAAACCATTGCCGAGAGCACCAGTCTGCCTATTATTATGTATAACATACCGTCA